>RRZU013378650.1_pt1 | contig 27804 bp, 41 predicted proteins | sample 2165561 | NCBI WGS metagenome assembly RRZU01 (sample SAMN10456909, study PRJNA506462) | wastewater metagenome | isolation source: wastewater sludge | place: USA: Moscow, Idaho | reverse complement strand
TGTAGAAGTGGAAATCAAAGTGTGATAGATAAAGTAAAAGAATCATTTTTTTACAACTAGTAATTAATAAATTAAATTGAAATGCCAGGATTAATTGGAAAAAAAATCGGAATGACATCCGTTTTCAGTGCCGATGGGAAAAATGTTCCATGCACTGTTATTGAAGCTGGTCCTTGTGTTGTTACACAAATAAAGACTCTTGAAAAAGATGGCTATGAAGCTATTCAGGTGGGTTTTTCCGAAAAAAAGGAAAAGGCTGCGAATAAGCCTGAATTAGGTCACTTCAAGAAAGCAAATGTGGCTCCACAAAGACACTTGGTTGAGTTCAAGGGAATTGAAGGCGAAGTGAAACTAGGAGATGTATTTACCGTAGATTTGTTCTCAGATACTATTTGGGCAGATGTAATCGGTACATCAAAAGGTAAAGGCTTTCAAGGTGTGGTAAAACGCCATGGTTTTGGCGGTGTTGGTCAGGCAACTCATGGACAACATAATCGTTTAAGAGCACCAGGTTCTATAGGAGCTTGTTCTTATCCGGCTAAAGTGTTCAAAGGTATGAGAATGGCTGGTCGTATGGGGGGGGATCAAGTTACAGTACAAAACCTTCAAGTGTTAAAAGTAATTCCTGAAAATAACCTCATTCTTGTTAAAGGGTCGGTTCCAGGGGCTAAAGGTTCAATCGTAATTGTTAATAAATAATGGAACTAAATATTTATAATATAGAAGGAAAAGATACCGGAAGAAAAGTTTCGTTAGACGAAACAATTTTCGGAGTTGAGCCAAATGATCATGCCATTTATTTAGATGTAAAGCAATATATGGCAAATAAGCGTCAGGGAACTCACAAATCAAAAGGAAGAAGCGAATTGGCAGGAAGTACCCGTAAGTTGGGAAAACAAAAAGGTGGCGGCGGTGCTCGTCCTGGTGATATTAAATCACCGGTGCGTGTAGGTGGAGGTCGTGTTTTTGGTCCAACTCCAAGAGATTATAGCTTCAAGTTAAATAAGAAAGTTAAGCAATTAGCTAGAAAATCAGCCCTTTCTTACAAGGTGCAAAATAGCAGTCTGATTGTATTGGAAGATTTCTCTTTTGAAACTCCCAAAACAAAAGAATACATAGGCTTAACAAAAAAATTAAAAGTAGATAATAAAAAATCACTTTTAGTTTTACCTGAACCAAATAAAAGTGTATATTTGTCGGCTCGAAATTTGGAAAAAGCAAGTGTGATAATTCTTTCAGAATTAAACACTTATAAAATTTTGGATGCTCAGTATTTGATGCTGACAGAAAAAGCAGTGGAAAATTTAGTCAAAAACTTTAATGCATAGGAGTTTAGGAATATGGAAATTATAATTAAACCCATAGTTACCGAGAAGGTAACCAAACTTACAGATAAACTCAATCGTTATGCATTCAAAGTGAATAAAGATGCAAACAAGCTTCAAATTAGTCAAGCTGTTGAGAAAATGTATAATGTAACGGTAGAAGCGGTTAATACGCTTAATCATAAGGGAAAGAATAAATCTCGTTTTACGAAAAGTGGAATTGTTTCTGGGAAAACTTCTGATTACAAAAAAGCTGTTGTTACATTGAAAGAAGGCGATACAATAGATTATTATAGCAACATCTAATAAAAGAAAATGGCTGTACGTAAATTAAACCCCACAACACCGGGGCAGAGACATAAAGTTATTGGAACATTTGACACAATTACTGCAAGTGCTCCAGAGAAATCTCTTATTTTTGGTATAAATAGGTCTGGTGGACGTAACAATGATGGTAAAATGACCATGCGTTACATCGGAGGTGGAAGTAAGAGAAAATATAGAGTAATTGATTTTAAAAGGGAAAAAGATGGTGTTCCTGCAGTGGTGAAAACAGTTGAATATGATCCCAATCGTTCGGCTCGTATTGCATTACTTTTTTACGCTGATGGGGAAAAAAGGTATATTATTGCTCCTAATGGTTTGCAAGTAGGACAAACGGTTTTGTCGGGTGTTGATGCACCTCCTGAAATAGGTAATGCTTTGCCATTACAAAATATTCCACTGGGAACAATTGTTCATAACGTAGAATTAAAACCCGGACAAGGTGCCGCTTTGGTTCGTTCTGCTGGAACATTCGCTCAAGTAACTTCAAGGGAAGATAAGTATGTGATTATTAAATTGCCTTCTGGAGAAACGAGGATGATTCTTTGTACTTGTAAGGCTACTATTGGAAGTGTCGGCAATTCAGATCATGCTTTGGAACGTTCAGGGAAAGCTGGTCGTTCTAGATGGTTAGGACGTCGTCCTCGTGTAAGGGGTGTGGTCATGAATCCGGTGGATCACCCAATGGGTGGAGGCGAAGGTCGTGCTTCTGGAGGGCATCCTAGATCTCGTAAAGGTTTGTTGGCTAAAGGGTATAAAACGCGTGCTCCTAAAAAAGCTTCAAGTAAATATATCATCGAGAGAAAGAAAAAGTAATTTGATTAATTTAAGAGAAGTAACATGAGTCGTTCATTAAAAAAAGGACCATATATCAATGTAAAACTTGATAAAAAGGTAGCAGCCCTAAATGAGGTTAACAAAAAAAATGTCATTAAAACATGGGCAAGAGCTTCGATGATATCACCTGATTTCGTCGGTCATACAATTGCAGTTCACAACGGTAACAAATTTATACCTGTGTATGTTACAGAAAACATGGTAGGTCATAAACTTGGGGAGTTTTCACCAACGCGTGTATTCAGAGGACATGGAGGTAATAAGAAAAAGTAAATTATCCGTTGTTGTAAAAATTAGGAAATAAAAATAAAATAAAATGGGTGCTAGAAAAAAAATATCAGCAGAAGAAAAGAAGGATGCAAAGAAGGATCTTCACTATGCTAAGCTAAGAAATGTACCTACTTCTCCTCGTAAAATGCGTCTTGTTGCGGATATGATTAGAGGTGTAGAAGTTTATAGGGCACTTGGCTTACTAAAGTTCTCTACTAAGGAAGCTGCTGGAAGTATGGAAAAACTACTTCGTTCTGCAATCGCTAATTGGGAACAAAAAACCGAGCAAAAGGCTGAAGATGCGAATTTGGTAGTAAGTGCAGTTCATGTGGATTCGGGGAGAATGTTGAAACGTCTTCGTCCGGCTCCGCAGGGAAGAGGTTATAGAATTCGTAAGCGTTCGAACCACATAACCATATATGTAGATAGTGTGAATACTAACGATACTAAAAATTAATGTTAGATGGGACAAAAAGTAAATCCAATAAGTAACCGTTTAGGAATCATCAGAGGTTGGGATTCCAATTGGTATGGTGGTAAGAACTATGGTGATACAATACTTGAGGACTCTAAAATCAGAAAGTATTTAGATGCTCGTCTTGCAAAGGCAAGTGTATCTCGTATTATTATAGAACGAACATTGAAGCTCGTAACGATTACTGTCTGTACAGCTCGTCCAGGTATAATCATAGGAAAGGGAGGTCAAGAAGTTGATAAGCTAAAGGAAGAGTTGAAAAAAGTTACTGACAAGGATGTTCAGATAAATGTTTTCGAGGTAATACGACCAGAAATAGATGCAGTTATTGTAGCTAATAATATAGCTCGTCAGATAGAGGGCAAAATTGCTTACAGACGTGCAACTAAGATGGCAATTGCTTCTACGATGCGAGTTGGTGCTGAAGGTATTAAAGTACAGGTGTCGGGACGTTTGAATGGTGCAGAGATGGCTCGTTCAGAGATGTATAAAGAAGGAAGAACCCCTCTTCATACTTTCAGAGCCGATATCGATTATGCTCATGCAGAAGCTTTAACAAAAGTAGGTCTTATTGGTGTAAAAGTATGGATTTGTCGTGGTGAAGTTTATGGAAAGAGAGATTTGACACCACAATTTGCTGCTTTAAAAGAGGGTGGTCGCCAACAAGTTGCTGGTGGAAACCGTAATGATAATGGAGCCAAAGGCTTTAAAAAGAGAAGAAAATAATCCGTTAACGAATTTTACTTAAGGAAAAAATGTTACAACCTAAAAAAACAAAGTTCAGAAGACAGCAAAAAGGCCGGATGAAGGGTAATGCCCAAAGAGGTAATCAGTTGGCGTTCGGTTCTTTCGGAATAAAATCTTTGGAATCCAAATGGATTACAGGAAGACAAATAGAAGCTGCTCGTATTGCGGTAACTCGTTATATGCAGAGACAAGGACAAATTTGGATACGTATATTTCCAGATAAGCCGATTACAAAGAAACCAGCAGAAGTGCGTATGGGTAAAGGGAAGGGCTCTCCAGAGGGTTTTGTCGCTCCTGTTACCCCTGGTCGAATGATTATTGAAGTGGAGGGGGTTTCCTTTGATATTGCAAAAGAGGCATCGCGTTTAGCTGCACAGAAACTCCCCGTTACTACAAAGTTTGTAACGAGACGTGATTACGATTATGAATCTCAAAATGCGTAATGTAGTATGAAAACATCAGAAGTAAAGGAATTGTCTAGTAAAGAAATTATCGAAAGAATGGAAGGAGAAAAGGTACAGTTGGCTCAACTTAAATTGGGACACAGTATTACTCCTCTTGATAATCCGAATCAAATTAAAGAAGTCCGTAAAACAATTGCTCGTCTCCAAACTGAATTGCGTGCAAGAGAAATCAACAAAGAAAATTAATTCAGTCTGATATGAGAAATTTAAGAAAAGAAAGACAAGGCGTAGTTTATAGCAATAAAATGGATAAAACAATAACTGTTGCTATCAAATGGAAAGAGAAACACCCTATTTACGGCAAGTTCGTAAGTAAAACAAAAAAGTACCATGCTCATGATGAAAAGAATGAGTGTAGTATTGGTGATACTGTGAAAATTATGGAAACCCGTCCATTAAGCAAGCTTAAAAGATGGAGATTAGTAGAAATAATCGAAAGAGCGAAATAAGATGATACAACAAGAAAGTAGACTTATCGTAGCAGACAATAGTGGTGCAAAAGAAGTACTTTGTATTCGTGTTTTAGGCGGAACAGGGAAAAGATATGCAACAGTGGGGGACATTATTGTTGTGGCAGTTAAATCCGTAATACCCTCAAGTGATGTTAAAAAAGGTGCTGTTTCAAAAGCTATTATCGTACGTACTAAAAAAGAAGTTAGGCGCCAAGATGGTTCTTATATCCGTTTTGACGACAATGCGTGCGTTCTTCTTAATGGGGCTGGGGAAATGAGAGGAAGTCGTATTTTTGGACCTGTTGCTAGAGAATTGCGTGTAGCTAATATGAAAATAGTTTCCCTTGCACCGGAAGTGCTTTAACCCTTCGAAAATATTTAAGAAATGAGTAAATTACACATAAAAAAAGGAGATACTGTTTACGTGAATGCGGGCGATGATAAAGGTGCTGTTGGTCGCGTGCTCGAAGTTGTAATAGACAAACAGAGAGCTATCGTAGAGGGTGTTAATCTGGTGTCAAAGCACACCAAACCTAATTCAAAGAGCCCTCAAGGTGGAATCGTGAAGAAGGAGGCATCTATTCATATCTCGAATTTGAATCCTGTTGTGAAAGGCGATAAACCTACACGTGTTGGACGCAAAGTCGTAGATGAAAAATTAGTGCGTTATGCAAAAAAAACAGGGGAGGAAATTAAACAATGAGTAATACAGCAAGCCTTAAAAAGGATTACACGGAGCGTATTGCTCCAACTTTGATGAAAGAGTTCGGTTATAAGTCGACAATGGAGGTTCCTGTTCTTGAGAAAATAGTTTTGAATCAAGGACTCGGAATTGCTGTTGCTGATAAGAAAATAATAGAAGTAGCAATAAATGAAATGACTGCTATTGCAGGGCAAAAGGCCATTGCGACGTATTCTAAAAAGGATATCTCGAACTTCAAGCTCCGCAAAAAAATGCCTATCGGTGTGAGGGTTACGTTGAGAAGAGAGAAAATGTATGAGTTTCTAGAAAGGCTTATTCGTGTTGCTTTACCTCGTATTAGAGACTTTAAGGGTATTGATAATAAGTTGGATGGAAGAGGAAATTATACTCTTGGTATACAAGAACAAATCATTTTTCCTGAAATAAATATCGATAACATTACTAAAATTTTGGGAATGAATATTACCTTTGTGACTTCTGCAAAAACAGATGAAGAAGCATTTGCTTTGCTCAAAGAATTTGGATTACCCTTTAAAAAATAATAAAGGAAATAATAAATAGATATGGCAAAAGAATCAATGAAAGCTCGGGAAGTGAAAAGAGCAAAAATGGTCGCTAAATATGCTGCGAAAAGAACACAATTGAAGGCTGATGGCGATTATGAAGGGTTACAAAGTATTCCAAAAAATGCCTCACCGGTTAGGTTGCACAACCGTTGCAAACTTACAGGTCGACCAAAGGGGTATATGAGACTATTTGGCATTTCTCGTATCCAGTTTCGTGAAATGGCTTCTAAAGGGTTAATTCCAGGAGTTAAGAAAGCTAGTTGGTAGTTTCTACTAGTTTTCTGTAAAATAAAGGCATCAATTTTTAAATATTGTCTGGGTAGTCCAGATCAATTTAATCTAAAAAATATATGACAGATCCAATTGCAGATTATTTGACGAGGTTGAGAAATGCTATTAAAGCAAACCACAGGGTTGTGGAAGTCCCTGCGTCAAATTTAAAGAAAGAACTTACCAAAATATTACTTGATAAAGGTTATATTTTGAATTATAAGTTTGAAGAAGAAGGTCCTCAGGGCACAATTAAAATAGCTTTGAAGTATGACCCAGTAAATAAAGTGAACGCAATTAAAAAACTAGTGAGAATCTCAACTCCAGGGTTGCGTAAGTATACAGGACATAAAGATCTTCCTCGTGTATTGAATGGTTTAGGAGTAGCAATTATTTCTACCTCAAAAGGAGTAATGACCGATAAAGAAGCTCGTGAGCAGAATGTCGGAGGTGAAGTTTTGTGTTATGTTTATTAATTAAATTTGAGGAGAAAATAATATGTCAAGAATAGGAAAATTGCCAATTAATTTGCCAAAGGGGGTTACTATTACAATAAAGGATAATCTTGTGACAGTAAAGGGTCCTAAGGGGGAATTGAAGCAGAAAATTCATCCTGAAATTGAAGTGGAAGTTGAAGAAAATACTGTTAGGGTGCTTCGCCCGAACGATGAAAGGCAAAATAGAGCAATGCATGGCTTATACAGATCTCTTATCAATAATATGGTGATAGGAGTCTCTGAAGGCTATAGCAAAACGTTAGAACTTGTTGGGGTTGGTTATCGTGTTTCTAACAATGGACAGGTATTGGAGTTCTCTCTAGGGTATACTCACAATATCTTTTTAAAATTGCCTTCTGAAATTAAGGTGGATACAAAAAGTGAAAGAAACCAAAATCCGCTCGTTATTTTAGAATCATGCGATAAACAATTGATTGGACAAGTGTGTGCTAAGATACGATCTTTCCGTAAACCTGAACCTTATAAAGGTAAAGGTGTTAAGTTTGTTGGAGAACATATCCGTAGAAAAGCCGGAAAATCGGCAGGTGCTAAGTAATTTAAAAAGGTACTATAATGACTGAAAAAATAGCAAGAAGATTAAAAATAAAAGCAGGTGTCAGAGATAAAATAAATGGCACAGCTGAAAGGCCTCGTATGTCTGTATTTAGAAGTAATAGCCAAATTTACGTGCAAATAATTGATGATGTTGCACTAAATGGTTCGGGCAAGACTTTAGCGTCAACTTCTTCGTTACAGATAAAAGAAAAAATGACTAAGACTGAAAAATCAGCGAAGGTTGGGGAATTAATAGCAGGGGAAGCAAAGAAAATAGGAATTGAAGCTGTTGTATTTGACAGAAATGGTTTCTTGTATCATGGTAGAATAAAAGAATTAGCAGAAGCTGCTCGTAAGGGAGGACTCAAATTTTAATAATTATGGCAGGTAAAAATAATATAGTAAAGACAACTAATGATATCGAATTAAAAGATAGATTGGTTGCTATCAACAGAGTAACAAAGGTTACAAAGGGAGGTCGAGCATTTACATTTTCCGCTATTGTGGTTGTAGGCAATGAAGATGGTATTGTTGGCTGGGGATTAGGAAAAGCAAATGAAGTAACTACTGCTATAGCAAAGGGAGTTGAAGCTGCAAAGAAAAATTTGGTTAAAGTACCTGTTTATAAGGGGACTATTCCTCATGAACAACTAGCTAAATTTGGTGGAGCTGAAGTTTTTATCAAACCAGCATCAGCTGGTACCGGTGTTAAAGCAGGAGGGGCTATGCGTGCTGTACTTGAAAGTGTTGGTATAACAGATGTCTTGGCAAAATCAAAAGGTTCATCTAACCCTCACAATTTGGTTAAAGCTACAATTGCTGCTTTATGCGAGTTAAGAGATGTTTACACAGTGTCTCAAAATAGAGGAGTCTCTATCGAGAGAGTTTTTAAAGGATAAATAGATATGGCAACTATAAAAGTAAAACAAGTAAAGAGTAGGATAGGTAGTCCAAAAGATCAAAAGAGAACGTTGGATGCTTTGGGATTAAGAAAAATGAATGCTGTAGTTGAACATGAAGCTACTCCTCAAATTCTTGGGATGGTAAATAAGGTTAAACACTTAGTCCTTGTTGTAGAAGAGTAATCTTTTATTGAATTATACACTAATAAAGAAACGAAAAATGGATTTGAGTAATTTAAAACCGGCAGGTGGTTCTGTAAAAACCTGCAAAAGAATTGGTCGTGGAACAGGTTCTGGATTAGGTGGAACTTCAACAAAAGGGCATAAAGGTCAAAAATCTAGATCTGGTTATTCTAAAAAAATTGGTTTTGAGGGAGGTCAAATGCCTATACAACGTAGGTTACCCAAGTTTGGATTTACCAATATCAATCGTGTCGAATACAAAGCAATCAATATATCTACATTACAAACATTAGCAGAAGAAAAAAAGCTTTCAAAAATAGGTGTTGAGGAATTATTGGAAGCTGGATTTATTGCACGTAAGCATAATGTTAAGGTTTTAGGTAATGGTGTGTTAACTTCTAAAATAGAAGTTTCGGCTCATGCCTTTTCTAAAGCTGCCGTTGATGCAATAGAAAAAGCGGGTGGCAAAGCTGTAAAATTATAAAGGTATGAAAAGGTTCATAGAAACTATACAAAATATTTTCAAGATAGAGGAGCTAAAATCAAGGCTATTGACAACATTTTTGTTAGTTATAGTTTATCGTTTTGGTTCCTATGTAGCCTTACCGGGTGTTGATGTGTCTTCTTTATCTGCATTAAGCAAGCAAACCGAAGGTGGATTGATGATGTTGCTTGATATGTTTTCAGGAGGAGCGTTTTCGAATGCTTCAATTTTTGCATTAGGTATAATGCCATATATATCAGCATCTATTGTTGTTCAACTTTTGGGGATGGCTTTCCCTTATTTTCAAAAATTGCAGAGAGAAGGGGAAAGTGGAAGACGTAAAATGAATCAAATAACTAGATATCTGACAGTTGTAATATTATTAGTGCAAGGCCCTGCTTATTTGGCAAATTTAAAGATGCAAATGAGAGATGTATTTCCTGAGGGATGGTATTTCCTTGTATCTTCTGTAATAATTCTCACGGCTGGGAGTATGTTTGTTCTTTGGTTAGGTGAGAGAATTACAGAGAAAGGGATTGGTAATGGCATATCATTCATTATTTTGATCGGTATTATTGCTCGTTTCCCTGGTGCTATTATTGGAGAGTTCTCTTCTCGTCTTAATGAAACTTCGGGCGGATTGATGATGTTTTTGGTAGAAATTGTGTTCCTTCTTGTTGTTATAAGTGCAAGTATTTTGTTGGTTCAGGGTACTCGTAAAATACCAGTCCAGTATGCAAAAAGAATTGTTGGAAACCAACAATATGGAGGGGTTCGTCAATATATTCCTCTTAAAGTGAATGCAGCTGGTGTTATGCCTATCATTTTTGCACAAGCTATTATGTTTATTCCGGCTTCTCTTTCGGGATTCTTTAGTGCAGATGGTGAAGTGAGTGCTTTTGCACAAGCTTTCATGAATAACTCGGGGTTTTGGTATAATTTCATTTTTGCTATCATGATTGTTGCATTTACTTATTTTTACACAGCTGTAACAATAAATCCAACCCAAATGGCTGAAGATATGAAACGAAATAACGGTTTCATACCAGGTATTAAGCCAGGTAAAAAAACTGCGGAATATTTAGATTCAATTATGTCTAGAATAACTTTTCCTGGATCTATATTTTTAGCTATAGTGGCGATATTGCCTGCATTTGCTCGTATGTTGGGAATAAGTCACTCTTTTGCACAATTTTTTGGAGGAACATCTCTTTTGATTCTTGTAGGTGTTGTTTTAGATACCCTTCAACAAATCGAGAGTCACTTGTTAATGCGCCATTATGATGGATTAATGAAAAGTGGTAAAATTAAAGGTAGAAGTGGTGTTATTTCGGCCTATTAGAAGGAGAAGGCAGATTTTTAATATTTTTTTAATGATATATTTAAAAACTAACGAGGAAATAGAGCTTTTGAGAAAAAGTAATGTACTCGTAGGTAAGACTCTTGCCGAGGTTGCAAAGAGTATAAAAGTAGGAATTACAACGAAGGAATTGGATGTCATTGGTGAGGATTTTATTCGGTCAAGCGGAGCCGTACCTGCTTTTTTGAATTACAATGGATTTCCAAATTCTTTGTGTATCTCAGTGAATGAACACGTTGTTCATGGGATTCCTTCGGATTATACGCTGAAGGATGGAGATGTGGTTTCCGTTGATTGCGGGGTTCTTATGAACGGGTTTTATGGAGATTCTGCATATACGTTTTGTGTGGGAAGTGTTTTAGAAGGGACCAAACATCTTTTAGAAACGACAAAAGAAGCTCTTTATAAGGGAATTGCAGAAGCTGTCCAAGGAAAAAGATTGGGAGATGTAGGTTTCGCAATTCAGGCTCATTGTGAGAAGGAGGGCTTTTCAGTCGTAAGAGAAATGGTCGGCCATGGAGTTGGAAGAAAATTACATGAATCTCCAGATGTTCCAAATTACGGGAAGAAAGGTCAAGGTATTGTCTTGAAAGAAGGAATGGTTATTGCCATTGAGCCAATGATTAATTTAGGGAGAAAAGAAATTGTGTTTGGTAGAGATGGTTGGACAACCACGACGATTGATAAGAAGCCATCTGCTCATTTTGAGCACACAATTGCAGTTAGAAAAGGTGTAGCTGATATACTGTCTACATTTGAATATGTAGAGGAGTTTTTAAAAACAAAGTAATATTTTCATGGCAAAACAAGCAGCAATAGAACAAGATGGAACAATTGTAGAGGCATTATCAAATGCTATGTTTCGTGTTGAATTGGAAAATGGACATGAAATAACTGCACATATATCTGGTAAAATGCGAATGCATTATATTAAAATATTACCAGGAGACAAAGTTAGGGTGGAGATGTCTCCTTATGATTTAACAAAGGGAAGAATTTCGTTTAGATACAAATAATAAATATAGAAATAATGAAAGTAAGAGCATCATTAAAAAAACGTACTCCTGAGTGCAAGATAGTTAGGAGAAAAGGGCGTCTTTATGTAATTAATAAAAAAAATCCAAAGTATAAACAACGTCAGGGATAATTAAGTTATCAAAAAAAGTAAAAAATAGTTTATGGCGATAAGAATTGTAGGAGTAGATTTACCCCAAAATAAAAGGGGTGAAATAGGTTTAACTTATATCTACGGAATAGGTAAAAGCAGTGCTAATAAAATTTTGGTGGAAGCAGGTGTTGATAGAGATGTCAAAGTAAAAGATTGGACAGACGATCAAGCTTCTAAAATCAGGGACATTATTGGAGCTAAGTTTAAGGTTGAAGGTGATTTGCGTTCAGAAGTACAACTAAACGTTAAGCGATTGATGGATATTGGTTGTTATAGGGGAATTCGTCATCGTGTTGGTTTACCTGTTAGGGGACAGAGCACCAAAAATAATGCACGTACTCGTAAAGGCAAGAAAAAAACAGTTGCAAACAAGAAAAAGGCAACCAAGTAGTTAAATTGAAGCAAATAAAGCTTATAACAACAAAATAAGATATGGCAAAAAAAACAGCTGCTACCAAAAAAAGAGTGGTAAAAGTCGATGCAAATGGTCAAGCACACATTTCTTCATCATTTAACAATGTAATAGTAACACTTACTAATTCGGATGGTCAAGTTATTTCTTGGTCTTCTGCAGGTAAGATGGGTTTTAGAGGTTCTAAAAAGAATACTCCTTATGCTGCTCAGATGGCTGCACAAGATTGTGCAAAGGTTGCTTTTGATTTAGGTCTTAGGAAAGTGAAGGCATATGTTAAAGGACCAGGAAATGGACGTGAATCTGCAATAAGAACAATACATGGAGCAGGCATAGAAGTTACTGAGATAGTTGATGTAACCCCATTGCCACACAATGGTTGTCGTCCTCCAAAAAGAAGAAGAGTGTAATTATTGTGGATTAGATATTTTTCTCTTTGCTATTTAGAGATAGCGTTAAGAAGAGAGAAAAGACATCTTTGTATAAATTAAAATAAAAGAATAACAAATGGCTAGATATATTGGACCAAAATCAAAAATAGCACGTAAATTCGGGGAAGCAATATTTGGACCCGATAAAGTATTATCTAAGAAAAATTATCCTCCAGGACAACACGGAAATACTAGAAAAAGGAAAACCTCTGAGTATGCAATTCAGCTTAAAGAAAAACAAAAAGCAAAATATACTTATGGTGTTTTGGAGAAACAATTCCGAAATCTTTATGAAAAAGCTCAAAGTAATCCAGGTGTAACTGGTGTAATTCTTTTGCAGTTATTAGAGTGTCGTCTTGACAACGTAGTATTCCGTTTAGGATTAGCTTCGACTCGTGCAGCAGCCCGTCAGTTAGTCGGTCATAAACATATTACTGTTGATGGAAAAGTGGTCAATATTCCTTCCTATCATGTTCGTCCTGGACAAGTTGTTGCTGTTCGTGAAAAAAATAAATCTATGGAGATTATTGCTACATCTTTAAATGGGTTCAATCATAGCAAATATCCATGGATTGAATGGAATGAATCTTCTTTGTCAGGAACATATTTACACGTTCCAGAACGCGAAGAAATTCCTGAAAATATCAAAGAACAATTAATCGTTGAGTTATACTCTAAATAATAAGTGAGACCATGGCTATATTAGCATTTCAGAAACCAGAAAAAGTAATCATGTTGGAAGCAGATTCCTCCCATGGTAAGTTTGAATTTAGACCTTTGGAACCAGGCTTTGGTATTACTATAGGTAATGCTTTACGTCGTATTCTACTATCTTCTTTAGAAGGTTTTGCGATAACGTCTTTCAAAATAGAAGGTGTAGAACATGAGTTTTCTTCTATTCCTGGAGTAATGGAAGATGTGACAAACATTATCCTTGCTTTGAAGCAAGTTAGATTCAAACAACTTGTAGAGGGTGTGGATAGCGAAAAAGTGGTGATTGATGTTGAAAAATCGACGATATTCAAAGCAGGAGATATTGGTAAATATCTTACCGGATTTGAAGTTTTGAATCCAGATCTAGTAATTTGTAATATTGATCCACAATATGGATTCCACATCGAATTGAACATAAATAAGGGAAGAGGTTATATTCCCTCAGAAGAGAATAAAGTTATAAACCAAGACATATCTGTTGTTCCTATTGATTCAATTTTCACTCCTATTGTTAATGTTAAGTATGTGGTTGAAAATTTTCGTGTAGAACAAAAGACAGACTATGAAAAGTTGGTTTTTGAAATAGATACGGATGGCTCTATTCATCCGAAAGAAGCTCTTAAGGAAGCAGCTAAAATATTGATACATCATTTCATGTTATTCTCTGATGAAAAAATCACTTTCGATTTTACTGATGGAGATAGTGCTGAAGAGTTTGATGAAGAAGCTTTGCATATGCGTCAGTTATTGAAAACTAAATTAGTTGATTTGGACTTGTCTGTTAGAGCACTTAATTGCTTGAAGGCAGCAGATGTAGAAACGCTTGCAGAGTTGGTTTCTTTTAATAGAAATGATTTGTTAAAGTTTAGAAATTTCGGAAAGAAATCTCTGGTAGAGCTAGATGCTAAATTGTTAAGTTTAAACCTTTCTTTTGGCATGGATATTGTGAAATATAAATTAGATAAAGAGTAAAAACAGATGAGACATAATAAAAAATTTAATCATTTAGGAAGAAAAACAGCTCACAGGGACGCATTATTGTCAAATATGGCAGTTTCTCTAATCCAACACAAAAGAATCAATACAACTTTGGCAAAAGCTAAAGAATTGAGAAAGTTTATTGAGCCAATTATTTCAAAATCAAAAGAGGATACAACGCATTCCAGGAGAATTGTTTTCTCTCAATTGCAAGATAAACAGGCTATAACTACACTTTTTACTGAAATTTCTCAAAAGGTAGGAGAAAGACCAGGAGGGTATACCCGCATTTTAAAAACGGGTTATCGTTTAGGTGATGCAGCTCAAATGTGTTTCATTGAGCTAGTGGATTATAATGAGAATATGTTGAAAGAAAAAACAGCTAAAAAGTCATCTAAAACTCGTCGTGCTGGTAAGAAAGCAACCGCAACAACTGTTAAAGCAGAGGAGGAAGCTGAACAATCTGTGGAAAATATTGTAGAATCAGCAGAGTAATTTTTTTGAAAAATGAGAAAAAGGAATAAGTAACATACTTATTCCTTTTTTTGTGTCAAAAAAATAGTATTTTTGTTTTCAAATTGTCAAGAATATGGTCAAGTACAAAAGAATATTGCTTAAACTAAGTGGAGAGTCCTTGATGGGCAATCAACAATATGGAATAGAAGGGCTTCGTTTGGCTGATTATGCCATTCAAATTAAAGAAATATCTAATTTGGGAGTTCAAGTTGCCATTGTTATTGGAGGAGGCAATATCTTCCGGGGTTTAAGTGGTGTTTCTAAAGGTTTTGATCGAGTTCAGGGCGATCAAATGGGGATGCTGGCAACCGTTATTAATAGTTTGGCTTTAAACTCGGCCTTGCAGTCTGTTGGAGTAAAGTCTCGTGTTCTTACAGCTATTCGTATGGAGCCAATAGGTGAGTTTTACTCAAAACAAAAAGCAGTTGAATGTTTAGAAAACGGAGAAGTCGTGATATTTTCTGCAGGAACTGGAAATCCATTTTTTACCACAGATACGGGATCTTCTCTTCGAGCTATTGAGGTAGGAGCGGATATTATGCTTAAGGGAACCCGCGTTGATGGAATCTATACGGCAGATCCTGAAAAAGATTCAACGGCGACGAAATTTGATGAAATTAGTTATGATGAGATATATAATCGTAATTTGAAGGTAATGGATTTGACCGCAACTACTATGTGCAAGGAAAATAACATGCCGATTTATGTTTTTAATATGGATGAATACGGAAACCTAAATAAGGTTGTTAAGGGCGAGAAAATAGGAACTTTAGTAAAGATTTAATATTTTAATAAGAGAGAATTGTATGATTGAAATAAAGAAGTGTTTGGACGAAGCTATTGAAAAGATGGAAAGTGCCGTTTTCTTTTTGGACGAGTCATTGGTGCATATCAGAGCTGGAAAAGCCAGTGTACGTATATTAGATGCTGTGAAAGTTGCTTATTACGGAGGCTTGGTGCCGATTAGTAGTGTCGCAACATTAACTACTCCTGATGCTCGTACTATTGCTATTCAGCCGTGGGAAAAAGGGCTTATTCGTGAAATTGAAAAAGCAATTTTAACCTCTGAAGTTGGTATTACTCCTGAAAATAATGGAGAAATTATTCGTCTTTCAATACCGCCACTCACAGAAGATCGTCGTAGAGTTTTGGTGAAACAAGCAAAACAAGAGGGAGAAGATGCGAAGATAAGTGTCAGAAATGCTCGTCGTGATGCTATTGATTTAGTTAAAAAAGCAATAAAAGAAGGACTCTCTGAAGATGTCGCAAAAGATGCGGAAGCAGACATGCAAAAAATTCATGATAAATATATAAAGAAGGTAGATGAATTGGTCGTTGCGAAGGAAAAGGAAATAATGACCTTGTAAATGGTGAGAAAAAGTCGGATTCTTTCAAATAAAAATATAACTTTGCCATTCTTGTTTAAGAATGGTTTTTTTTATTTATGAAGAACGTTATTCTATTAGTTTTCATGTCTATTTGTTCTATAACTTTCGCAGAGGACAAAATAGAAGTTGAGCGAGATTCTTTGGCTCCTGTTCTGGTTGCAAAAGACACTGTGAAATCAAGTGAAGAAAATCCGTTGATTAGGCAGAGCCTTTTTATCGTGCCAATGGGCTATTATCAGGAAGAAACGAGTGTCGCATTAGGAGTTGTTGGAGGATATTATCTCAAAAGTAATAGTTTAAGCAAAATTAGCAGTCTTGGTGGAAGTATTGTTTATACTTTCCGTAACCAGTTTATGGCGAATCTTACTCCGAAATTTTATACGAAAAATGAACGATTCTTTTTCACTGGAAATATTAACATAAGATATTATCCTGATTTTTACTATGGTATAGGAAATGTTCGCACAAAATATAAAGAACCTTATATCGCTCGAAATTTTCAACTGGTTTTTCAGCCATCCACTTTTATTACTGGAAATTGGCAACTTGGGCTTTCTTTTATGTTGCGGGGGGAAAATGTTATTGATGGACAAACCTACTCGGAAACAAAACAAGAAATATTTACTCGTTATGGCAATGCGGGATGGAGTCCTTATGTTATGTTTGGTGTAGGAGTTTTATCGGTATATGATACTAGGGATAATTTGTTTTATCCTCAGAAATATGGAAACTTCTTTAAGGTCGCATTCCTGAATTACAATAAATTTATAGGAAGTTCATTTAATGTAAATTCATTCAATGTTGACTTCAGGCAATATCTTCCGACTTTTTTAAGTCAGATGTTTGTCTATCAGCTTTATCTTGATTGTCGTTTAGGTAATGATATTCCCTTTCAAATGTTGCCTTCTGTTGGAGGGGTAGATAATATGAGAGGCTTTAGAGAGAAAATCTTTGTTGATAATACTTTTTTTCAATTCCAAACTGAATATAGAGTTCCTCTTTGGAAGAGATTAAAAGCTTCGTTTTTTTGTTCCACTGGAGATGTTTTAGATATATATAATCCTATTATTCAGAAAATAAAATTTTCTTATGGTGGAGGGTTGCGTTGTCGGATAAATGATGCTCGTGTCAATTTAAGAGCAGATTTTGCTTTTAATAATTATGGAGGATATCAATTTTACATAGATGCCATGGAGGCTTTTTAATAAAAATGGAAGGATTGGTTGTTAAAAATACGGGGAGTAGCTATGCTGTGAAAATAGACACGGGTGAAATACTTATGTGTAAAATTAAGGGAAATTTCCGAGTAAAAGATATTCGAACAACTAATCCGGTAGCTGTTGGAGATATAGTTCTTGTTACTAAAAATGAACAAGGTTTATCTCTTATTTATGGTATATGTAACAGAAAAAATTATATTATAAGAAAATCTCCTAATTTATCTAAAGAATCACATATTATTGCCGCCAACATTGATCAGGCAATGCTATTGATAACTATCAATCATCCGAAAACTTCTACTGTGTTTATTGATAGGTTTTTGGTCTCCGCAGGAGTTTATAATATCCCTGTGGTTTTGGTCTTTAATAAAATAGATCTTTATTCTTCCGAAGAAATAAAATATTTGGATGCCTTGCAGTTTTTGTATGAGAATATAGGTTATTTGTGTATTCGCACGTCTGTAAAAACATTAGAGGGAATAGAGACTCTGAAACAGCAATTGGGAAATAAGGTTACTCTTTTCTCTGGTAATTCGGGGGTCGGCAAATCCAGTATGATAAATGCCATAGATGAAACTCTTTCTCTAAGAACAGGGATTGTTTCAGAAAGCCATGATAAGGGAATACATACTACCACTTTTTCTGAAATGTTCGCGATAGCCAGAGGTTATATTATAGATACTCCTGGCGTTAAAGGATTTGGTGTTGTAAATGTAGATCCGGCAGAAGTAGGTCATTATTTTCCTGAGATTTTTGAGAAATCGAAGGATTGCAAGTATTATAATTGTACACACATCAACGAACCTGGATGTGCTGTTGTGTCTGCCGTTGAAAAGCATCAAATTAGTCAGTCCCGCTATACCAGCTATTTAAGCATATTTGAAAATAAAGATTCTTCAAAATATCGATAGACCAATATAATTTTTTTGTGAAGATAACGTTATATTTTCATAGGAATGATTTAAAAAAACCTTTCTCTCATACATATTCATTATGACTTCTATTTATGACGCCCGTCAAAAACTTAAAATGCTCTTTACAGGGTTGGCTGTGATTATTGCTATAGGTTCGTTTATTATTACTGAGAGTTTGGTGAAAAGACTTTCAAGGGAAGAACAAACCCGAATGGAAATATGGGCTAATGCAACCAAAGAGCTTGTTCGAATGAATGAAGATTGTGATATCACTTTTGTACAACAGGTAATAGAGGCTAATACAACAATTCCCGTAGTTTTAGTTGATGCTAAAGGCAATGTTCTTTCGTATAGAAACATAGAAGTGCAATCTGAGAAAGAATTGCCTGCTCTAATTCTTGATTATAAAAAGAAAAATGCACCTATCGTGATTAATCTTGGAGATAATCAAATTCAACGTTTGTATTATGGAAATTCTGTATTACTGACTTACTTATCCTATTTTCCATTTATACAGTTGATTGCCGTGTTTTTATTTTTAGTCTTTGTTATTTGGGCTTTATTAAGTACAAAAAAGGCCGAACAAAATAAAGTTTGGGTTGGCTTGTCAAAAGAAACAGCTCACCAATTAGGGACACCCATATCTTCATTAATGGCTTGGACGGAAATATTAAAAACAAAGTACCCCGAAGATCCTTTGTTGTTTGAAATGGAAAAAGATGTAAGTAGATTGAGAACTATTGCCGAGAGGTTTTCTCAAATCGGATCAAAAACGGAATTGGAGTTGGTGAATTTAAACCAAGCACTTGCAGATACGTTGCAGTATCTTCGAACTAGACTTTCTAAGAAGGTTGATATTCAGTTAAATATGGAAGATGAGGTTTTCTGTCATATTAATATTTCATTATTTGAATGGGTAATCGAAAATTTGTGTAAAAATGCAGTAGATGCAATGGATGGGGAGGGCAAAATAAACATATCTCTTCTTTCTAGAGGAAAGGAGATAAGAATAGACGTTGCCGATTCCGGAAAAGGAATGACCAAAAAAAACATGCGAAAAATATTTAATCCAGGATTTACTACTAAGAAAAGAGGCTGGGGTTTAGGTTTATCTTTGGCAAAACGTATTGTAGAAGACTACCACAAAGGTAAGATTTTTGTAAGAAAGACAGAGGTTGGTAAGGGGACAGTCTTTAGAATTGTTTTTTATAGAGAGTCAGAAAAGTGATTTTCTGCCGATGAAAGAATTGTGTCTGGGTGTAAAAATAGCACATTAAATTTTTTTGATGGAATTTTATAAGTGTCACACTGACAATTGTTTATGTTATTTTGTGATAAAACAAATCTAAAAAGGCTCATTTTTTTGTTTAAGTAAAGTAAAAATTAGTAACTTTGCCCCACTTTTATAAACTATAGCTGTGTCAGAACTAAGAATATATGATGTTCCCTTGAGAAGTATGACCACATTCAGTGCTGAATATGATTATGACTTGGGAAGTTATTATTTTTCTAATATAGGTGATTCAGATATAGAAGGCGGAGAGGTCAAATCGCACATCGTTGTTCAGAAGCAAAGCGATTCTTATGAACTGAAGTTTAGTTTTTCCGGATATGTTCTTGTTCCTTGTGATCGGTGCTTAGAATTGATGAAACAGCCTGTTTTATCAGAGAATAAGTTAGTCGTGAAGTTTGGAGAGGAATACCGTGAAGAAAGTGATGAGTTGATTGTTGTACCTGAAATTGATGGATTTGTGAACGTCGCTTGGTATATGTTTGAATTTATCAATTTATCAATTCCAATGCAACATATTCATTCGGAAGGTGGCTGTAATCCCGAAATGGAAGAAACGTTGCGAGTTTATTCTGCTGATATAAGAGATAATGAAGGAAATACTCAGATAGATCCAAGATGGGATATTCTGAAATCAATAAAAAAGAATAATTAATATCTAAATACATAAAGAGATGGCACATCCAAAAAGAAAACAATCAAAAAGCAGAACTGCTAAAAGAAGAACTCACGATAAAGCAGTAGCACCTACAATGGCAGCATGTTCCAACTGTGGATCTTTGCATATTTATCACACTGTATGTGGAGAATGTGGCTATTATAGAGGCAAATTGGCTGTAGAAAAAGCTGTTAATGCATAAAATCATGATTTTTTTATAAAAGTTGATAGCCTTGGTCTGGAGGATCTAGGGCGGGTCTTTTTTTATAATAATTCGACGTATGGAAAAAAAAATAAAAGCAGTAATTACTGGGATAGGTGGATACGTTCCCGATACCATTTTGGATAATGAAGAGTTGAGTCGTATGGTGGATACGAATGATGAGTGGATAATGACGCGTATTGGAATTAAGACTCGGCATATTTTAGGGGAGAAGAAGGGATCTGCATATATGGGAATTAAGGCTGTAGAAGAGTTGGTGGAAAAGACGGGTGTTAATTTGAAAGAAATAGACCTTGTCGTTTGTTGTACTACGACTCCTTCTTTTGTTTTTCCATCCAATTCTTCCCTTATTTGTGGTGCTTTGGGAATAAAATCTGCATATAGTTTTGATTTGGCCGGAGCTTGTTCCGGGTTTCTTTTTGGCTTGGAAAATTGCTCGGCACTTATAGAGTCAGGTCGATACAAAAAGATTATTTTGGTGGCAGCTGAAAAAATGTCTGCTATAACGAATTATGAAGATAGAACTACTTGTCCTTTGTTTGGTGATGGTGCTGCAGCTGTTTTGTTAGAACCTACTACAGCTGATCTTGGGGTGATTGATTCTTTCTTGCGTGTTGACGGTTTGGGTCAAAGTCATTTGCATCAAAAGGCTGGAGGATCCGAGCGTCCTGCAAGTATAGAAACTGTTACAAATAGAGAACATTTTGTGTATCAAGAGGGTCCTGCTGTATTTAAGCATGCAGTGTCTGATATGTCCGCAGTAACTGAGGGAATAATGAAACGTAATCATCTCACCGCTGCTGATTTGTCTTGGTTTGTTCCACATCAAGCAAATATGAGAATTATAGAAGCTGTAGGCAAGAGAATAGATTTACCTAAAGAGAAGATATTGATAAATATAGAAAATTTTGGTAATACCTCAGCAGCATCTGTCCCATTGTGTTTGTGGGATTTTGAATCTAGATTGAGAAAGGGTGACAATATTATTCTTGCTGCTTTTGGTGCTGGTTTTTCATGGGGTAGTGTTTATCTTAAGTGGGGATATGATGCTGTGAAGTAATAAATTCCGTTCAAAAGTTTAGTTATTTTTGTTTTTATTCTAAAAAAATATTTACTTTGCTTCGTAAAACTTTGACAGATGAGGTTGATTCTAAATAACAATTGGTGGTGGCAATCTTGCTTATTATAAGGAGGATTATTCGTTGTGTTGTTATTTGTTAAATATAGACCGTAGGATATCCTCCTACGGTTTTTTAATTTTTTAGACGGGTAATATGAGTAAGTTGGTTTTCAAATATTTGGAATTATTTGTTTTTCGATGGTGAAAGTTGCCATTTGAATACTTCAAGAATCATTATAAACATTAATAAACGAAATAAAATATATAGTAGAATGAAAACGACAAAAAAAATAGTTTTAAGCGAGAACGAAATGCCAGAGGCATGGTATAATATTATGGCAGATATGAAAAATAAGCCGATGCCTCCTCTTAATCCGGTAACAAGGGAACCTCTTAACCCTTCTGATTTGGAACCTATTTTTGCAAAAGAATTGATTAAGCAAGAAATGTCAACAGAACGTTGGATTGAAATTCCTGACGAAGTACGTGACTTGTATCGTATTTACAGACCTACTCCTCTGGTAAGGGCTTCCGGCTTGGAAAAAGCATTGGATACACCAGCTAAAATCTATTTTAAGAATGAGAGTGTTAGCCCTGTTGGTTCTCATAAATTAAATTCAGCTATTCCTCAAGCCTATTACAATAAAATACAGGGAGTTAAATCTATTACAACAGAAACCGGTGCGGGACAATGGGGATGTGCTATGAGTGTTGCTTGCAAACATTTCGGACTTAATTTACAAGTGTTCATGGTAAAGGTTAGTTACGAACAAAAACCTTATCGGAAGTCTATTATGAATGTTTATGGTGCAAATGTGGTTGCATCACCAAGTAATTTAACTGAAATAGGGAGAAAAATGCAACAAGACTTTCCCGGAACAAGCGGAAGTTTGGGTATGGCTATTTCGGAAGCTGTCGAAATGGCAGTAAAGGGAGAAAATACAAAATATACTTTGGGAAGCGTTCTTAACCATGTTTCTTTGCACCAAACGGTTATTGGTTTGGAAGCTGAAAAACAAATGGAAATAGCCGGAGATTATCCTGACATTGTTATAGGATGTTTTGGCGGGGGGTCAAATTTTAGTGGAATTGGCTTTCCATTTTTGAGACATAAATTAACCGGAGGGAAAGACATTCGTTTGATAGCGGTAGAACCAGCTTCTTGCCCCAAACTTACACGAGGAAGGTTTATGTATGATTTAGGAGATACTGAAGGATTTACTCCTTTATTACCAATGTATACCTTGGGTCATGAGTTTGAACCTGCTGAAATTCATGCGGGAGGACTTCGTTATCATGGAGCAGGAAGTATTACTAGTCAATTGAAAAAGGACGGTCTTATTGAAGCAGAAGCTATTAAGCAATTAGAAACGTTTGAAGCAGGAATTTTGTTTGCACGTTCGGAAGGTATTATCCCTGCTCCAGAATCTTGTCATGCTATCGCAATGGCTATTCGCGAGGCTAACAAAGCTAAGGAAGAAGGAAAAGAAAAGGTTATTTTGTTTAATCTTTCAGGACATGGTTTGGTTGATATGGCTGCTTATGATAAATACTTATCGGGTGCTTTGACGAATTATGAGGTAACCCAAAGCGAGATTGATGCCAGTCTTGCAAAATTGCAAGAGGGAGTTTAATTTTGATGTAACACTATAAATCCATAACAAAAAACTACAAGGTTTTAATCCTTGTAGTTTTTTGTTATATTTAATAGGAACAAGGTTATTTATCTAAATTAATCGCATAGTAAGCTACCATTCCGTTGGGATAAGCTCCTATAATGAACAAAACTTTATTTTTTTCTTCCCTGCTAGCACTATCAAATACTGATTGTATATCAGCTTTTGTATGAATTTCCTGATCGTTTATTTTTATTATTATATAGCCGTTTTTTATTCCTTGTTCTTGTAATTTTCCTCTGTTAAGAGAAGCAATTTGCACGCCATAATTTAATCCTAATTGTTCTTTTGTTTGGTTGTCAATTTCCTTAAAAGTTGCTCCTAAAATCTTGGAAATATTTGCCTCGGAAGAAACAATATCCGTACTGCCCTGTTGATTTTTTAATTCCACGGAAAAGTTTAAGTCCTTTTCATCTCTTGTCACTTGCAATGAGATTTTGTCACCGGGTCTATACCTGCTTATTTGTTCTTGCAATTCAGCGACAGATTTTGTTGCATTATCATTAACGTGTGTGATAATATCGCCATCCTTTACTCCTCCCTTTTCTGCGGCACTGTTTTTTGTGACAGTAGCGACATAAGCCCCTTCCAACGTCTTTAGATTTTTTTCTTTTGCCAATTCGCTGGTTATATCTCTAATTTGCACACCCAAAATGGCACGTTGAACTATTCCGTATTGTCGAAGGTCTGAAACCACTTTTTGAACAATACCGGAAGGAATTGCAAATCCATATCCGGTATAAGATCCTGTTTGAGAGGCAATAGCTGTATTAATACCTACCAATTCTCCTTGAGTATTAACCAAAGCTCCCCCACTATTGCCCGGATTAATAGCTGCATCTGTTTGGATGAAAGATTCGATTTTCATATCGTTAGAGAGAATATCAATATTCCTTGCTTTAGCACTGACAATACCGGCTGTAACGGTTGATGTTAAATTGAATGGATTTCCTATTGCCAAAACCCACTCGCCAACTTTAAGCGAATCAGAATCTCCAAAAGGCATTATGGGAAGTTTTTCCGCCTCTATTTTCAGTAGTGCAATATCTGTTGCGGGGTCAGCACCTATAAGTTTTGCTTTAAAAGATCGTTTGTCATTTAATATAACTTCTACATCCGATGATTTGTCAATAACGTGGTTATTGGTAACAATATATCCATCATCGGTGATAATAACACCCGAACCTGATCCCTCTTGCATGGGAGGATTTTTTTGTTCAAATTGAGGATTCCTGAAAAAATACTCGAAAAAAGGATCTTCAGATATCGCCATTTTGGCTCCTGGTAGTTTGGTCTTTATGTGAACAACAGCATTCACAGACACTTCTGCGGCTACAGTGAAATCGGTGTTCGATTTTGGTTTATTTGAGATGTTCTCGTAGGTAGTCGGAAATTTTTTTTCTGAATTTCCTTTGTTCACCATGTTTGCTTTATTTGCGGCATAACAAGTTTCTGTCGAAGCTGTCACACTTAATGCTGCGACTAAAATAGAAAAACCGAGCATTTTCATTTTTTTTGATTTGTCCATTTTTTTGTTTGTATTTAGGTTAAACGATAACGTTTTATATCATAATTTAAAAATCAAAAAATATGCCAATAACAGCCTGTCTATTATTGGTTTGAATAATTTTAACGGTCTATTCTGACGATTACAAAAAAATTAACACGTTTTTTATAAAAGATATTGTTTTTAATTTTTTTCCTACTATTTAGTACTTCTATTATTCAATAATCTAAATGCTATAAGTATATTTATGGTATTTGGACAGGTTCTTGTTTTGCTATTAGGAATTCCTTGTCAGGGTAGAGTCGGAATTCCATTAGATGGCGGGTTATTATTGAGAGTTATAGCAGGGTCGGGTACTCTTGTTGCTTTCTTCAAGAAAGGTAAAAAAGGATAATAATCTTTTTGATAAGGAGGAGCAGGGAATCCTCAGGATTTTGTGTTTGAGGATTTCTTTTGTGTGTATATTCAGGGTAAATACTTTAGTTAAGTTTTTTGTTAAGTATAACAATTTTACTACTTTTGCACGTGATTCTCTGAAATATGATTTTTTTTATCAATAATAAATAATACTAAAAAATAAAAATTATGTGGTTAATTGACTCTTCAATTGGGAGAAAGCTGATTATGAGCATTACAGGCATCTGTTTGGTGCTGTTTTTGACGTTTCATGGTGTAATGAATCTTGTTTTAATCTTTTCACCGGAAGGATACAATATGATTTGTGGCTTTTTAGGTGCTAATTGGTATGCTCTTGTTGCTACTTTGGTATTGGCTGCCGGTTTTATCATACATATTTTGTATGCGTTTTACCTTACTCTTCAAAATTTACGGGCACGTGGTAAAGAACGTTATGCTGTAACAGAAAGACAAGAAGGCGTAGAATGGTCATCAAAAAATATGTTGGTGTTAGGGCTTATTATCATAGGTTTTCTTGGATTGCACTTGTATAACTTTTGGTTTAAAATGCAATTTGCAGAATTAACAGGTCTTCATACCGGAGCATATGATCCAAAGAATGGTGCTGCTTATGTAACGGAGTTATTTGCTAATCCAATTTATTGCATTGTCTATCTTGTATGGTTGGGAGCTTTGTGGTTCCACCTTACCCACGGTGTATGGAGTGCACTACAGTCTCTTGGACTTAACAATAAAATATGGTTGACACGTGTAAAAGCAATTGCTAATGTTGTATCAACTCTTGTCGTTTTATTATTCGTTGCTGTGGTAGTTTTCTGTTTTGTATCGTCCTTAATTTAATTCGTAACTCGTAACTATAACAAATATGGCTAAAAAAGAAAATATTGTCGAAACCGCCAAAGAAATTAAAGACATAATTGTGGACGCGGTTACGGATCAAGAAACCGTAGAGGCTGCAAAAATTATTAAAGATGCAACCAAAGAAGCATTGGGAAAGGTTGTGGATACCATACAGCAAGCTTCAGTGTCTTCCACTAAGATCGATGCAAAAATTCCGGAAGGACCTCTTGCTCAAAAGTGGAGTAATTATAAAGACCATCAGAAATTGGTAAATCCATCGAACAAACGTCGTTTGGATATCATCGTTGTTGGTACCGGATTGGCGGGAGCTTCTGCTGCTGCTTCTCTTGCTGAATTGGGATTTAATGTGCTAAATTTCTGTATTCAGGATTCTCCTCGTCGTGCACATTCTATTGCTGCACAAGGGGGTATCAATGCTGCAAAAAATTATCAAAATGATGGAGACTCTGTTTACCGTCTTTTCTACGATACTATTAAAGGGGGAGACTATCGTGCTCGTGAAGCCAATGTGTACCGCTTGGCAGAAGTCTCAAATAATATTATTGATCAATGTGTAGCTCAAGGAGTCCCTTTTGCTCGTGAATACGGTGGCTTGTTAGATAACCGTTCTTTTGGGGGAGCCCAAGTTTCACGAACCTTTTACGCAAAAGGTCAAACTGGTCAACAATTGTTGCTTGGTGCATATTCTGCATTGAGTCGTCAAATAGGTAAAGGGGCTGTGAAATTATTTCCACGTCATGAAATGTTGGATGTCGTTGTAATTGATGGGCGTGCTCGTGGTATCATTGCTCGTAATTTGACAACCGGTAAAATCGAACGTTATTTTGCTCATGCAGTTGTTGTAGGTTCCGGCGGCTATGGAAATACGTTTTTCCTTTCTACTAATGCAATGGCCTCAAATGGTTCTGCTGCTATGCAGATGTACCGTAAGGGAGCATATTTTGCAAACCCTGCCTATGCTCAAATTCACCCCACTTGTATTCCTGTTCATGGAGAATTTCAATCAAAATTAACTTTGATGTCTGAATCACTTCGTAATGATGGTCGTATTTGGACTCCAAAGAAAAAAGAAGATGCTGAGGCAATTCGTGTGGGAAAATTGAAACCTACCGATTTGAAGGAAGAGGATCGTGATTACTATTTGGAACGTCGTTACCCTGCTTTTGGTAACTTAGTTCCTCGTGATGTGGCTTCTCGTGCCGCCAAAGAACGTTGTGATGCAGGTTATGGTGTCGGGACTACCGGTTTGGCTGTCTACCTTGATTTTTCTGATGCAATTAATCGTTTAGGAGAAAATGTAGTTCGTGCTCGTTATGGTAATCTTTTCCAAATGTATGAGAAGATTGTTGATGAGAATCCCTATAAGACACCTATGATGATTTATCCTGCTATTCACTACACAATGGGTGGTATTTGGGTTGATTCTGAATTGCAAACATCCGTTAAGGGGTTGTTTTGTATTGGAGAAGCAAATTTCTCTGACCATGGAGCTAACCGTTTGGGAGCTTCTGCTTTGATGCAAGGGTTGGCAGATGGATATTTTGTATTGCCTTATACTATTCAGAATTATTTAGCAGACCAAATCCAAGTGCCTCGTATGAGTACTGAGTTGCCTGAGTTTGCTGAAGCTGAAAAAGCTGTTGAGGATAAAGTTAAAAAAATAATGAGTATTCAGGGTAAATGTTCTGTAGATAGTATCCATCGTGAACTTGGACTAATAATGTGGGATTTTGTCGGCATGGGCAGAAATAAAGCAGGTTTGGAAAAAGCTTTAGCTAAGATTAAAGAGGTCAGAAAAGAATTTTGGAGTAATGTCTATATTCCGGGAAAAGCAGATGCTTTGAATGTTGAACTGGAGAAGGCTATTCGTTTAGCTGATTTTATTGAAATTGGTGA
>RRZU012660366.1_pt1 | contig 27810 bp, 24 predicted proteins | sample 2165561 | NCBI WGS metagenome assembly RRZU01 (sample SAMN10456909, study PRJNA506462) | wastewater metagenome | isolation source: wastewater sludge | place: USA: Moscow, Idaho | reverse complement strand
GAAGGAGGTCTGCCGGCGGCCCTGGTTGTCGAACGGGCTGATCCGCACGAGGCGATGGGTGCCGGCCTCGACCGAGAGGTTGCCGAAGGCGTAGGGCACCTTGACCTCGAAGGTGGCCGACTTGATGCCGGCCTCCTCGGCGTAGGACGTGTCGAGGACCGTCGTGGGGTAGCCGTGCCGCTCGGCCCAGCGCAGGTACATCCGCAGCAGCATCTCGGCGAAGTCGGCCGCATCGACACCGCCGGCGCCCGAACGGATCGTCACCACGGCCTCGCGCTCGTCGTACTCCCCGCCCAGCAGGGTGCGGACCTCGAGCTCACCGACCGCCTTGCGGACCTTGGCCAGCTCGCGCTCGGCCTCGACCATCGTCGCCTCGTCGCTCTCCTCCTCACCGAGCTCGACGAGAGCCTCGAGGTCGTCGATCCGGGCATCCATGCCGGTGACCCGCTCCAGCTCGGAGTTCGCCCGGGACAGCGCCGAGGTCACCGCCTGGGCGTTCTCCTGGTCGTCCCAGAGGTTTGGCACGGAGGCGTCCTGCTCGAGCTGGGTGATCCGGGCGCGCAGGCCGTCGAGGTCGGTCACCTCGCGCACGGAGTCCATCGTTGCGCGCAGGGCGCGGATCTCTTCAGCGAAGTCAACAGCCACGAGGGTCAAGCCTACGCGAGCGACGGCCGTGGCGTGCTCGGCGCGGACGCCCGCGGGAGCGAGGCGGTCTACGGTGGGGCCATGCCCACCCGTGCGTCACGAGCCGAGACCCTGGCACAGCGCCTGCTCGACGCTCAGGTGGCCTACCACCTGAGCCTGCTGGACGACGACCGGCTGGCACAGACCACGGCGCAGGCCCTCATCGCGCTGCTCGAGCGCCTCTCGGAGCACCAGCTCGTCGACCTGCTCGACCGGGACGCGGTGGCGCAGGCCGCGGTCCACCTGCTTCGCACCGTCCCCGGCAGCGGCGGCGCCATCAGCGTCGTCGAGCTGGCCACCACGGTGCTCCTCGACGGCCCCGATGAGCCCTTCTTGCCAGGCGACGTGGTCGACCGAGCCCAGGTGGAGGCGCTGCTCACCGCTGTCCTCCGGCTCACGCCCGCGCTTGAGCGAGGGCTCGAGGAACTGGCGGACAGCCCGCTCGCCGGCGTCGTCGCATCTCGGTTCATGGGCCGGATCGTCGCCGAAGTGGTCCAGGCCAACCAGGCGGTCGCCTCTCGGGTCCCCGGTCTGGGGCCCCTGGTCTCGTTCGGGACGAGCACGGCGTCGCGGCTCAAGGGTGCGGCGGACAAGCAGTTCGAGTCGCTCCTCGGGGACACCGTGGGCAAAGGCGGGACGTATGCCGTCCGGCGGCTCAACAAGATCGTCGTCGACACGCTGCGCGACCCGACCACTGGCGAGGCGGCGCTGCAGGTGTGGGACCAGCTCGCCCGCCAGCCGGCCGCGGGGCTGGGCAGCCTCGTGGGAGCCGACGATGTCGCCGCGGTCGTCTCCGCCGGGCACGACCTGGTGGCCACCATCGCGACGACCGAGGAGGCCGCCCGGCTGGCCGAGGTTCTCGTCGACGCCGTCCTCGAGTGGTTCGGTGGGTACACCCCGGCCGAGCTGCTGACGGCTTTCGGGCTCAGCACCTCCGACGTCGTCGAGTACCTCACTGCGGTAGTGCTCGACGCGGTCGTCGCCCTACGCGACTCGGGGGCCTTCGAGCGCGCTCTGCGGGCCCACCTTGGGCCCTTCTACTCCTCGCCCTCCGTTCGGGAGATCCTGGCCTGACCCGCGACCGCGGCCGAGCCGGTCGGTGTCGGGCCGTCGGAACCCGGTGCTGTCTCCGGGTGGAGATCGCCGACGAGGGCGTCCAACGCCTTGTTGTACTCCTCGCTGCGCGGGTAGTCACTGTGCGTCAGAACCGCGAGCAGGTATGCCGTGTAGTCGACCTCTTCGGTATACCAGTCCCGCAGGGGCTTCATCGGTGACCCCGTGGAGGCCATCCCGGCCCTCGGCGGCATGGCTACCACCGGCATACCGAGATAGTCGGTGAGCCGCCACAGGTTCACCCACCGGCCTGGGGCGAACTCGCTCCTCGGGTCGGCACCATGGCCGCCCAAGGCCCACCGGACACTTCCGTTCAGCACCTGCGGGAGGCTGACCTCGCCGCCAGCCTCCGTCCACTGTCCCTCCCACGGGTCCGCATGCCGGAGCGAGGCAGCTGCGGCGGGGACCACGCCGAGGACGGCGGGGCCGTAGAGCTCGGGGAAGAACCGGCTGAAGTAGGCCCGCAGCTGGCACCCGTAGGTCACCAGTCCGACCCGAGGCAGCATCCAGTCGTCGTGGGTCGGGTCTCCCGGAGCACCGAGCAGGGCACCGACCACCAAGGGACCACCGAGGGAATGCGCCGAGACGATGACAGCACGAGGGGACGTGCTCACCGCGCGGTCTGACCCGAGAACCGTCTGGTCGCCCTCCCCCGCCAACCACCAGTGCATCCGCGAGATGAGCTCCGGGACGACCCGCTCCCCGTAGCAGGGCGGACCGAGCGGGTGACACGCCCGAGGCACGAGGCAGGCCAGGTCCCAGATGATTCCCAGCGGCCGCTTGGGTCGGTCCCCCGCCGTGGTCCCGGAGGCCAGCCCGAGGGCCAGAACCCCAAAGGTCGAGAGTGCGAAGCCACCGGCGGTGAGGGCCGTCGACCACCCGCCCCAGGTCGGGAAGGCGAGGTGCCCGGCAAAGACCACCAGCCCGGCGCCGAGAATGCAGGTGAGGAGGAGGGCAATCAGGGGTTCGGCTCGATGGGCAACCGCGGCCAGGACCCGTCTGCCGAAGACGGCGCGCGCGACCGGCCCGGTGGCCGGGTTCGGCGCCGTTCCCCCTCCACAAGGTTGCGTGGCGGCCCGGTCGGCCGCGTCCGTGGGGGCCCAGGTGCCTGCCGGCCATGCCTCGGCGAGCAGCGCCGAGGGAGTCGGGCGCCACGACCGACCGGCGAGGACGCCGACGATGGCGATCGTGACCAGGACACCCACCGCGGCGATGAGAGTGAACCATCCGTAGAGGACCGGGATGGTCAACGACGCCGCTGGTTCCTGGGCCGGCGCGGGACACACGACGAAGCACGGACCGAGCTCGAACCACGCCGACGGGGAGGCGCGCTTCGCATAGGCGGTGAGCGCCCCGGACGACGCGGCTCCGTTGAACCGGTCGCCGAAGAAGACCGTGAGAACGGAGGCCACCGTGAGGCAGAGGAAGAGCGCCAGCGCGAGGAAGACCCCTGGCGCCCGACCACCCCACCCGGTCCACGCCGCGTCGTTCGTCGTGCCCGCGCGGGTCGACGGGCGCGAGAACCAGTAGATGAAGAACAAGGCGATCGGCGAAGAGCCCAGGATGACCCACTCGACCGGGACGGCAACGACGAGCTGGCCGCCGAGCACGAGCAGACCAAGCGTGAGGCCTCCGGCAAACCACAGCGCCGCCACGAGGGTCCTTCCGAAGCGTGCGAAGGGATGCTCGGGATCGGCCGAGCCGGTGCGTACCTGGAGGGCCAGGCAGACCAGCAGCAGGGCCACGCCGACCAGGCCGTCGACCACCCAGGGCAGAACGGTTGCATGGACGTTCCGGGATTCACCGGACGGTAGAGCGTTGTCCGTCCAGGCGCGGATGAGGAAGACGACATATGTCGCTGCACTGAACCCGAGAACCCGGCCCGGGCCGAGCAGCGGGCGGCGCCTGGCTGCACCGTTCAGGCTGACGTCGGCCGCCCGCGTCGTGAGGCCGCCCAGGACCAGGCAGGCACCGACGATCGCCAGGACTCCCAGCAGGGTGCACAGCCGCCAGCCCCAGCTCAGCACCCCGCTGGCGTCGTCCTCCACCAACGCCAGGTCGGCGCTGCAGACCGCGATGACCAGGCCGAGCGAGGCCGCCAGGTGTGCATGTGCGCTGGGTGCGCTGACCGCGCTGTGGTACCAGAAACCGGGTCGAGCCAGGATGGGCCAGCGGCTGTCGGGGTCGGCCGAGGTGGGCTGCGCCGCAGCGTCCTTCGTCCCCGAGGGGTCGACCTGCGTACCCCGCGTGGCCTGCTCGAACCGGGTGCGGGTGTAGGCGGACAGCGCCCACAGGGCGAGCATCAGCACCATGGGCACCAGCGAGGTCACTGCGACGCGACGCGCCAGCGACCAGCTGTCGAGGAAGCCGATCGCGCTCGGCAGCATGTCGCACACCGTTGACCCGCCCACCGCGATCGGTCGACACTCGACCCCGACGAGATGGACGCTGATCACCGTCGCCGTGGTCACCGTGATGAGACTGAGGACGAGCCCGGCGTACCGGAAGATCCACGCTCCGCCATTACGGTGCCCGCTGAGGGCTCGATAGGTGGTGGGGCCGCTGCCGGTCGGTGGGCCTCCGTAGTGGAGGCGGCGACTCCAGTACGCGACATTGGTCAGGGCGAAGGGCAGCAGCAGGCTCCACAGCACCCGGGTCGCGGCGGCGGTGACCGTCCCGATGATGCCAGGTGGCGCAGCGAGCGTAGTCCTGGCGAGGTTCCCCCAGGAGTAGGCCTCCCGGGTGATCCCGGCGGGGACGTGGCCCCGTCGGCCGGGCCTGGGGTTGTTGGCCCCTTCACGCAGCTGCCAGAACGAGCCGAGGTCGTCCCCGGCGACCTGGGCGACGTCGCCCTCGGGCAGGTCGAGCATCGCGTATGGCGGGGTGTTGCTCACGCCGTGCACGCGCAGCTCGAGAATCGGTCCCGGCTCGGAGCTCGCCGCCATGGCATCCGCCCTCTCCTCGGCGTCCCGGTGGTCCACCGTGACCCTGGGACATCGCGCAGAGTATGGCGCATATCACACCCAACCGGGCAGGGATTCGCCGAACGGCGCTACGTCAGCGGCGGCAGCCCCCGTTGCTCGGCCAGCTCGTTCTTGTCGACGACAGTCCACAGCTCGGCCGTCTGGATCGCCCAGAACAGGGCGAACTCGCCGATGAGCAGCACCTCGGCGACGATGATCGTGTGGGTGAACCCGCGGAGGGCGAAGTGCAGGGCGATGACCACCGCAAGGGTCAGGCCCATCGCCACCGCGACGGCGTGATAGCGCCGGACATACGCAGCATTCCCCACGGTCCGGGACGACGAGGCGTTGAGGACGACGACGACGATGATCCCGGCGAACATCAGCACGGCTGCGGTGGAGTGGCCGTAGTCGGCGAGGAAGCGCGGGGCCGCGACATACGCGACGAGGAAGCCGAGCAGGACGGCATACCCGAGCAGGAGTACCGTCCGGGCGCTCCCGCCGACGGGCTCGCCGGTCTCGCGGCGGGCGAGGTACACGCGAACCGCCTCGGCGAGGGCACCGGCGACGAAGAGCGCGAGGACGTTGTTGGTGATGCCGGGCAGGACGTCGTATGTCGTGGGCAGCGCCGGGCCAGGGCAGGTGTACTCGCGCGCCGTCGGCACGAACGCTACGACGAGGGCAAGGAAGCCGGCGAAGTTGAGGACGACGTCCTCGGTGTCCGTGCTGCCCTTGTAGACGATCAGGCTCGCCCCGATGACGCACAGGGCCGCGACGAAGGCGGAGTGCGCGGCACTGAAGTAGTAGGCGCTGATCGAGGTCTGGACGCACCCGCCGGCGGCGACGATCTGCCGCAGGACGGCAACCATGAGCAGTCCGGTCACCACCACGGTGCTGACCCGCAGGTAGCGGTAGGTGCGCAGGACGGCGAGGCTACGCCGGTCGACGGGCTGGGGGCGGTCGCTCACTGGGCCACTCCTTCGCAGGCGGGGTGGGACTGGGTGCCACACCTACAGTGCCAGAGGCGACGGACACCGCACCGATACCCGCGCCAGGCGAGCCGTATCGCTGTTTCACGCTCCGTGGTTCGACACCCCTCGACGCGCCGCGCATGCGGGTGGTGGACCGCCGGCGCGGCATATCCAGACCGATCGGTGGGCCACAGCGGGACCGCGGCCCGGGTTCGGCTTACTGCAGCTCGGAGCGGGCTCTCGACTCGACGGTGATCTGGACCTGGGTGCCGATTGCGGCGAGGAAGGGGGTGATGATCGGCAGCTCGACGGTGCCCCGCAGGGACACCACTGCCGTCGTCCCGTCCGGGCTGCCCGTGGTTGGGGTGAGCACCCACGCAGTGACATTGGGCGGACGGGTGCGCCGGTCGAGGTCGGTCTGGGCGGTGGTGCGGACCGTCGCGGTGCTGACGACGACGGCCTCGGCCATCGTGCCGTGGTAGAAGGCCGAGGTGTCGATGGCATCGGCGGCGTTGAGGGCGACGGCGTCGGCAGTGTCGTACAGCCGCATCCGGGCCAGATGGGCCGCTGTGACGTCGATGCCGCCGATGACCAGGACGATGACGACGACCGCCAGGACGCTGAGCAGCGGGATGATCGACCCCTGCTCGCGTCCCGACCGGATCGCTGTGATGCGGCGCTGCAGCCTCCCCAGACCCATGTCAGCCACCCGCCCGGAACCGGTCCACGGTGACCTCGTGGGTGGCCTCGATCGGGACCGACGCCGGGATGACCGAGCCGAGGAAGTCCGGGACCAGCGGGAGGTTGACGATGACCCGGGTCGTCGTGCGCACCCGACCCTCGGGCCGCAGGCACGGCGAGCCGTCACAGGCCACGGCGAGCGTTCCCCCGGGCACGCCGTAGTCCTCGAAAGCCAGCCTGGACGCGATGCCGGCGCGTTCGCGGGCCTGGGCGTCGCTGGTCGAGGTGACGAACACCCGTCCCGCCTCCCGGGCAGCCGTGGCCGCCGCGAACGAGGCTCGCTGGATCAGCCCGAGGGTGACGATGAGGTAGACGATCGGGACGAAGACGAGGACGCCGAGGAAGACGAACTCGACGATTGCCCGACCGTCTTCGCGACCGGCCCGGACCTGCCGGACGCGACGGACGAGCCACGAGACGGAGGTCATGACTACTGCCGCTCCATGATCGCCCGGCCGGTCACGACCATCGACCCGCTCGGGCCGAGCAGACCGAGCACGGGCAGGGGCGCCGTGATGGTCACCTCGACAACTCGCAGCCCGTCCTGGACCGTCACCGTGGCGGTGACGGAGTCGGCATACCCCGGTCTGAGGGAGTCCTCGAGCAGCGCGGTGGCGCGGTCGACCCCGTCCGCCGGGGTGGCGTCCGCCCGAGCCGCCCGGCGGGCGCCTTCGGACGCGCTCGACATCGCGACATTGCGCGCGTGCAGCAGCAGAGCGAGCTGCAACGCCGCAATGGAGAGGATGAGCACCAAGGTCGCGACCATGACGAACTCGGCGATCGCCGAGCCCCCCTCACGGCTGGCGCGCGACCGATGCGACCACCCCGCGACCGGGTCGCGGTGCACGACCGCTCCGGCTACGGCGCGGTGACCGAGTTGATGGCGGTCTTCACCATGGTGAGGAGCTGGTCCCCGGCAAAGGTCCAGATCGCCATGGCGATGGCCGCTGTCATGATCGTGATGAAGACCCATCCCGGCACGTCACCATGTTCGCGACGGGTCGTGGTGACCTCGACGCAGCGGTTCATCAGCGTGCGACGGGCCCGGTCGGCGGCAAGGGCACAACGGGTCATGGCATCCCCCTAGACATACGGTCGGACTGACTTCACGCGTCAGTATGACGCAGGTTCGTGGGTGTGGGCATCCGGATCTGGTCATACGTCCACCCGAAGGAAGGCCAGCCCCGGGTAGAGGGCGAAGAGGATCGTCACCGGGAGGACGAAGAAGACGACCGGGACCATCATGGCAATCTCCTTCTTGCCACCCTCCTCCATGATGGTCCGCCGACCGGTCTCCCGGACGTCCTGGGCCTGGGCGCGCAGGACGTCGCCGAGAGGGGTCCCGCGCTCGACGGCGACGATGATGCCGTCGACGAATCGGGCCAAGGAGACCAGCCCGGTGCGGTCGGCGACGCCTTGCAGCGCGACCGGCAGGCTGGCCCCGGCGCGGGCGTCGGACAGGGCGCGGCCGAGCTCGGTCGACAGCTCGCCGTGGGAGAGCCGGACCACCCGTTCGAGTGCGCCGACGGCGCCCTCCCCGGCCCCCACGGCGAGGGCGAGGAGCTCGGCGATGGTGGGGAACTCGGTGAGGATGCGCTGCTCGCGCGTGGTCGCCTGGCGGGTGAGGTACTGGTCGCGAAGGACCACGCCGGTCGCGGCGAGGATGAAGACGAGCAGGACGACCTGGACCGGGGAGACCCCTCGGGCGACCACCCCGAACGAGCCGAGGGCCACCCCCGCCGCGGCGCCCAGAGCCCCCCAGATCACCTGCTCGGCTCGGAACCGTTCGACGTCTCCGGGCAGGCCGGCGCGTTCGAGCCGCTTACGGACCGAGGTGGCCCCGCCGAGGATCCGTTCGACCCAGCCGCCGAGGTCCTTGACCACGGGGGCGAAGATCCGCCCCAGCCCGACCGAGACCCCGCCGGGGTCGGTGCGGGCGAGCAGCTTGGAGGCGCGCGCGGTGTCGCGGACGTACGGGCCGACCCGCTCGGCCAGGCCCGGTTCACGGTTGCGCGGCAGCCGCAGGACGACCAGGGTCAGCCCGAGACTCCACACCAGCCCGACTGCGGCGCCCAGCCAGGACCACCCGTGCAGGCTCGCCAGGTAGCTCACCGCAGCACCCGCTCTTCCTCGGGCAGCCGGCCGATCCGCACCATGATCCGGTAGGCGAGGATCGACACCCCGGCGCCGATCCCCAGGACGAGGACCCCACCCGGGGAGTTGTAGGCGCGGATCGACTCCGCGCGCGTCGACATCATCGCCAGGACGAGCCAGGGCGCGGCGACGGCGAGCCGGGCGGCGTTGACCGTCCAGCCCTGCCGCGTCTCCATCTCCGCGCGGGTCCGGGCGTCCTCGCGAAGGAAGGCGGACAGGGTGCGCAGCAGCCGGCCGAGGTCGGAGCCACCCACCTCACGGGCGATCCGCAGCGACTCGACGATCCGGTCTGCGACCGGGTCGGCCAGGCGCACCTTGAGCAGGTCGAGGCTCTCCTGGAAGCGTCCGGAGGTCCGGTAGTCCTGGGCGAAGGCCGCGAACGCCGGACGCAGCTCCTCCGGCCCGCGGACCGAGAGCTGGATGAGCGACTCGGGCAGCGCCATACCGGCTCGGACCGCGGAGGCAATATTGTCGACGACATCCGGCCACAGGTCGCGCAGGCTCGCGCGACGCGACCGGGCGCGCATCCGCACCACCGCCAACGGCGCGTATGCCGCCATCGCCGCGAAGCACAGCGCGACCGGCAGGGTCCGGGTGGCGCCGAAGACGACGGTGAGCACCCCCAGACCGGCGACAGCCGAGGCCGTGACGATATTGCCCGGGGTGAGCGCGGTGTACCCGGCCTGGGCGATCTCGTCGCTGAGCCGGTCCATCGGGCCCAGGGGCCGGGGCCCGTCTGGGACCTCCTCGCGCTCCCAGAAGGCCCACCAGATGCAGAACAGGCCCAGGCCAAGGACCAGACCGACACCGAAGGCGGTCACGACTCGGTCCTGGCCAAGAGCGCCGCAACGTCATACCCGGCTCGTTCGAAGCGGTCGACGTGCGGCGGGAAGCCGTCGCCGCGCATGAGCCGACCATCGCGGGTGGAGAAGATGTCGGCGATCTCGACGACATCACCTTCGACCCGCCCCGGGACGGCGACGATCTCGCGGACCCGGCGCACCACATCCCGCTCCAAGGCGATGTGGACGACGATATCGATCGAGCCGGCCACGGTCGGGACGACGAAGCCGCTGCCGACATTCTCGCCGGCGAGCAGGGGCAGGGTGCACATCTTCGTCACGGCCTCACGGGCCGAGTTGGCGTGGACCGTGCACATGCCGGGCAGGCCGGAGTTGAGGGCGATGAGCAGGTCGAGGCTCTCGGCCTGGCGGACCTCGCCGACGATGATCCGGCTGGGCCGCATCCGCAGCGCCTCCTTGACCAGGCGCCGCAGTGGCACCTCACCGGTGCCCTCGAGGGAGGGTTGGCGGCACTGCATGCTCGCGACATCGCGCAGCGGGATCTTCAGCTCGAAGACCTCCTCGCAGGTGACCACCCGGTCGCGGGCCGGGATCGCCGCGGAGAGGCAGTTGAGCATCGTCGTCTTGCCGGCCTGGGTGCCGCCGGCGACGAGGATGTTGAGCCCGGCGACGACACAGGCCTCGAGGAAGCGGGCCGCCTGCCGCGTCACCGTGCCGAGCCGGACGAGGTCGTCCAGGTGGTCGGCCTTGACGACGAACTTGCGGATGTTGATGTGCCAGTGCTCCCGGGTGATATCCGGGATGACGACGTGCAACCGGGAGCCGTCCGGCAAGGTGGCGTCGACGAACGGGCTGGACAGGTCGCCCCGGCGCCCCGAGCTGCGCAGCATCCGCTCGACGAGGTCGCGAACCTCGTCCGCGGTGAGGATTGTCGTCGTCAGCTCCGCGATGCCGCCGCGGGCGATGAAGACCGCGCTCGGGGAGTTGATCCAGCTCTCCTCCACCTGCGGGTCGTCGAAGTACTTCTGCAGGGCCCCGAAACCGGCGACCGCGTCGATGACGCTCTTGAGCGCGTCGTCCCGGTCGAGCAGCTGCGGCAGCCCACCCATGAGGCTGCGCTCGTCATAGTCGGCGATCGCCTCCTTGACCAGCCGCTCCAGGTCCGACGGGCGGCGCACCGGGTCCAGGCCGGTGCGCCGGATGACCTCGCGCACGTCGCTCTCGACCAGCCGCACGGCATCGCTCACAGCACCCTCCCCTGGCTCGCTCGGCCGCCACGTGGTCACCCACGACCTCGTCCGTGCGGCACGGGCAGCCTACCTTCCGGGCCCGTATGACGCTCCCGGATCGGGCCAGGGCTGTGGATAACCCTGCGGGCTCTGCGCCCGCCACGGTTGTTCGCTTCTGCCCCAGGTGTATGGGCGGCATACCGGAACAACCGTGGCGCGCCACACCCCCCGACCCGGCCAACCGACGCGACGGTGGGTCAGGAATGCAGGCGTCGCGCGGCCTCGGCGATCGACCCGGTCAGCGAGGGGTAGATCGTGAAGGTCGAGGCGAGCTGGTCGACGGTGAGGTGGTGCTGGACGGCCAGCGCCACGGCGTAGATCAGCTCTGATGCACGGGGCGCGACGATGACCCCGCCGACGACCGTGCCGACCCCGGTGCTCGCGAAGAGCTTGACGAAGCCGTCGTCGAAGCCGTCCATCTTGGCCCGCGGGTTGGTGGCCAACGGCAGCATGACGGTCCGCGCATCGACCCGCCCGGAGTCGACATCGGCCTGGCTGCACCCGACCGTCGCGATCTGCGGGTCGGTGAAGATATTCGCGCACACAACGCCGAGGTTGAGCGGCGAGACCGCGTCGCCGAGGGCGTGCCACATCGCGATCCGGCCCTGCATCGCCGCGACCGAGGCCAGTGGCAGTACGCCGGTGCAGTCGCCGGCGGCATACACCCCGCGGGCCGTGGTCCGGGAGACCCCGTCGACCTCGACGTACCCGCCCGAGGACACCGACACCCCCACCTCGGCCAGGCCCAGACCCGAGGTCCGTGGGACCGAGCCGACCGCCATGAGCGCGTGGCTACCGGTGACGACCCGGCCGTCTTCGAGGGCGACGGAGACGCCGTCGGCGGTCCGGGTGACCGAGGCAGCCCGGGACCGCGAGAGCACCTCCATGCCCCGGCGGCGGAAGACGTCCTCGATGACCCTGGCCGCATCGGAGTCTTCGCCGGGGAGGACCTGGTCGCGGGAGGAGACCAAGGCGACCTGGCAGCCCAGGGCGAGATAGGCGTGCGCGAGCTCGGCCCCGGTGACGCCGGAGCCGACGACGACGAGCTTGGTCGGCAGCTCCTCGAGGGCGTAGAGCTGCTTCCAGGTGAGGATGCGCTCGCCATCAGGGACTGCGGAGGCCAGCTCGCGGGGCTGCGCCCCGGTGGCCAGGAGGATGACGTCGGCGAAGAAGTCCTCATGCCCGCCCTCGGCGAGCTCGGCTCGGACCGCCGAGGCGGACAGCAGCCGACCCCGGCCTCGGACCAGCCGGACGCCCTCGCCGACGAGCCGGTCGGCGATATCGTCGCTCTGCGCCTGGGCCAGCCCGATGACCCGGTCGTTGACCTGGCCGAGGTCGGCCTGGGCGACGACGGACAGCTCGGTCACCCCGTCCGCGGCCCGGACATGAACCCCGAGCGAGCGGGCCCGGTCCAGGGCCGTCATCATGGTCGAGGTCGAGATGAGGGTCTTCGACGGGACGCAGTCGGTGAGGACCGCCGCCCCGCCGACCCCGTCGCTGTCGATGATGGTGACGTCCGCGCCGAGCTGGCGCGCCACGAGGGCGGCTTCGTACCCGCCCGGGCCCGCTCCGACGACGACGACCGATGTGCTGCGCGCTGTCACGGCGCCATCCAACCACCGACGGCAGGTGAGCGCCGTCTGGCCGCCCGATAACGCCTCGGTACATTTTCAGACCACAGTGATGACGCGCGCAGGTCCCGGTGGTTAGGTGGAGCCGTCCGTCTACTCTGCAACGACGCAGGAGGTACCTCTCGTGAGGTCGACCACCATTCCTCGCTGGCTCGGCGCCGGCGCCGCCGCGATCGCCCTGGTCGGGGCCGCAGCGTGCTCGCCGCCCACCAGCTCCACCAACACCGGCTCGGGCTCGACCGCGTCGAGCGGGGGTGCCGTCAGCGCGGCCACCGCGACGTCGGCCTCGGCCATGGGCGGCATGGACGCGCTTGTCGCGGCCGCCAAGAAAGAGGGGGCACTCAACGTCATCGCCTTGTCGCCGACCTGGGCGAACTACAAGGAGATCCTCGACAAGTTCGCCGCGAAGTACCCGGAGATCAAGATCACCAGCGACCAGCCGGACGCCAGCAGCGCCGACGAGATCGCCACCGCTCAGCGGCTCAAGGGCCAGTCGACCGCCCCGGACGTCTTCGACATCAGCCAGGCCGTCGCCAACGCCAATGTCGCGATGTTCGCGCCCTACAAGGTGGCGATGTTCGACAAGATCCCGGCCACCCTCAAGGACGCCAATGGCGCCTGGGTCAACGACTACGCGGGCCTCATGACGGTCGGGTACGACTCGGCCAAGGTCCCGGCGCCGACCTCGCTCGCCGACCTGCTCAAGCCTGCGTATGCCGGCAAGGTGGCCCTCAACGGCGACCCGACCAAGGCCGGTGCGGCCTTCGCCGGCGTCCAGATGGTGGCGATCGCCCAGGGCGGCACGCCGGACGACCCGACCAAGGGCATCGACTGGTTCAAGCAGCTCAAGGCCGCCGGGAACTTCCTCCCGGTCGACCCGACGCCGGCGACCATCGAGTCCGGCCAGACGCCGGTCGTCTTCGACTGGTCGTACAACCAGGTCGGCGTCCTCCCGAAGCTGCCGACGTGGAAGATGTGGTCCCCGGACAATGCCTCCCTCATGGCGTACTACGTCCAGTCGATCAACAAGGACGCTCCGCACCCGGCAGCCGCCCGGCTCTTCCAGGAGTTCCTCTACTCCCCTGACGGGCAGAACGCCTGGCTCCGCGGTGGCGCCAAGCCGGTGCTCTTCGAGGCCATGGAGGCCGACGGCACCATCGACGCTACGGCTGCCGCGGCGCTGCCGAAGGTCACCAACCCGGTGATCCCGACCTCGGACCAGACGGACAAGGCCAAGGCGGCACTCGCCACGGCCTGGGCCGCCGCGATCGGCTGACCCCCTTCGTGTCGACTCACCCGACACCTCGCAGGGCGCTCGGCGGCTTCCGGCCGTCGGGCGCCCTCGCGGGCGTCATACCCTTCTTCGCCTATACGACGGTCTTCCTGCTCATCCCGACCGTCGTCGTGGTGGTCGGGGCCTTCCTCGACGGCGCGGGGCGCCCCACCACCGCCAATGTCGCCGGGCTCTTCGAGCCCGCCTTCACCAAGGCGCTGTGGCAGTCCATCGTCCTCAGCGCGGTCACCGCCGTCGCCGGCGCCGCCATCGGCGCGGTCCTCGCGTATGCCGTGAGCACCGGCCGCCCGGACGGCATCCTCAAGCGCTTCGTCACCTCGCTGTGCGGGGTGCTCGCCCAGTTCGGCGGTGTCGCGCTGGCCTTCGCCTTCATGGCCTCCTTCGGCGGGACCGGCCTGCTGACGGTGTGGCTGGGCACGATCGGGATGGCCCCGAGCTCCCCGATCTGGTTGTACGAGTGGAACAAGGGCCTCATGCTCGTCTACCTCTACTTCCAGATCCCGCTCATGCTCATCGTCTTCCTCCCCGCGGTCGAGGGCCTGCGTCCCCAGTGGCGTGAAGCGACCGCGACCCTCGGCGGGACGACCTGGACCTACTGGAGCCGGGTCGCCGCCCCGATCCTGTTCCCCTCCTTCGTCGGCGCCACCCTGCTGCTCTTCACCAATGCCTTCAGCGCGTATGCCACCGCGGCCGCCCTGGTCTCCCAGGCCTCGCCGCTGGTCCCACTGCAGATCGCCAGCACGTTCAGCTCCGAGGTGCTGCTCGGCCGGGAGAACATCGGCAAGGCGATGGCGCTGGCCATGGTCGTCATCGTCGCCATCGTCATGGCGATCTACGCCTGGATCGACAAGCGCGCCAGCCGCTGGATGCAGCGATGAGCGGCGAACGGGCGTCCTTCCGCCGGCGGCAGAGCCTCTTCCGCCGGGTCGTGCTCGCCGTTGTCCTCACCTTCTTCACCCTTCCCCTGCTTGCCAGCCTCGAGTTCACCCTCCAGGGCCCCGGTGGCACCGGGCACCAGCTGACGACGTGGACCACCCTCATGGACTTCGGGGCCATCGCCAAGGAGTACCCCGACCTCAAGGAGGGGTTTCTCTCCTCGATCCTCCTGGCGATCTTCACCGTCATCGTCATGCTCATCCTCCTTGTCCCGACGATGACCTGGGTGCGCCTACGACTGCCCGGCCTGACCCGCACCGTCGAGTTCCTCTGCCTGCTCCCGCTCACCGTGCCGGCCATCGTCCTGGTCGTCGGGCTCACCCCGATCTACGCCTGGGTCAACTACCTGCTCGGGGCGCTGACGCTGTGGCTGGGCTTCGCGTACGTCATCCTCGTGCTCCCCTACGCCTACCGGTCCATCGATACCGGGCTGCGCGCGATCGACGTCAAGACCCTCTCCGAGGCGGCCCGATCCCTCGGGGCCGGCTGGGGGACGGTCATGTGGCGGGTCGTCCTGCCGAACCTGCGGACCGCCGTCCTGTCGGCCTCCTTCCTCTCGGTGGCCCTGGTCCTCGGCGAGTACACGATCGCGAGCCTGTTCGCCCGCAAGAACCTCCAGGTCGCGATGTACCTCATCGGCAAGTCGGACGCGAAGATCTCGGTCGCGGTCGGGCTGGCCTCGCTCGCCTTCGCCTTCGTCGTTCTTTTCGGTATGTCGTTCGTGGGCACCGCCCGCAAGGAGTCTCGATGACCTCAGCAGCTGCTGCTCGCACCGGCGTCGCCGTCGAGCTGACCGACCTGCGCCGCTCGTATGGCGGCGTCGCGGCCCTCGACGGCCTCACCTTGCACATCGAGCCCGGCGAGTTCATCGCCCTGCTCGGGCCGTCCGGCTGCGGGAAGACCACCGCGCTGCGCTGCCTCGCCGGCCTGGAGGACCCGGACTCCGGGACCATCGAGGTCGGCGGCCGGGATGTCACCGCCATCCCGACGAACCGGCGGGACATGGGCATGGTCTTCCAGGCCTACAGCCTGTTCCCGCACATGACCGCGCGGCAGAACGTCGAGTTCGGCCTCGAGCTGCGCAAGCAGGACAAGGCCGCCCGGCGGGAGCGCGCCGCGGCGATGCTCGACCTCGTGGGCCTGTCCGCCCACGCGGACAAGTTCGCCCATCAGATGTCCGGCGGTCAGCAGCAGCGCGTCGCCCTGGCCCGCGCCCTGGCCATCGAGCCCCAGGTCCTCCTCCTCGACGAGCCGCTGTCCGCGCTGGACGCCAAGGTCCGCACCCAGCTGCGCGACGAGATCCGACGCATCCAGCTCGACGTCGGGACGACCACGCTCTTCGTCACCCACGACCAGGAGGAGGCGCTCGCCGTCGCCGACCGGGTCGGGGTCATGCGGGCGGGCAACCTCGAGCAGATCGCCGCGCCGGAGGAGCTCTACACCAAGCCGGCCAATGCCTTCGTCGCCGACTTCGTCGGGCTGACCAACCGGCTCACCGGCACGGCCAATGGCACGCACGCCTCGGTCCTCGGGGCGCCGGTCGCCCTCCTGCCGGGCTCGGCGACCAGTGGGTCGGTCGAGGTGCTCGTCCGCCCGGAGGCGATCGATATCGCCCCGGACCCGGCCGGCAATGCCACCGTGGTCAGCGCCAGCTTCCTCGGTGCCCACGCGAAGGTCATCGCGACGACGGATGACGGCCAGCGGGTCGCGGTCCAGGTCGACAGCGATGCGGTGACGTCATACCGGCCGGGCGACCGGGTCCGGGTCCGGCCGCAAGGCGACCCCGCCCTGGCCGTCGCGAAGAGCTGACGGCGAGCCCCGGAGCGCAGCGGCACCGCGCCACTAGGCTGCCCTTGTGACAACGACGTTGCCTCCCGCCGCCAACCCCTTCGACGACCCTGCGAGCGACCCGCTTGCCCTGGCCGCGGAGGCTGCCGCCGTGATTGCCGAGCGGTCCGGGGCCGCCACCCACGACATCGCCCTGGTGCTCGGCTCGGGCTGGGGCCAGACGGCCGACCTCGTCGGGCAGACCCTGGCGACCATCCCCAACGAGGACGTCCCGGGGTTCCACCGCGCCGCCGTCGCGGGGCACTCCGGTGCCATGCGGTCGGTGGCCATCGGCGACACCGGCCGGCGGGCCCTCGTCTTCGGCACCCGCACCCACTTCTACGAGGGCCGCGGCGTCCGCGCCGTCGTCCACGGGGTCCGCACCGCCGCGGCGGCCGGATGCCGCGCCCTGGTCCTGACGAATGGCTGCGGCGGGCTGCGCGAGGAGTGGTCCCCCGGCACCCCGGTGCTCATCCGGGACCACCTCAACCTCACCGCGACCTCACCCCTGGAGGGGGCCACCTTCGTCGACCTCACCGACCTGTACTCGGCGCGGTTGCGGGCGATCGCCAAGGAGGTCGACCCCGGGCTCGACGAGGGCGTCTACGCCCAGTTCCGCGGCCCGCAGTACGAGACCCCGGCCGAGGTCCAGATGGCCAAGCGGCTCGGCGCCGACCTCGTCGGGATGTCGACCACGCTCGAGGCCATCGCGGCTCGACACGTGGGGCTGGAGATCCTCGGCGTGTCTTTGGTGACCAACCTCGCCGCCGGCATCTCCCCCACTGCCCTCTCCCACGAGGAGGTGCTCGAGGCCGGACAGGCCGCGGCCGCCCGGTGCGGGCGTCTCCTCGCCGAGGTCGTCGGAAGGATCTGAGATGTCCAAGGACGAGCCCACCCCCGCCGAACCGGACCCCGCCGAGGTCGCAGCGGCGCTGCTCGACCAGGCCCGGGCCTGGCGTGACGACGACCCCGACCCCCGGACCCGGGACGAGCTGGACCGGCTCATCGTGCGCGGCCAGGGCGGCGACGAGGGCGCGCTGGCCGACCTCGCCGACCGGTTCGTCGGGATGCTCCAGTTCGGCACGGCCGGGCTGCGTGGCGCGCTCGGTGCCGGTCCGAACCGGATGAACAGCGCCGTCGTCATCCGGGCCGCGGCGGGCCTGACGGCATACCTGCACGACCTCGTCGACGGTGAGCCGACCGTGGTCGTCGGGTACGACGCCCGGTACGGCTCGAAGGCCTTCGCCCGCGACACCTGCGCGGTGGTCACCGCCGCCGGCGGCCGTGCGCTGCTGCTGCCCCGCACCCTCCCCACACCGGTCCTCGCCTTCGCCATCCGCTGGTGCGGCGCCGACGCGGGGGTGATGGTCACCGCGAGCCACAACCCGCCGCAGGACAATGGCTACAAGGTCTACCTCGGCGACGGGTCACAGATCGTCCCACCGGCGGACGCCGAGATCGCCGCGAAGATCGCCGCCGTGGGCTCGGTCGCGGAGGTCCCGCGCGCCGAGGACGGCTGGCAGGTGCTCGACGACGAGGTGGTCGACGCTTATGTCGCCGCGGTGGCCGCACTGGTCGCTCCGGACAGTCCCCGGGCCCTGGCGATCACGCACACCTCGCTGCACGGCGTGGGCGACGACACCGTCCGGGCCGCCTTCCGGGCCGCCGGCTTCGTCGCCCCGGCCGTCGTGGCGGACCAGGCGCTGCCCGATCCCGACTTCCCCACCGTGGCCTTCCCCAACCCCGAGGAGCCCGGCGCGATCGACCACGCCCTGGCCATGGCGCAGGACCAGGGGTCGGACCTCGTCATCGCCAACGACCCGGACGCCGACCGCTGCGCGGCGGCCGTCCTCGATGCCGGTGCGTGGCGGATGCTCCGCGGCGACGAGGTCGGTGCGCTGCTCGGGTGGCACCTGATCCAGCGCGGCGTACCGCAGGGCCGGGGGTTCGCCAACTCGATCGTCTCGTCCCGGCTGCTCGCGGCGATGGCCGCGGACGCCGGGGTCCCGCACGAGGAGACCCTCACCGGGTTCAAGTGGATCGCCCGGGTGCCCGGTCTGGCCTATGGCTACGAGGAGGCCCTCGGCTACTGCGTCGCCCCGGACGTGGTCCGCGACAAGGACGGCGTCAGCGCCGCTCTGCTGCTCGCCGAGCTGGCAGCGGGGCTGAAGACGCACGGTCGCGGGCTCACCGACGTCCTGGACGACCTGGCCCACCGGCACGGTGTCTACCTCACCGACTCGTTCTCGGTCCGGGTCAGCGACCTCTCGCTCATCGACGTCGTCATGACCCGGCTGCGGGAGGCCCCGCCCGAGCGGGTTGCGGACCTGCCGGTGTCGGTCATCGACGACCTCGCCGCCGGAGACGGCGGCCTGCCCCCCACCGACGGGGTGCGCTTCGTGCTCTCCGACTCCTCGCGGGTCATCGTGCGCCCCAGCGGCACCGAGCCCAAGGTGAAGATCTACCTCGAGGTCATCGAGCCGGTGACCGAGGCGGACCTGCCCGCGGCGCGGGCCCGGGCGGCGGTCCGGCTGGCCGCCATCCGACGCGACTTCGAGGCGCTCACCGCGATCTCCTGACCCCGTGCCGGGCGCACGTTCAGCTGAGCAGCCCGGCGAGCAGGACGAGCGCCGGTATGCCGACCAGGCCCACGCTGAGCGGGCTCCACGCCACCGCGACCTCCCCCGTCGCGTCGGCGAGGTTCAGGCCGTCCTGGACCGTGCCGATGAGCTTGGCAACCGACTCGACGTCCTGAGGATCTGCATAGAGGTTGCGGCGCATCCCGGCGCGGGTCTGGTGGCGGGACGAGGAAAGCGCCCATACGGTCTGACGCCCCGCAGGCGTCCCGACCTGCAGGCTCCAGTACGTCCGGAGGTCCTCGACGAGGTGCCAGGGCACCCGGACCTGACGGAACGGGTTGACGATGACGAGACCCTCGTGCGCGAGGGTCAGCGAGGGACGCAGCAGGAGCACGTAGCCGAGGGAGCCGACGAGCAGCAAGGCCCCGACGACCCACAGGTCCGCGCCACCACCGGTGACGACGATGGCCACCATGAGCGCGGTGAAGGCGAGCCAGAGCACGCCCATGATCACGGCGGTGCGCTGACGCACGGGGCCGACGGGCAGAGCGGGAAGAGCCACCGCCCCATCGTAGGCGGCGATGCGGACTACACTCGCCGCCGTGACGTCACGCGCCCGGGTCGTCGTCCTCGCCGGTCCGAGTGGGACGGGCAAGTCCCGGCTCGCCGCCCGCCTCGCCGCCACCCACGGGTGGCCGGTTGTCCGCTTGGACGACTTCTACCGCGACGCCGACGATCCGCAGCTCCCGGCGCTCGCGTCGGGCCTGACCGACTGGGACGACCCTCGTTCGTGGCACGCCGACGCTGCCATTGCCGCCCTAGGCGAGCTGGTCGACACCGGTCGAACGCTCGTACCGACATACGACATTGGGTTGTCACGAGCCACTGGCACACGTGAGCTGACCTGCCCGCCGGGCGTCCCCATCCTGGCGGAGGGGATCTTTGCCGATGAGATCGTCCCCGCGCTGCGGTCCGAGGGGCTGCTGCTGCGCGCCTACTGCGTGGCCTACCCGCGGCTGGTGACCTTCGCCCTGCGGCTGGCCCGCGACCTGCGCGAGCACCGCAAACCGCCAGCCGTCCTGCTTCGTCGCGGGGTGATGCTCTGGCGTCGCGAGCCGGAGGTCGTGGCGCGCGCGGTCGCAGCCGGGGTGACCCGGCGCCGCCCGAAGCAGGTCGAGGCGGAGCTGACGCGGGATCAGCCGGGGATGCCCAGCAGAGCGTAGCCCGGCTTGATGATCCCGTCGATGAGCGCCAACCGCTTGTCGAAGGGGAGGAAGGCGGACTTCATCGCGTTGATCGTCGTCCAGCGCATGTCGGCGGGGGTCCACCCGGCCTGCTCGGCGAGGAGGATGTGCTCCCGCGACGCCGAGGTCCCCGACATGAGCCGGTTGTCGGTGTTGACGGTGACCCGCAAGCGCAGCGTCTTGAGCAGCGTGACCGGGTGGACGGCGATGGTCGCCGCGGCCGAGGTCTGCAGGTTCGACGACGGGCACATCTCCAACGGGATCCGAGTGTCGCGGACATAGGCGGCGAGGCGCCCCAACCGGACCCGGGCCCGGTCCACGCCGGCGACGGTGTCGACCGTCTGCACCCATTCGGCGAACGGGAGGTCGTCGACCCAGATGTCGTCGACGATCCGCACGCCGTGGCCGAGCCGGTCGGCCCCGCACCACTGGATCGCCTCCCAGATCGAGGGCAGCCCGAAGGCCTCACCCGCGTGGATGGTGAAGTGGGCGTTCTCCCGGCTGAGGTACTCGAAGGCGTCGAGATGTCGAGTGGGCGGGTAGCCCTTCTCCGCGCCGGCGATATCGAAGCCGCCCACCCCCTCGTCGCGGTACTTGACGACGAGCTCGGCGATCTCCGGGCCGCGGGCAGCGTGCCGCATGGCGGTCAGCAGGGCAACGACGGTGATCGGGTGGCCCTGCGCCGCGGCCTCCTGCTCGCCCGCGCGGAAGCCGGCGTTGACCGCCTGGACGATCTCGTCGAGGGTGAGACCGTTGGCCAGGTGCAGCTCGGGGGCGTAGCGGACCTCGGCGTAGACCACCCCGTCGAGGGCAAGGTCCAGCGCGCACTCGCGGGCCACCCGCTCCAGAGCGGCGGTCGTCTGCATCACCGCCACGGTGTGCTCGAAGGTCTCCAGGTAGCGCACCAGCGAGCCCGAGTCAGCCGAGTCCCGGAACCACTGGCCCAACGCGGAGGGGTCGGTCGTCGGGAGCCGGTCGTAGCCCGACGCGGCCGCGAGCTCGATGATGGTCTGCGGGCGCAGGCCCCCGTCGAGGTGGTCGTGAAGCAGGACCTTCGGGGCGCGCCGGATGAGGTCGTGGTCGACCGGCATGATGGGCGGGCCGGGCCGGGCGCTGGTCGTCATACGGCTCCCTCCGAGGTGAGCACGGCGGCACTGACGGCCGGCATCGCGTTGACCGCACGTTCGGCGTCGATGAGGTCGATGCTGGCGACCGCCGCGCCGACGAGCACCCCGGCAGCGACCCCGATGGAGCGCTCGTCGACGACGAGGTCGCCCTGGTGCAGGTCGTAGGTCACCCCACCCGGCAGCCGCGTCCCGAGCCGGGCCATGGCCCCGGGCACCCGGCTGATCAGCCAGGCGAAGTCCTCGCCCCCGAGCGACTGGCGGGTCTGCACCTCGCGAGCCCCGGCGAAGCGGACGCCGCGACGTAGTGCCTCGACGGCCGAGTGGTCGTTGACCACGGGCGGGACACCGGCGGTGTAGGTGAGGTGCGCGGTGACGCCGTACGGGGCGATCACCTCGTCGACCAGCTCCTCGATGAGCGGGCCGGCGTTCTCCCAGGCCTCGGCGTCGAGGATGCGCAGCGTCCCGCTGGCGACGCCAGCACTGGGGATGACATTGGCGGCATTGCCCGTCCGGATCGTCCCCCAGACCAGCGCGGCGCCGGCGCGGGGGTCGAGCCGCCGGGACAGCGCGGCCGGCACGTCGGTGACCACCTTGGCGAGCGCATAGGTGAGGTCCTGGGTGCGATGCGGCCGGGAGGTGTGCCCACCGGACCCCGTCAGCTCGACGGTCACCGCGTCGCACGCGGCGGTGAGTGGGCCGACGATCAGCCCCACCTCACCGACGTCGAGGGTCGGGTCGCAGTGCACGGCGTATGCGCGGTCCACGCCGTCCATCCAGCCGAGGTCGAGGATGTCCATCGCCCCACCGGGGATGGCCTCCTCGGCGTGCTGGAAGACGAGCCGGACCGCCAGCCCGAGCCGCTCCAGCTCGGCCCGCTGCGAGGCGAAGGCCATGCCCGCGCCGACCAGGGCGGCGGTGTGGATGTCATGTCCGCAGGCATGCGCGACGCCCGAGACGGTCGAGGAGTACTCCAGCCCGGTCGACTCGGTGATGGGCAGCGCGTCGATATCCGCGCGCAGAGCCACGCGGTACCGCGGGTCGTGGGGGCCGAAGTCGATGATGACGCCAGTGCCCCCCGGCAGCGGGTGGATATGCCCGCCAAGCTCGGCGAGCCGGGCCACGACCAGGGCCGTGGTCCGGCGCTCCTGCCGGGACAGCTCGGGATGTGCGTGGATGTCCCGGCGCAGCTGGGTCAGGGCCGGTTCGTGAGCGCGGATGACGGCCTGTAGGCCGGAGAGCAGTTCGTCCATTGTGGGCCTCAGCGTATCTCGCAGTGGTCCCCATACTGCCCAGTACGCTGCATGACGTGACACGTCCTTCCACTCCCGTGACCATCGCCGACGAGGTACTCGACGCGCTGAGCGACGGTCGGGGGGTCGTCGCGCTGGAGAGCACGATCCTCGCCCACGGCCTGCCCCGCCCGGACAACCGACGGATCGGCGCGCAGATCGAGGACGCCGTGCGGGCCTGCGGCGCCGTCCCCGCGACCGTGGCCGTCCTCGACGGAGTGGTCCACGTCGGGCTGGAACCAGACGCCCTCGACCGGCTCTGTGAGTCCGACGACGTCCTCAAGCTCTCGGTCCGCGATATTGGTGTCGCGATGGCGCTCGGTCGGACCGGGGCGACGACGGTGGCCTCGACTGCCGCCCTGGCCCATCTCGCCGGCATCCGGGTCTTCGCCACCGGCGGGCTCGGCGGCGTGCACCGCGGCGCGGCGCACACCTTCGACGTCTCCGCGGACCTCGGCGTGCTCAGCCGCACCCCGGTGCTCACCGTGTGCGCCGGGGTGAAGTCGATCCTCGACGTCGCCGGAACCTTGGAGTACCTCGAGACCTTGTCGGTCCCGGTGCTCGGGTACCGCACGGACGCCTTCCCCGGCTTCTACCTCACCGACTCCGGCTACCCCGTCCCGTGGCGGGTCGACACCCCGCAGGAGGCCGCCGCGGTGCTCCTCGCCCGGGACCGGCTGGGCGCCGACTCGGCCGGGATCGTCTTGGCCAACCCGCTGCCGCAGGACCGCCAGGTCGACCCGGTGCTCCATGACCGACTGGTCGCCGAGGGCCTCCAGGCTCTGGCGGACGAGGGCGTGACTGGCAAGGACGTCACCCCGCGGCTGCTCGAGCTCTTCCACGAGCGCTCCGGGGGCGAGTCGCTGCGCGCGAACGTCGAGCTGGTCCTCGCGAACGCCAGGCTCGCCGGGGAGGTGGCCGTGGCGGCGGCGGACGTCGCCGCAGGCCGTGGCTGACCTCGACCCGGGCCGCCCGGTCGTCGTCGTCGGGGACGTCGGCCTCGACGTCATCGCGGCGCCGCGGACACCGATCGCCTGGCACACCGACACTCCGTCCAATGTCTCGATGGTCTCCGGCGGCGCCGGCGGCAATACCGCCGCCTGGCTGGCCGACGCCGGGGCCGAGGTGGCCGTCCTCGGCCGGGTCGGCCACGATGCGGCCGGGGTCACGCTGCGTGCCGAGCTCGAGGCCGCCGGGGTGCGGGCCGTCCTCGCCGTCGACGAGCAGCTGCCGACCTGCATCGTCGTCTGCATCGTCGAGCCGGACGGGGAACGGTCGATGTTCCCCGACCGCGGCGCCAACTCGGCCTTCGCGCCGGCCGACGCCCGCCTGGACGAGGCCGTCCCGGACTGGTCGAGCCGGGGCGTCATACCTCACGTGCACCTGTCCGCCTACGTGCTCTTCGACCCGGGCTCGCGCGAGGGCGGGCTGGCCGCGCTCGCCGGCGCCCGGGAGCGCGGCTGGACGACCTCGGTCGACCCGCAGGCCGCCTCGCTCATCACCCGGGTCGGTCCGGCGAGCTTCCTTCAGTGGGTCGAGGGCGTCGACCTGCTGCTGCCCAACGAGAGCGAGGTCAACGCCCTCGGTGGGCTCGCTGTGCTGCTCGAGCGCGGTCACGAGGTGGCTGTCACGTATGGCGCCGCCGGCGCTCGATGGCTGGGCGCCGGGATCGACCTGCGTGTCGACGCGCCGCAGATCCGCTGCGTCGACACGACCGGCGCCGGGGACGCCTTCGACGGTGGGCTGCTCGCGCGGTGGGTGCTGGACGGCGACCGGCTTGCGGCCCTTACGGCCGGAGTAGCGACCGGGAGCCGGGCGGCGGCCCAGGTCGGCGCCCGCCCTTGCGTCTAGGCCTGATCGGCCGGTGGGGCGAGGAAGGCGCCGAGATCCGCAGGGTCCGGGACCGTCGAGTAGGTCCCCAGCGACGTCTTCATCGGGTCGACGAGGTCCGGCCGAGGGAGGGCGAGGGGAACTGCCGCGCGGTCGAGCAGGAAGGCCGTGATCGGGACCCGCCAGGAAGCCAACGCGGGCGGGACTGCCGCCGCGGTCTGCGCGATGACGCGCAGGCGCCTGGCGACAGCCGTGGGGATGCCGAGGGCGGCCAGCTCGGCGGTGGGGGTGACCGCGAGGGCGGCTGCATCGGTCAGCCCCAGGGCGCGCAGCGGCGTGGCATAGCCCGCGAACGGCTTGAGGGTGAGCAGGTCCTGCTCTGGCGTCGCCCCATAGGCCGTGCGGTACTCCGTGGTCGCCCGCAGCGCCGCGAGCTGGGGGTCCACGGCGCGTCGGGCGGTCAGCGCCGGCTGCACATCCGCCAGCGAGAGGTGCCGCAGCGCCCGGGTCACACCGTTGGGCGGAAGCGGTCCGTGGCCCGGCCCGGCGCTGGCGAAGTAACAGGCCAGCGTGTAGTGGGTCGCTGGGGCGAGCCCGACGAGGTCGGGTGCGGGGGCCATCGGCATACCGACGGACAGCCCGATCGACTCGACCTGACCCTGCGCCGACCGGGCGAGCTCGCCGACCTCGCCATACCGCGGCGAGCCGTCGTCGGCGAGACACTCGTCGAGCAGCCGCGTGAGCTGACGGTAGTGATCCAGCGCCCCGGGTGAGGTCTGGCCTCCCTCGACATACGTCAGGTTCACCTCGGCGGCGACCAGGGCATATCTGGCGCGGAGCAGCAGCGCCAGCTCCTCACCCAGCCGCGGTTGGGCGATGAACCCGACGAGCCAGGTGCGGAACCAGCCCAGCTCGGTCGCATCCTCGCTCGCGGCGTAGCGGTCCGCCCAGAGGGCATACTCCGCCAGGGCATTGTGGGGGTCGAGGGCGACCGCTCGCGCGAGCAGCTCACGGCGCGAGGGCGCCGTACGCAGCGACGTCGTCGCGAGGTACTGGACGGCCACGCTGCGCCAGTGGGTCGCGCCGGCGAGCCCACGGCGTTCGCCGTGCGCCTTGGCCATCGACACGACGGCCAGGGCCGCCGCGAACGGGAGCAGGCTGGGTGTCGTCGCCGCCGATGTCGTGGGCCCGTCGGCGGCAGTCGGCGTCGTGCCCCTGAGGTCGGCCGCGGTGAGCCGTAGCGACTCGCGGTCGAGCCGCTGGGCGCTGACGAGCTGCCGGTTCCGGCGCAGCTCGACGGCGAGGACGTCATCGGTCGACTCGGTCACGGCCAACCGCCACGGGGGGTCGAAGGTCAGCGCGTTGACCACCGCGCCGACCGCCTTCGCGATGACCGAGTCGCTCACCCCGGGGAAGGAGATCCCGGTGAGGAAGGTGGTGTCGAGGCCCACCGGCAGGGTCAGGCCGCGCGGCTTGACGCCGCCCATGTCGAAGGCCAAGGCACGCAGCTGGGCCCCGACGGCCTCGTGACCCGAGGGCGCGTCCACGGTGAGGGAGGGTGTGCTGCGGTGCCACAGGCTGAGGACACCGACCCCCGCGAGGAGCAGCGCCGCCCCCATCGCCCACCACGTGGGGTCACCCGAGATGCCCGCGCCGAGCGAGCCGGCGCAGGCACCGAGGACCAGCGCCGTCCCGCCGAGCCACGCCATCCAGTCCTCGCGGCGGGCCTCGGTCGGCACGCCCCAGTTGCCCAAGAGGAAGGGCGCGAAGCGCACCAGCGCCAGCCCGACGAAGAGCCAGGCCAGCAGGGCCACCGCGATGTCCTGCCAGGGCGCCAGCCTGCGGTCGAAGAGCTCGCGCCAGCTCTCCTGGGCCCGTTCGGCCGCCGACTTCTCCGTCGCCGCTGCCAGGGCCGCGGCCAGCTCGGGGCTATCCGCATCGCAGGCCTGCGCCGAGTCGAGCGCGAAGGCCGTGATCGCGGGAACGTCCGCTGGCATCCAGGTGACGCCTGCCCCGCTGGCCCGGAGCAGTCCCTTCGAGTCGGCGGCGCGAGGGCAGGCTCCCACGCCGCCCAGCGTCAGCGGGTCGCCCGTGGCGGCCTCGACCGCGGCGGCATAGTCGACGAGGGCCCGCGCCGCTCCGATCGCCTCAAGGGCGCCGAGCCGCTCCCCCTCGCACCACGTGGGGTGGGGATCGGCGGCCGGGGTGGCCGGGGTGCGCGTGGCCGCCGGAGTGCCCCGCAGCTCGGAGATGAGGGTCAGGGCCTGCTGCGGGTGTCCTCCGTTGGTGAGCTCAGCGGCACGCGCGCACACCCCGTCGAGATCCTGCGCGGGCGAGGCCGCCGCCGGCGCGACCACGCCACCACCGACGGCTGCGGCGACCAGCACCGCCCGCAGCGTCATACGCAGCGTCGTGAGGACCCTCGGCCGCAGCGCCATCCGCGCTAGAAGGCGTCGCGCGGGACGTACTGGCCCCAGACCTCACGCAGCGCGTCAGCGACCTCGCCGCCCGTGGCTCGGGCCCGCAACGCGTCGCGCATGGGGTAGAGGACGTTGTCGGTGCCCCGCGCCGCCGCCTTGACCCGCTCGAGCGCCTCGGCCACCACGGCGTTGTCGCGGGAGGCGCGCAGTGCGGCGAGCCGGTCGCGCTGCTCGGCCTCGATGGTCGGGTCGACCCGCAGCGGGTCGTACTTCTCCTCGGCCTCGATCGTGTACTTGTTCACCCCGACGACGGTCCGCTCGCCGCTGTCGATCTCCAGCGCGACCCGGTAGGCCGAGCGCTCGATCTCACCCTTTTGGAAGCCCTGCTCGATGGCCGCCACGGCACCGCCCCGGTCGTCGACCGCCTTGATGAGCTCCTCGACGGCGGCCTCGATCTCGTCGGTCATCGACTCGATGACGAAGGAGCCGGCGAACGGGTCGACGGTCTTGCACACGTCGGTCTCGTAGGCGATGACCTGCTGGGTGCGCAGCGCGAGCCTGGCGGCCTTCTCGGTCGGGAGGGCGATGGCCTCGTCGAAGGAGTTCGTGTGCAGCGACTGGGTGCCGCCGAGCACCGCGCCGAGGCCCTGGAGGGCGACCCGGACGAGGTTGACCTCGGGCTGCTGCGCGGTGAGCTGGACGCCGGCGGTCTGCGTGTGGAACCGCAGCATGAGGGACTTCGGGTTCTTCGCCCCGAACTCCTCCTTCATCACGCGGGCCCAGATCCGGCGCGCAGCACGGAACTTCGCGACCTCCTCGAGGATCGTCGTGCGGGCCACGAAGAAGAACGCGAGGCGCGGCGCGAACTCGTCGACGTCCATGCCCGACGCCACCGCCGCGCGCACGTAGGCGATG
>RRZU010607452.1_pt1 | contig 27820 bp, 24 predicted proteins | sample 2165561 | NCBI WGS metagenome assembly RRZU01 (sample SAMN10456909, study PRJNA506462) | wastewater metagenome | isolation source: wastewater sludge | place: USA: Moscow, Idaho | reverse complement strand
TGGTGCGGGCCCGCCCACATGTAGGTGAAGATCAGCGCCCAGAAGTGCACGATCGACAGGCGGTACGAGTAGACCGGGCGGTTGGCCTGCTTGGGAATGTAGTAGTACATCATGCCCAGGAAGCCGGCGGTCAGGAAGAAGCCCACCGCATTGTGGCCGTACCACCATTGCACCATCGCATCCTGCACGCCGGCATAGGCCGAGTAGGACTTCGTCAGACCGACCGGAATCGCGGCCGAGTTGACGATGTGCAGCAGCGCGACGGCGATGATGAAGGCGCCGAAGAACCAGTTGCCCACATAGATGTGGCTGACCTTGCGGATGCCCACGGTGCCGAAGAACACGATGGCATAGCTGACCCAGACGACGGCGATCAGGATGTCGATCGGCCACTCCAGCTCGGCATATTCCTTGCCTTGAGTGAAGCCCAGCGGCAGCGACACGGCTGCGGCCAGGATCACCAGCTGCCAGCCCCAGAAGGTGAACTGGGCCAGCCCGGGCGCGAACAGCCGGGTCTGGCAGGTGCGCTGCACCACGTGGTAGCTGGTCGCGAACAGCGCGCAGCCGCCGAAGGCGAAGATGACCGCATTGGTGTGCAGCGGTCGCAGCCGGCCGTAGCTCAGCCAGGAAATGCCGTTGGTCAGTTCGGGAAATGCCAGCTGGGCCGCGATCACGACCCCGACGAACATCCCCACGATGCCCCACAGCACGGCGGCCACGGCAAACTGCCGTACCACCGCATCGCTGTAGACGGGGCCAGCCGTCTGTGTGTTGATTGCCATTGGTTGCTCCTTGGAAACTCTCTCGATCCCGGACGGGAATTCTTTGGCACCCCGTCAGCGACGAGGTTGACTCGAATCAAGCTCGTCCGGGTCTGCGCGCAGCATGCGCTCGCCCTCTCGCTCGATGTCGTCGAACTGGCCGGCCTTCAGGGCCCAGGCGAAGATCACGATGATCAGGAAGACCAGCACGATCGACAGCGGAATCAGCAGGAAAAGGATGTCCATCGCTCAGCCCTTTCCCGGCAGACGCGGCCGCCAGGTGGTCAGGCGCAGCGCGTTGACCACCACCAGCAGCGAACTGGCCGCCATGCCGACGCCTGCCAGCCAGGGCGGCATCCAGCCCACCAGCGCCAGCGGCACCGACACCGCGTTGTAGATCAGCGCCCAGCGCAGGTTCTGCCGCACCACCGCCAGCGTGCGGCGCGCGGTCGCGAACACCACCGGCAGATCCTCGATGCGGTCGGACAGCACGATCACGTCGGCACGGGCCTGGGCCAGCGCCGCCGCGGTGCCCATCGCGATCGACACGTCGGCGCGGGCCAGCACAGGCGCATCATTGATCCCGTCGCCGACCATCGCGACGACACGGCCTTGACGCTGCAGGGCATCGACCGCTTCGAGCTTGTCCTGGGGCGTGCAGCGCGAACGCGCGTCGGCGATGCCCAGCCGCGCGGCCATCGCCGCGACGCTGCCGGGCTGGTCGCCCGAGAACAGGTGCAGCGCCAGGCCCTCCGCGGCCAGGCGGGCGGTGCCGCTGGTCGCATCGGCGCGCAGCACCTCGTCGAACTCGAAGCGCAGCACCGGCTGCCAGGGCGAAGCGGCATCGGCCTGACGATCGCGCAGCGCCAGCCAGACCTGGGGACGCTGCACCGCAGCCGCCGCCTCGGCTGCACCGCACCAGGCGCCGGAGCCCAGACGGACCTCGAGGCTGCAGGCCGCGATGCGCACGCTCGCCTGCACGCCCTGCCCGGCCTGCTCGAGCAGATCGGTCGGCTCGGCCGACCAGTCGGCCGGCGGCAGCGCCTGCACCAATGCACGCGACAGCGGATGCGAGGAGCGCTCGGCCAGCTGGCGGGCCACATCGCGCAGCAGCCCGGCCGGCAGTCCGGCGCAGACCGGCGCGGTCGGCTGCATCTCGACGGTGGCGGCCAGCGCCAGCCGGTCCTCGGTGACGGTGCCGGTCTTGTCGAAGACGACGTCGCCCACCCGGGTCAGGACTTCCAGCGCATCCAGGCGCTGCACGACGATGCCGCGGCGCGCCAGCTCGCCGGCGGTGGCCAGCAGCGCCACCGGTGCGCCCAGCGACAGCGCGCACGGGCAGGTCACCACCAGCACCGCGACCGCCACCCACAGCGCCCGCGACGGATCGATGAACATCCACGCGGCCCAGGCCAGCGCCGCCAGCACCAGCACCGCGATCAGGAAGGGGCCGGCCAGCCGGTCGGTGGCCAGGATGAAGGCGGGGCGTTCGGTCAGCGCACGCTCGACCAGCGAGACGATGCGCTGGTAGCGGGTCTGCGCGCCGAGCTGCAGCACCTCCATCACCACCGGCGCGCCCAGGTTCAGGCAGCCGGCGGAGACCTCGTCGCCGACGGCCCGGTCGACCGGACGCGACTCGCCGGTCAGCATCGCCTCGTCGACCTGGGTGCGGCCCTCGAGCAGTCGGCCGTCGGCGGCGAAGGCCTGGCCGGCATGCACCCGCACCCGGTCGCCGACGGCCAGCGCCGACGAGGGCACCAGCTCGCCGCGACCGGCCGTGTCCAGGCGTTCGACCGCATCGGGCAGCCGGCGCATCACCGCATCGAGCGACTGCGCCGCACGCTGGCGCGCCCGCGCCTCGAGCGTGCGCGCCGCGAACAGGAAGCTGACGAACATCGTCAGCGAGTCGAAGTAGACCTCCGAGCCGAACGGCCCGGCCGGATCGAAGGTCGCCACCGAGCTGGCGACGAAGGTGACCGCGATGCCCAGCGCGATCGGCAGGTCCATCGAGACGCGGCGTTCGCGCAGACCGTTCCAGGCGCCGCGGAAGAAGGGACCGGCAGCGAAGATGATCACCGGAATGCTCAGCACCCAGCTGGCCCAGCTCAGCAGGCCGAGCATGTCGGGCGTGATGTCGCCAGGCGCCGCCACATAGGTGGGCGTGGCGTACATCATCACCTGCATCATGCAGAAGGAGGCGACGAAGAGCCGCCACAGCGACTGGCGCGACTCCTTCGTGGCCAGTGCGACGGCCTGCGCCCCGGTGTCGGGAAACGCCCCGTAGCCGATCGAGCGCACCGCCTCGATCATCGCGGAGACCCGGGTGCGCCGCGGATCCCAGACCACCACCGCACGCTGCGCGGCACCGCTGACCTCGGCCCGGCTCACCCCGTCGACCTTCAGCAGCGCCTCCTCGATCTGGCCGGCGCAGGCCGCGCAGTACATGCCACCGATCAGCAGGCGCGACTGCCCCAGCTCGCCGCCCTGGCCATCGTCGATCCACTGGGTGAAGGCCTGCTGCTGGGCGCGATCGTCGACCGCGGCGGCCTGGGTGGCGGTCAGCGCAGGATCGCCGCTGAACTGGCCCGGCACCACTGGCGTGACAGGTCCGGACGCGGCCGAAGACGGCGTCAATGGAGCATCGACACGAGCGGAGGGTGGGGTTGTGGCGGGCATGGGGGGCATGGGACGACCGGGCGGCCGCCACGCATGCGCTATTCTTTGGGGGCAGCCCCCCTCAAAACATGATCCACATCAAGTTCGATCCGGTTCAACCTGGATGTGCCGTGTTGACGCGCCTCACCCACCTGCACCGCTGTGGGGATTCCACCACGAAAGATCGGCATCCTGATCGGCTCCGGCGCCAGAGGCCGGCCAGGCGGCCCCGGGCGGCGCTGATGTCGACGCTGGGTCTGGCGCTGAGCCTGCTGCTGCCGGGTGCCGCTTTCGCCCAGGAAGGACCGCAGAAGCTGCCGGCGATCACGCTGACGGCCGGCATGCACCAGATCCGCGCCGAGGTGGCGCGCACCGACCTGCAGCGCCAGATCGGGCTGATGCACCGCAGCGCGATGCCCGCCGGCGAGGGCATGCTGTTCATCTTCGAGCAGCCCGGCGTGCAGTGCTTCTGGATGCGCAACACGCTGATCCCGCTGTCGGCCGCCTTCCTCGACGACGAGGGCCGCATCGTCAACATCGAGGACATGAAGCCGCAGACCGAGGACTCGCACTGCTCGAAGAAGCCGGTGCGCTTCGTGCTCGAGATGAACCAGGGCTGGTTCGCGAAGAAGGGCCTGTCGGCCGGCAGCCGTATCGGCGGCGAGCCGTTCCGCCCGGCTGGCGCCGCCCTCAAATAACCATACGACATAAGCTATCCACTTTTTTGTCGTTTGTCGCCATAAAGGGGGCAGATAGCATGCGCCCCCTGTATGAAGATCCGCGACCTCGACCTCACCGACAACCCTGTCAACGCCGAGCACCAGCAGCTCGGCCTGCCGCCGCTCGAGAATGCGGTGACGCATTCGGGCGACCATCCGGTCCTGCGTTTCGCGATGTGGTCGGTGGTCTTCCTGCTGATGGGCGTGACGATCTTCCTGGGCACGCGGCTGTTCAACCAGCCCGATGGCCACACCGGCTTCCAGATCATCGCCGAGACGCTCGAGAGCCGCGCCTTCTGGAGCGCGGTGGCGGTCGGCCTGCTGGCGCAGACGGTCGACGGCGCGCTCGGCATGGCCTACGGCATCACCTCCACCAGCTTCCTGCTGGCCACCGGCTCCAGCCCGGCCGTGGCCAGCGCGGCGGTGCACATCGCCGAGGTCTTCACCACCGGGGTGTCGGGCATCTCCCACATCAAGCTCGGCAACGTCAACAAGAGCCTGTTCCTGCGGCTGCTGGTGCCGGGCATGATCGGCGCGATCTCCGGCGCCTGGGTGGTCTCCAGCGTCGACGCGGCCACCATCAAGCCGATCATCTCGATCTATCTGCTGCTGATGGGGCTGTATGTCATCAGCAAGATCTTCCGCACCATCAAGCGCCGCCACGAGGAGCCGCGCCATGTCGCCAAGCTCGGGCTGGTGGGCGGCTTCGTCGATGCGGTGGGCGGCGGCGGCTGGGGCCCGGTGGTGACCACCACGCTGGTGGGCACCGGCTCCGACCCGCGCACCACCATCGGCTCGGTCAACCTGGCCGAATTCTTCCTGACCTTCGTCAGCGCCGGCGTCTTCGCGATGCTGGTCGGCGAGAGCCCGTGGCCGACGGTGGCCGGGCTGGTGATCGGCGGCCTGTTCGCCGCACCGCTGGCCGCGCTGCTGACCCGTCATCTGAACACGAAGGCGCTGCTGGCCCTGGTCGGCACCGTCATCTCCCTCATCAGCATCTACAACCTCTACCGGGCGTTCCACTGAGTTCTCCCCGAGTCCGGGATCACCGAGCCGAGCCTCCAGAGCCACCATGTACAAGTACACCGACTTCGACCGCCAGTTCGTCCGCGCCCGGGCGGCCCAGTTCCGCGACCAGCTCGACCGCCACTTCGCCGGCCAGCTCGATGGCGACGACTTCAAGGCGCTGCGCCTGCAGAACGGCTGGTACATCCAGCGCCATGCGCCGATGCTGCGCGTGGCGGTGCCCTACGGCGCGATCGGCAGCGGCCAGATCCGCGCGCTGGCCGAGATCGCGCGGGTGCATGACCGCGGCTATGTGCACTTCACCACCCGCCAGAACGTCCAGTACAACTGGATCCCGCTGAGCCAGGCCGCCGACGTGATGGACAAGCTGGCGGCGGTCGACATGCACGGCATCCAGACCAGCGGCAACTGCATCCGCAACATCACCACCGACGGCCTGGCCGGCGTGGCCGCCGACGAGCTGGTCGATCCGCGCCCCTACGCCGAGGTGCTGCGCCAGTGGAGCACGCTGCATCCCGAGTTCGCCTTCCTGCCGCGCAAGTTCAAGATCGCCATCTCCGGCGCCGCCGAGGACCGTGCCGCGATCGGCTGGCATGACGTGGGCCTGCAGCTGGTGAGGAACGACGCCGGCGAGATCGGCTTCAAGGTGCTGGTCGGCGGCGGCATGGGCCGCACGCCGATCATCGGCTCGGTGATCCGCGAGTTCCTGCCCTGGAACCAGATCCTGGTCTACCTGGAAGCCGTGGTGCGGGTCTACAACCGCTACGGCCGCCGCGACAACGCCTACAAGGCGCGCATCAAGATCCTGGTCAAGGCCGAGGGGCAGAAGTACTTCGACCAGGTCGAGGCCGAGTTCCGCCAGATTCTCGAGAACGACCCGGACGGCGCGCTGCACCTGATCCCGCAGGCCGAGCTCGACCGCGTCGCGGCCTGCTTCACCCGCCCGGCCGGCGTCGAGCCGCTGGCCGAGCCGGCCGCGGACGCCGACGCGCCGCTGGCCTACCAGCGCTGGCTGCAGCGCAACGTGCACGCGCACCAGGTGCCGGGCTGGCGCGCGGTGACGCTGTCGGTCAAGCGCGCCGGCCAGGCGCCGGGCGACGCCACCGACGCCCAGCTCGACGCGGCCGCCGACCTGGCCGACCGCTTCTCCTTCGGTGAGCTGCGCGTCACGCACGACCAGAACCTGCTGCTGCCCTGGGTCAAGGCCAGCGACCTGCCCGCCGTGCACGCCGCGGCCAAGGCCGCCGGCTACGCCACGCCCAACATCGGCCTGGTCACCGACATGATCGCCTGCCCGGGCGGCGACTTCTGCGATCTGGCCAACGCGCGCTCCATCCCGGTGGCCGCCGAGCTGACCGAGCGCTTCGCCGACCTCGACGAGGTGTTCGACCTCGGCGAGATCGACCTGCACATCAGCGGCTGCATCAACTCCTGCGGCCACCACCACAGCGGCCACATCGGCATTCTCGGCGTCGACAAGGACGGCAGCGAGTGGTACCAGGTGACGCTGGGCGGCTCGGACGGCTCGGCCCATGCGCCGCTGGCCGTGCCGGGCAAGGTCATCGGCCCGTCGTTCGCCGCCAGCGAGATCACCGACGCGGTCGAGGCCATTCTCGACACCTACCGCGAGCTGCGCCAGCCCGACGAGAAGTTCATCGACGCGCTGCACCGCATCGGCCTGGACCCGTTCAAGGCCGCCGCCAACGCCCAGCGCACCGCCACCGCCCGCGCCTGAGCCGCGGCCGACCGACATCCGGAACACGACACACCATGAAGTTCATCGACATCGCCCATGACCCGTGGCACACCGTCGGCGGCGAGGACGGCCCGATCCCGCACCCGCAGCCCAAGGACCATCTGCTGCTGACGCTGGAGCAGTGGCACGCGGTGCGCGAGACCTGGCCGGCCGGCCTGGCCGTCGGGGTGATCCTGCCCAACAGCGTCGACGTCGAGACGCTGGCCGCCGACCTGCCGCGCCTGTCGCTCGTCGCGCTGCAGTTCCCGAAGTGGGTGGACGGCCGCGCCTACACCCAGGCCCGTCTGCTGCGGGTGCGCTACCAGTTCAAGGGCCAGATCCGCGCCACCGGCGAGGCGCTGGTCGACATGCTGCCGCTGATGCAGCGCACCGGCTTCGACGCCGTCGTGCTGCGCCGCGACCAGTCGCGCGAGGCCGCCGAGCGCGCGCTGGGCTTCTTCGCCGGCCACTACCAGGGCGCGGTCGGCGAGGCCCGCCCGGTCTTCGCCCGTCCGGCCGCGACCGGCGGCGCCGACTTCATCAACGCCGGAGCCGCGATATGAGCGCGATCGCCCTGTACGGCCGCAAGAAGGCCGGCTTCGAGGACCGCCTGGAGGCCGCCCTCCAGGCCCTGAAGGACGCCGCCGCCGCCCACCCCGGCACCCTCGTCCAGGCCACCAGCCTCGGCGCCGAGGACATGGTCGTCACCGACCTGATCGCGCGCCATCAGCTGCCGATCACGCTGGCGACGCTGGAAACCGGCGCGCTGCATGCCGAGACGGTCGCGCTGATCCCGCGCATCGAGGCGCACTACGGCCTGAAGGTCGAGGTCTACCGCCCGGTGCAGGAGGCCGTGATCGAGTTCGTGCAGAAGAACGGCGAGAAGGCGATGTACGAGAGCATCGCGCTGCGCAAGGCCTGCTGCGGCGTGCGCAAGATGGAGCCGCTCTCGCGCATGCTGGCCGGACGCACCGCCTGGGTCACCGGCCTGCGCCGCGAGCAGTCCAACGCACGCGGCGAGGTCCGCACCGTCGAGGCCGACGACCAGGGTCGTGCCAAAATCAACCCTCTGGTGGACTGGTCCTGGAACGACGTGTGGCACTACATCGCCGCCAACGAGGTGCCCTACAACCCGCTGCACGACCAGTTCATGCCGAGCATCGGCTGCGCTCCCTGCACCCGCGCGATCGCGGTGGGTCAGGAATTCCGCGCCGGTCGCTGGTGGTGGGAAGACGAATCGGCCAAGGAATGCGGCCTGCACGTCTCCCAGAAGCCGGCGGCCTGAGCGCGAGAGTCGCGCCGCCCTGCCCCCCGAACACACGACGACTGTCCCCGAGACCATGACCCAAACGCTTCCCGACGTGGACCACCGCCACCTCGACGCGCTGGAGGAAGAGGCGATCTTCATCCTGCGCGAGGTCGCCGGCGCCTTCGAGCGTCCCGGCCTGCTGTTCTCCAGCGGCAAGGATTCCTGCGTGGTGCTGCACCTCGCCGAGAAGGCCTTCAAGCAGAAGACCTCCCGGCCCGGCGAGCGCCCGACCTTCAGCGGCCGCCTGCCCTTCCCGCTGGTGCATGTCGACACCGGCCACAACTTCCCCGAAGTCATCCAGTTCCGCGACGAGCGCATTGCCGAGATGGGCGAGCGCCTGATCGTCGGGCACCTGGAAGACTCGATGAAGAAGGGCACGATCCGTCTGGCCCACCCGCTGGAGTCGCGCAACGGCCACCAGACGGTGACGCTGCTCGAGACCATCGAGGAAAACCGCTTCGACTGCATGATCGGCGGCGCCCGCCGGGATGAAGAGAAGGCACGCGCCAAGGAGCGCATCTTCAGCCACCGCGACGCCTTCGGCCAGTGGCAGCCCAAGGAGCAGCGTCCGGAGCTGTGGAACCTGTTCAACACCCGCATCAAGCCGGGCGAGCACTTCCGCGCCTTCCCGATCAGCAACTGGACCGAACTCGACGTCTGGCTCTACATCGCCCGCGAGAACATCCCGCTGCCGAGCATCTACTACACGCACAAGCGCGAGATCTACCGCCGCAAGGGCCTGCTGGTGCCGGTGACCGACGTGACGCCGCCCTCGGCGGACGACGTGGTCGAGACGGTCGACGTGCGCTTCCGCACCGTCGGCGACATGACCTGCACCTGCCCGGTGGAGTCGGACGCCGCCACCACCGCCGACATCGTCGCCGAGACGCTGCAGGTGACCGTCTCCGAGCGCGGCGCCACCCGCATGGACGACCGCACCTCCGAGGCCTCGATGGAGCGCCGCAAGAAGGAAGGCTATTTCTGATGAGCACCGTGGAACACATCGACGCCGGCGAGGAACTGGCGCACAAGGCCCTGCGCTTCCTGACCGCGGGCAGCGTGGATGACGGCAAGAGCACCCTGATCGGCCGCCTGCTGTTCGACAGCCGCGGCATCCTGGCCGACAAGCTCGACGCGCTGGAGAAGCGCGCCGCCGGCGCCCCGATCGATCTGTCGCTGCTGACCGACGGCCTGGAGGCCGAGCGCGAGCAGGGCATCACCATCGACGTGGCCTACCAGTACTTCGCGACCAAGAGCCGCAAGTTCATCATCGCCGACGCGCCCGGCCACGAGCAGTACACCCGCAACATGGTGACGGCCGCCGCCGGCAGCGATGCCGCGGTGGTGCTGGTGGACATCACCAAGCTCGACACCTCGGTGCCTGAGGTGGTGCTGCTGCCGCAGACCCGCCGCCACAGCCTGCTGGCGCGTCTGCTGCGCGTGCCCAGCATCGTCTTCGCGATCAACAAGCTCGACGCGATCGAGGTCGGCACGCAAGCCGCCTTTGACGCCGTGGCCAAGGCGCTGACCAAGTTCGCCGAAGAAGCCGGCATCGCCGTGCGCGGCATCGTGCCGGTCTCCGCGCTGCGCGGCGACAACGTGGCCACGCCGTCGGCGAACTGGGACTGGTACACCGGCCCGACGCTGCTGCAGCTGCTCGAGACCCTGCCGGTCACCGACGAAGCGCATGACGGCCACCTGCTGGTGCCGGTGCAGTACGTCGCCCGCGACGACGGCCAGGGCACCGGCCACCAGCACCGCGTGATGTGGGGCCGCATCGCCCACGGCGGCGTGAAGGCCGGCGACACGGTGCAGATCTACCCCAGCGGCGAGACCGCGGTGGTGGCCGAGGTGCGCCACGCCGGTCTGGTGGTCGACGGCTGCGAGGCCGGCCAGTCCGCCGGCATCGTGCTGGACCGCCAGGTCGACGTCTCGCGCGGCGACTGGATCTTCACGCCCGGCAGCGCGCCGGTGCAGCAGAACTTCGGCGGCACGCTGGCCTGGCTCGACACCGAGCCGGCGGTGCTGGGCCGCAAGTACTGGGTGCGCCACGGCAACCGCTGGGTGCAGGCGCGCATCACCGCCATCGAGCACCGCCTGGACATCAACACGCTGGAGCAGGTCGAGGCCGAGCAGCTCTCGGTCAACGAGATCGGCCGCGTGCAGATCCAGACCCAGCAGGCGCTCCCCGTCGAGGCCTACGCCGACAACCGCGTCGGCGGCGCGCTGATCGTGGTCGATCCGACCACCAACCGCACCAGCGGCGCGCTGCTGGTCGGCGCCTGAGCGAGGGCAGCCCCGCCATGAGCGAGGTGCGTGTCGTCTTCGTCGGTGCCGGCCCGGGCTCGGCCGACCTGATCACGCTGCGCGGGCTGCAGCGCCTGCGCCAGGCCGAGATCGTGCTGGCCGATGCGCTGACCGACCCGGCACTGCGCCAGGAAGCGCCCGACGCCGAGTGGATCGACGTCGGCAAGCGCGGCTTCAGCGCCGAGAGCACCGGCCAGGCACGCATCAACCTGCTGCTGGTCGAGTCGGCACGCCGCTCGGCGCGGGTGGTGCGCCTGAAAGGCGGCGACCCGAGCATGTTCGGCCGCCTCGAGGAGGAGCTGCACGCGCTCGGCCAGGCCGGCATCGCCAGCGAGGTGGTGCCTGGCATCACCTCGGCGCTGGCCGCGGCCGCCGCCACGCAGCAGCCGCTGACGCGTCGCGGCATCGGCCGCAGCGTCGCCTTCAGCACCGCGATGACCCGCACCGGCGACCTCGAGGCCCGGCGCAGCGCCGACACCGAGGTCTTCTACATGGCCGGGCGCCAGCTGCCCTCGCTGGCCGAGCGACTGGCCGAGGTCGGCTGGCCGGCGGACACGCCGGTGGTGGCGATCTCGCGCGCTGGCTGGCCCGACGAGCGCTTCAGCCGCCACACGGTGGCGACGCTGGCCGAGGCCGACGCGCTGCATCACGGCCGCCCGACCCTGGTCACCGTCGGCGCCGGCGCCCGTCCGGTGCTGCCGGACGATGCGCACGGCGCGCATGACCCCGATCAAGCCCCTGCCCCGGCCTCCGTGGCCTGAGCCCGTAGAATCCCGCCCTTCAACCCTGAACCGAATTCCTCCGTCATGACCCACGTCGTCACCGAAGCCTGCATCCGCTGCAAGTACACCGACTGCGTCGATGTCTGCCCCGTCGACTGCTTCCGCGAAGGCCCGAACTTCCTGGTGATCGATCCGGACGAGTGCATCGACTGCGCGGTCTGCATTCCCGAGTGCCCGGTCAGCGCCATCCTCCCCGAGGAGGACGTGCCGGCCGACCAGCAGGCCTACATCAAGCTCAACGCCGAGCTGTCGCCGAAATGGCCCAGCATCACCAAGCGCAAGGACCCGCTGCCCGATCACGCCGACTGGAAGGACGTGACCGGCAAGCTCGACCAGCTGATCCGCTGATCCCGGCCGCACCGATCGTGCAGACCGATGCGCTGGTGATCGGCGCGGGCCCGGTCGGCCTGTTCCAGGCCTTCCAGCTCGGCCTGCTCGGCCTGTCGGTGCGGATCGTCGATGTGCTGCCGCAGGCCGGCGGGCAATGCGTCGAGCTGTATGCCGACAAGCCGATCCTCGACATTCCCGGCATCCTGGAGTGCAGCGGCCGCGAGCTGACCGAGCGTCTGCTGGCGCAGCTCGCACCCCTGGCGCCAGGATGGCACCTCGGCCATGAAGTCACGCGGCTGGCCCGCCGTGACGATGGCCGCTTCGATGCGGCCTGCGCCGATGGCACCACCTTCGACGCCGGCGCCGTCTTCATCTGCGCCGGCGTCGGCGCCTTCCAGCCGCGTCGCCTCAAGGCACCGGGCCTGGAAGGTCTCGAGGGCCGCCATCTCCACTACCACCCCGCGACCGATCCGGCCGCGCTGGCCTGCTTTGCAGGCCAGCGCGTGCTGGTCATCGGCGGCGACGAGGCGGCGCTGGTCCGCGCCGCCGCGCTGGCCGAGCGGCCCGATCAGCCGCCCGTGCAGCTGATGCACCGCCGCGACGTGCTGCAGGCCGACGCCGCCCTGCTCGCGCGCATCGACGCGCTGCGCCAGGCCGGGCGCCTCGTCTTCCATGCGGCGCAGCTCGCCTCAGCACGCCAGGACGAGGCCGGCCGGCTGCTGCAGGTCGACATCACGCTGCCCGACGGCGGCCTGCGCACGCTGGATCTCGACACGCTGATCGTCTGCCAGGGCCTGAGCCCGCGCCTGGGCCCGATCGCCGACTGGGGCCTGGCGATGGAGCGCAAGCTGCTGGTGGTGGACCCGGCCACCTTCGAGACCAGCGCGCCCGGCATTCATGCCACCGGCGACATCGTCAGCTATCCCGGCAAGAAGAAGCTGATCCTGTGCGGCTTCCATGAGGCCACGCTGGCCGCACATGCCGCGCACGAGCGCCTGCGCCCGCACGAGCGCGGCCCGCTGCTCTACACCAGCAGCAGCACGCTGCTGCAGCAGCGCCTCGGCCGACACGGATGAGGCTTGAGCGCGAGACATCGCCTCGCGCTGCTTATTTCCGTAAAATCCGGCACGCGCGCTATCGGAAAAAGCTCCGCAGCGCATCCCCCTCTTGTCCGAACCCGGACCCCTGCCGTCACACTTCTGATTCGTCGCATCGGTGGCGGACACCTCGAACAAGATGAAGAAGAAGGTTCTAAGCACGCGCCTGCTGCGGATGATGAGGCCGCTGCTGCTCTGCCTGTCCGGCGCCCTGCTGCTGCCGACGGCTCAGGCCGCTGGCACTGGTGCCGACACGCTCAAGCAGATCCAGCGCCGTGGCGAGCTGCGGGTGTGCATCTGGCCGGACTACTACGGCATCAGCTACCGCAATCCCAAGACCCGCCAGCTCAGCGGGCTCGACATCGACCTGTCGGCCGAGCTGGCGCGCGAGCTGGGCGTGCGGCTGCAGCATGTCGACTCCTCGTTCGCGACCCTGATCGATGACCTGCGCGAGGTCCGCTGCGACATCGCGATGTTCGCGGTCGCGGCACTGCCGCAGCGCCGCCAGCATCTGGCCTTCAGCCAGCCCTACCTGAGCAGCGGCATTCATGCGATCACCACCCGCAGCAACCGGGTGGTGCGCCGCTGGGAGGACATCGACCGGCCGGGCGTGCTGGTCGGCGTGCAGGCCGGCACCTTCATGGCAACCGTCATGCGCGACGAGCTGCGCCATGCCACGCTGGTGGTGGTCAAGGCGCCCGACACCCGCGAACAGGAGCTCGAGGCCGGTCGCATCGATGTCTTCATGACCGACTATCCCTACAGCCGGCGCCTGCTCGACAGCGCCGACTGGGCGCGGCTGCTGAGCCCGCCCCAGCCGCTGCATGTGCTGCCCTACGCCTATGCGCTGCGGCAGGGCGACGCGGCCTGGCTGGCCCGGGTGGACCAGTTCGTCGCGCACATCCGCCAGGACGGCCGGCTCGCGGCCGCCGCGCGCCGGCACGGCCTGTCCGAGATCGTCCAGCGCACCGGGAACGAGCCATGAAGCCGACCGAGGCCCCGCAAGCCCGCACGCTGATCGACAGCGGCCGGCTGCTCTGGCTCGGCATGACGCTGCTGGTCGGGGTCGCGCTGCTGACCGCCGCCTATGCGGCCCGGCAGCGCCAGACGGTCATCGCCGACGAGACCCGGCGCATGGACACGCTGGTGCGGGTGCTGCAGGGCGAGACGCAGCGCCTGCTCGACACCAGCGCGCTGATGCTGCAGACCCTCGCCAGCCAGATCGACCGCCAGCCCGCAGGCGAGACCGACGCGTTGCGCGAGAGCATGCTCGCGACCCTGCGCATCGCACCGCAGATGCGCAGCCTGTGGCTGATCGACACCGAAGGCCGGATCCTGGCGGCCACCCACGCGCCGCAGGACCTGCGCCCGCTCGACACCGGCCGGCTGACGCTGGCCAGCGAGGCCGGGGAGATCCGGCTGGGCGGCTGGCTGCCCGGTCGAGATCTGCGCCAGAGCGGCGTGCCGCCCGCTGGCGTGGGCGTGATGACCCTGTCGACCCGGATCGCGGCGGCTGAGGCCGGTCCGGCACGCCCACCCGTGCGCCATCTGATCGCCACCCTCAACCCCGACGCGCTGGCCTCGCAGCAGCAGCGCCTGCTGGGACACGGCACGCTGTCGGCCGCGCTGCTGGACTTCCAGGGCCAGATTCTCGGCGGCACCGATCAGCTCGTCGCCAGTCCGGGTGAATCCCGCCCGACCCTGCCCGCGCTGCAGGACTTCCTGCCGGAGCGCGAGCACGGCCACTACGACAGCCCCGGCATCGACGGCACGCAGGCGCTCAGCAGCTTCGATGCCAGCGGGCGCTGGCCGGTGTTCACGCTGCTGGAGCAGCCGGTCGACGCGGTCGAGACCATCGTGCGCGACAAGCTGCTGTGGTCGGTGATGATGATGTCCGCCTCGATGGGACTGATCGGCCTGGGCACGCTGCTGGCCTGGCGGGCCCTGAGAACACAGGAGCAGCTGATGCTCACGCTGCAGCAGACCCGCAGCCAGCTCGTCGACAGCGAGGGCCATCTGCGCACCCTGATCGAGGCCGCGCCGGCCGCGATGTTCGTGCTCGATCCGCTCGGACGCTACGCGATGGTCAACCAGGCCTTCGAGGATCTGCTCGACGTGCGCCGCGAGCAGCTGCTGGGCCAGCGCGGTGAAAGCCATGAGCGGCTGCGCCAGCTCGCCTACCACCAGGCGCTCGACCATGCACTCTGGAGCAGCAGCGGCAGCGGGCGCAGCCACTATGTCGAGGAGTTCGTGCTCCAGGGCGGCGAGCGCCGGCAGATGCTGGTCACCAAGGTCACGCTGCGCCGCCCGGGCGAGCGCGCCGGCGGCATCATCGGCAGCCTGACCGATGTCACCAGCTTCCACGAGGCCGAGCAGCGCGCGGCCGAGGCCCGCCAGACCATCGAGGCTGCCTACCGAGCCGAGTCGGAATTCATCGGCAACCTCAGCCATGCGCTGCGCACGCCGCTGCAGTCGATCATCGGCTTCTCCGAGCTGGGCCGGCTGCGCACCCGGCGCGATGCGGCGCTGCAGGAACTGTTCGGCCATGTGCATCAGGCCGGTCTGCGCATGCTCGGCGTGGTCGATGACCTGCTGGACCTGTCGCGGCTCAAGAGCTCGGCCGGCACGCTGCACTGCACGCCCAGCGACACCCTGGCGCTGGTGCGCGAGGTGGTCGGACATGCGCGCGAGGCCCCCGCGGGCCTGGGCCGCTCGATCCGGATCGAGCACGCCAGCGATCTTGCCGCCTGGGCCCGCGTCGATCCGCTGCGCTTCCAGCAGGTGGTGCGGCTGCTGGTCGAGCGTGCGCTGGCGCTGACGCCCACCTCCGAGCCGGTCACGCTCAGCGCCGAGATCGACTTGCAGGAGCGGCTGCACTGGCGCGTTCGCGAGACCGGTGCAGCGCTGCCCGACAACGAGCACGAGACGGTGTTCGACGCCTTCTTCCAGTCCCGCCGCAATGGCGCCGCCCCGAATGCCAGCCAGGGCAGCGGCCTCGAGCTGGCCATCTGCCGCCAGATCATGCGAGAGCTCGGCGGTGACCTGATCTACCAGCCGCACCCGCAAGGCGGCGGGGTCTTCGACTTCTGGCTGCCGCACACCGCCCCGGAACGCTCGGATCCACGTCCATTCGAGGCATCGCAAAAAAAAGCGGCCTGACCTCTTGCAGACCATCAAAGTTTCACAATAGAATTCAATTCTTGTCAGCTGACGCAGACAAATCTGATCCCTGATAGCTCAGTCGGTAGAGCGACGGACTGTTAATCCGCAGGTCCCTGGTTCGAGTCCAGGTCGGGGAGCCAAACATCAGATTCATCCGCATCATCAGCCAGACCGTTCCCTGATAGCTCAGTCGGTAGAGCGACGGACTGTTAATCCGCAGGTCCCTGGTTCGAGTCCAGGTCGGGGAGCCAAAAGTTCAAGAAGATCAACGCCCCAGCGTCGCAAGCGCTGGGGCGTTTTTCCTTGTCGGCTGCCGCGTTGGCGCTGTTGTCCTTCGGTCAGCTCTGCGCCTTCCATCGCGCCGCACGGTCCGCAGACCTGCGGCGCTTTGCATTTCAGGCGCCGATCATCCCTCCCCGACCGCGCGGCGCAGCTCGTCGACGGTGTAGCCCTCGCGGATCAGGGCCTCGCGCAGCCAGGCAGGCTGAGGGCCCAGGCCGTCCCAGGTGGCACCGGACACCGGATGGCGATAGCGCACCTCGGCCGGCGCCGCCGGTGCGGCACGCGTGATCGGTCCGCGCAGTTCATGGGGCTCGATGCGCCAGAACGCCATCAGGCGATGGATCTTGCGCAGGGCGATCTGCCGTTCTGCCTGACCGTCATTCGCGCCCTCGGCGGCGCCATCCGTGTCAGAGCGCGATTCGATGTTCTTCTTCATCCGTCGATTGTCTCGGGTGCGTGGGGATCATGCGCATGGTGGCACAGGCCGCATGGCGCGGCAGGGCGGGAAGCGTGTGGAAAATATCAGCTACAATCTTGGTTGACGGGCCTCCCTGCATGGGGGCGCGGCCAACCGGGTCAGGTCGGGAACGAAGCAGCCCTAACCGTTAGCACTCAGTGCCAGGGTCAAGGCTCGTCACCCTCCCCCGCTCCGCGCGATCTCTCCCCTCCTCCCCACCGTCTTTCTCGAGGTTCCTTGTGCCATTCGACCTGCATGCGCAGGCGAGCGGGACTACGATGAGCCCTGTCCATCGTCCCCAAGGAGAACCTCTGATGATCCGCATCCTGCTGCCCTTTGATGGAAGCGAACATGCGCTCGACGCCGTGCGTCACGTGATCGGGATGAGGCAGGCGGGCCTCGAGATCGAGGCGGTGCTGCTGAACGTGCAGGATCCGCCGCACCTGTACGAAGTGGTGCTCGCACCCGATGCCGGCCTGATCGACAGTGCCAGCCATGAGGCCGGAGAGCATGTGCTCGCCCCGGCCGCGGCGCTGCTGCAGACCGCGGACATCGCATTCGAGACGGCGGTCGTCACCGGCGACGCCGCCCATGAGATCGCCGAGCAGGCGCTGCTGCTGGGCTGCGAACAGATCGTCATGACCACGCTGAGCCATGGCGCACTGCTCGGGCGGCTGCAGGACGCCGTCTCGCACGAGGTGGTGCGCCGAGCCCGGGTGCCGGTCACGCTGGTGCCCCCGCCGCTGCGCGAGGTCGAGGCCGACGACCTCGCCGCGCTGGGTGCCGAGGACGACGGCACCTCCTGACCGCCCCCGCACCCGCGCCGGGGGCCTCAGCGCCCCAGCCGGTTCGGGTGCCAGTACAGGAACTTGGCGTAGATGTCGACGTCCTTGGTCTCCCGGATGAAGGCCATGCCGACCGCGAAGGTCAGACCGGCCACCGCGATCGGGAACCACAGACCGTGGTACATGCTGCCGTCCTGCGCCGACATGCCGAAGGCGATCGACGGCAGCAGACCGCCGAACCAGCCATTGCCCAGGTGGTACGGCAGCGACATCGCGGTGTAGCGGATGCGGGTCGGGAACATCTCGACCAAGGCTGCGCCCAGCGGGCCGTAGACCATCGCGACCAGCACCATCAGCGCCGCCAGCACCAGCACCACGCCGACCCGGTTCATCCGGTCCGGATCCGCCTTGACCGGATAGCCGGCCGCGGCCAGCGCATCCGGCAGCACCTCCTTGCGGAAGTGCGAGACCTCCAGCAGGCTGTCCTGGTCGAAGCGGCTGCCGTCGTCGGTCAACACGCCCTCGGGCGGCTGCAGCACCGTCTCGCCGATGCGCACCTCGGTGGGCGTGCCCGGCGCCACCGCCTCGTTGTGATAGCTGGCCGACAGCTGGGCCAGCGTGCGCTTGGCGATGTCGCAGGCCGACGAGAAGCTGAGATCGGTCGCCAGCGGATTGGCCTGGAAGGAGCAGGTCGCCGGGTCGGCGCGCACCACGATGCGCACCTTCTGCTGCGCCTCGGCCAGCGCCGGATTGGCGAAGTGGGTCAGCGCATGGTAGAGCGGGTGGAGCCCCAGGCAGGCCAGCAGCAGCCCGGTCATGATGACCGGCTTGCGGCCGATGCGGTCCGACAGCATCCCGAAGCCGACGAACAGCGGCAGCGTGATCAGCAGCGCCACCGTCATCAGCCAGGTCGCGGTGCTCGCCTCCACCTTCAGCACGCCGGTCAGGAAGAACAGCGCGTAGAACTGGCCGGTGTACCAGATCACCGCCTGCCCGGCGACCAGGCCGAACAGCGCCAGCACGATCACCCGCAGGTTCTTCCACTGGCCGAAGCACTCGGCCAGCGGCGCCTTCGAGCCACGCCCCTCCTGCTGCATGCGCCGGAAGGCCGGCGACTCGGTCAGCGACAGGCGCAGCCACAGCGACAGCGACAGCATCAGCGCCGACAGGCCGAACGGCACCCGCCAGCCCCAGTCGGCGAAGGCGGCCTCGCCCAGCAGCGTGCGCACGCCCAGCACCACCAGCAGCGACAGCAGCAGGCCGATGGTGGCGGTGGTCTGGATCCAGCCGGTGTAGGCGCCGCGCTGGTGCTGCGGGGCGTGCTCGGCGACATAGATCACCGCGCCGCCGTACTCGCCGCCCAGCGCCAGGCCCTGCAGCATGCGCAGCGTCACCAGCGCGATCGGCGCGAACACGCCGGCGGTGCTGTAGGTCGGCAGCAGCGCCACCAGCACCGTCGAGATGCCCATCAGCAGCACGGTGGCCAGGAAGGTCTGCTTGCGGCCGATGCGGTCGCCGAGATGGCCGAAGATCACCGCGCCGATCGGGCGCACCACGAAGCCGGCCGCAAAGGCCAGCAGTGTCAGGATGAAGGCCGCACCCGGCTCGAGCGAGGTGAAGAACTGCCGGGCGATGACCGAGGCCATCGCGCCGTACAGGAAGAAGTCGTACCACTGGAAGATCGTGCCGATCGAGGAGGTCAGCACCAGGCGACGCTCCTGCGTCGTCATCGGCAGGCGTTCGTCGCGATCGATCTCGTCGGACAGGTCAGGGGAATCCGGCAGGCGGGACATCGATCATCACTCCAGGACGGAAGACAGGACAGCGGACATCACAGGCGCAGCCCCGCGATCGTCTCGAGCAGCTGGCGCGGCGCGAAGTGCGCCGCCTCGGGATGCGCCTCGGCGGCGCGCAGCGCACGGCCAAGGATCTGCTCGGCGCCATTGCGGCCGAAGGCATCGACCAGCGCCACATGCAGCACCCGCACCAGATCGGCCAGATCGCCGGCCGCGCCGGGCAGGCGCCAGTCGCTGTCGAGCGGCCGGCTCCAGGCGGCGCGGAAGGCCAGGCGCAGCGAAGGCGACGCCGCGGCGGTGTCGGCACGGCGCAGCACGTCGCGACGCACCTCGTCGAGCGCCTCGACATGGAAGCGCTGGACCTCGGCCACCACCGAGCCGACCAGCACGCCGAACAGCACCGCGGCCGGCTCGCTCTCCGGCGCCCGGGGCGGCGTGGCCGCAGGCGCCGGCGGCACCCGGCCCTCGTCGCGCGCGGCCTGCAAGGCGCGCTCGACCGGATTGATGACCGGTGCAGCCGGCGCGATGGGTGCCGCCACCGGCGCGGGCGGCATGACCGGCGCCGGCGGCTGGGCGGCAGCACGAGCCGCCTGCATCTGCGGCCAGGGATCGGCCGGCAGCCGGTCCTCACGCTCGCGCAGGGCCTTGTAGAAGTCGCTGTAGAGCCGCTTGACGGTGGCCGCATCGAAGAGATGCTGCGCCGCCAGGCGATCGACGAAGGCGATGATGTCGGAGACCTGATCGGCCCGCATGGTGTCGTGCTGGAGCCACAGTGCTTCATGCAGGGCCGCCTCATGGAGCAGCGGCTGAAGCACCAATGCCGCGGCGCGGCGACGCAGAGAACGCGGATCAGAGGGCATCACGGACCTCGACGCACCTGCCGAGGCAGAAAAGGGGAACAGATTTCATGGGGATCGTGGGCAGCCGTCATGCGGGCGAACCCTGTTCTTGGAGTCGGAAGTCAAGGCCAATGGTCAAGAAACCATCAGCCAGCCCTGATCAGATCACACTTCGGCGATTGCAGCGTTCCGGCCTGACCCGGTGTTGACAGAGGTACCGGAAGGTTTTTCATGCCTGACCCCGGGCAATCCGCGAAAGATCACCGGGCATCCATGCGAGACTGCCGCCAGACTCGCGTTCTGCGACATCTTTCATCTTTTCGACTCGATTCCGGTTTTCATGTCCGCCACCGTGCCCCCTGACCTGCTGGCTGCGCTCGTGCCCGATGCCGCCGTCCTGGTGGACGACGGCGACGGCCTGGTGCGCGGCTTCAACACCGGGGCGGCGCAGCTGTTCGGCCCCGGACTGCAGCCGGGGCGGGCGATGTGCACGCTGATCGGCCCGGAACATCGGAAGGCGCTTCAGGCCCTGCTGGCCGAGCCGCCTGCGGATGAGCAGACGCAGACGGTGACGCGACGGCTGCCGCTGCGCCTGGAGACCGGTGCGCCTGCCGGCCTGTCGCCTCGGGCGATGCTGCGCGTCGGCCTGCGCCACGCCGGCCTGCGCCTGTGGCAGTTCGAGGAGCTCGGCCGCCCGGAGCGCCAGCAGGCGGACTGGCTGCTGGCGCGCTTCATGCGGTTGTCGCCGGGCGCGCCGTTTGCGCTGGAGCTCGACGGCACGCCGGCGCGGCTGCGCTTCACCATCATCTCGCCCGGCCTGTGCCGGGCCTTCGGCCGCGACGAGCACGAGCTGGCCGCGCCGGACTTCCGAGTGCTGCCGCATGTGCACGCTCAGGACCGCGACGCCCTGGCGCAGGCGATGCGCGAGGCCGCACTTCATCTGACCGACTTCCATCACGAGTTCCGCCTGCTGCACCCCTTGCGGGGCCCGGTCTGGCATGAAGCCCGGGCCACGGTGGAGATCGACGCGACCGGGCGGCCCGGCGCCTACGGCTATCTGCTCGACATCAGCGCGCGCAAGCGGGCGGAACAGCAGCTCGAGGCGATGCATGCCGGCCTGGAGCAGCGGGTTCGCGAGCGCACCGCGGAGCTCGAGGCCAAGCACCGCGAAATGGAGCGCTTCACCTATTCGGTCTCGCATGACCTGAAGGCGCCGCTGCGCGGGCTCGACGGCTACAGCCGGCTCCTGCTGGCCGAGAAGCGCGACCAGCTCGACGACGAGGGCCAGCTCTTCATCGACAACATCCGCCAGGCGGCCCGCCAGATGAGCCAGCTGATCGAGGATCTGCTGGCCTACTCGCGTGTCGAGCGGCTGCGTCCGACCCTGGTGGCGCTGCCGCTGCGCAGCCTGATCGACGAGGCGCTGGCGGAGCTGGACGACAGCCTGCGCCGCCAGGCCGCCGAGATCCGCATCGACACCGGCACGCTGTCGGTGCGCGGCGAGCGGCGCGGCCTGCTGCTGGTGCTGCGCAACCTGCTCGACAACGCGATCAAGTTCAGACGCCCGGACCGGCCCTGCCAGATCACGATCACCGCGCGACCGCTCGAGGCGCCTGGCGGCGGCACCGAGCTGACGATCGCCGACAACGGCATCGGCTTCGACATGCGCTATCACGACCGCATCTTCGAGATCTTCCAGCGCCTGCATCGGGTCGAGGACTATCCCGGCACCGGCATCGGCCTGGCGATCGTGCGCAAGGCGATGGAGCGCATGAACGGCCGCATTCACGCCCGCGCCGAACCCGGACGCGGCGCCACCTTCGTGCTCGAATTTCCCCCTGCCGCCGGCAGCATCGGCGGCCAAGACCCATGAACCTGATCTACGTCGAGGACAACCCGCTCGATGCCGACCTGACCCGCCGGATGCTGGCGCAGCAGGCCCCGCAGATGCAGCTGCGGCTGGCCGGCACGCTCGAGCAGGCGCGCGCGCTGCTGGCCGATGCCGCCCGCCCCTGCGACGTGCTGCTGATCGACATGAACCTGCCCGATGGCAACGGCATCGAGCTGGTGGCGCAGGTCCGTCACAGCCGGCCCGGCACCACGGTGCTGCTGCTGACCGGCTGCGGCGACGAGGAGGCGGCGGTGCGCGCGCTGCGCAGCGGCGCCGACGACTACATCGTCAAGGACACCCGCTATCTCGACACGCTGACCCAGACCATCGCCGCGGCCCGCCAGCGCCGGCTCGAGCGGCCCGACCATGCGCCGGCCCAGGTGCTGCATGTGCTCTATGCCGAGCGCACCGCCAGCGATGTCGACCTGCTGCGCCGCCACCTGCGCCAGCAGGCACCGCACATCCTGCTCGATGTGGTCGGCAGCGGCGAGGCGGTGCTGGCCGCGCTCGAACACGGCAGCCCCGACGGGCTCGGCCCGGTCGACGCGCTGCTGCTCGACTATCTGCTGCCGGGCATGAACGCGCTCGAGCTGATCCGCGAGATCCGCGAGGTGCGCGGCCTGGACCTGCCGATCGTCGTCATCACCGGCCAGGGCGACGAGGAGGCCGCCGCGCAGGCCATCCGCCTCGGTGCGCACGACTACCTGGTCAAGCGCGACCTGGCGATGCCGCGCCTGCACATCGCGCTGGAGTCCGCCTGCCTGCGGGTCCAGCTCGAGCGCGAGCGCCGCGCGCTGGCCGAGAGCGAACGCCGGCTGCGCGAGCTGGCCGACGCCATCGACGATGTGGTCTGGCTCAGCGACCCGGTCGCGGGGCGGCTGCTTTACATCAGCCCGGCGATCGAGCGGATCTGGGGTCTGCCCGCAGCCGGCCTGCTGGACGACTGGCATGCATGGACCGCGCACATTCATCCCGAGGACCGCGAGCGCGTGCTGCGCGAGATCCGCGCCGGCGCCGCCGACCGGGACAACTACGACACCCGCTTCCGGGTCATCAAGCCCTCCGGCGAGGTGCGCTATGTGCATCTGCGCAGCTTCGCGGTGCAGGACGAGCGCAGCCGCACCGTGCGCCGCGCCGGCATCGCGCAGGACGTGACCGAGCAGCATCTGCAGGAGCTGCGCATCCAGCACATGGCCTATCACGATGCGCTGACCGGCCTGCCCAACCGCTCGCTGGTGCTTGACCGGCTCGAGCAGGGGCTGCGCATGGCGCGCCACCGCGGCCGCATGCTCGCGGTGATCTTCATCGACCTGGACCGCTTCAAGAACATCAACGACACGCTCGGCCATCTGGTCGGCGACGAGCTGCTGTGCCAGGTGGCACTGCGGCTTCGCCAGCAGCTGCCGCCGGAGGTCACGCTGGCGCGACTCGGCGGCGACGAGTTCCTGGTGCTGATCGAGGATCAGACCGAGGCAGCCCAGATCGCGCAGACCGCCGAGGAACTGGTCCGCGCGTTCGAAGAGGCCTTCCTGATCGATGGCCACGATCTGCATGTGAGCGCCAGTCTCGGCGTGAGCCTGTATCCGCGCGACGGCAATGACGAGCATCTGCTGCTGAAGTACGCCGACACCGCGCTCTACCGCGCCAAGGCGGCTGGCCGCAGCACCTACTGCTTCTTCAGCCCGGAGATGGACCGGCAGGCGCATGCCCGGCTGCGCCTGGAGAACGACCTGCGCCATGCGATCGACCGCAACGAGCTGTGCCTGCACTACCAGCCGCAGTTCGATGCCTGCGGCCGGCTCGTCGGCGTCGAGGCGCTGCTGCGCTGGCCCCATCCGCAGCGCGGCATGATCAGCCCGGCCGAGTTCATCCCGATCGCAGAGGAAAGCGGCCTGATCCACCCGCTGGGCGACTGGGTGCTCGGCGAGGCCTGCCGGCAGGTGCGGCAGTGGCAGCGGCAGGGCCATCCGGAGATGCGGGTGGCGGTCAACCTGTCGGTGCGCCAGCTGCAGCGCCGGGGTCTGGACCAGACGGTGCGCTCGGAGCTGCGCCGCAGCGGCCTGGAGGCCGCGTACCTCGAGCTGGAGATCACCGAGTCCAGCATGATGGAGGATCCGGCCGGCACGATGACGCTGCTGCATGCGCTGCGCGGCATCGGCGTGCAGCTCTCGGTCGACGACTTCGGCACCGGCTACTCCAGCCTGGCCTACCTGAAGCGCTTCCCGCTGCAGCGGCTCAAGATCGACCGCTCCTTCGTCGACGGCATCCCGGACGACAGCGACGACATCGCCATCGTCGAGGCCATCGTCGCGATGGCACGCAAGATGAACCTGCGCATCGTCGCCGAGGGCGTCGAGACCGGCGCGCAGCACGAGATGCTGACCCGCCTGGGCTGCGACGAGATGCAGGGCTATCTGCTCGGCCGGCCGATGGCCGCCACCGAGCTGGAGGCGCTGCTGGTGCGCGGCCGTGCCAGTGCAGGCGCCAGCGCCGGAGTCGGCCTCAGCCTCGGCGCCTGAGGCAGGCGGCCAGGAACTCCTCGAGGATCGGCCGGCCGTCGAGCTGCGACGGGTGATGCTGGTCCTGGGCCATGAACTCCGGATGCCATTGCATGCCGAAGACCAGGCTGGGGCCGCGCCAGCGGATCGCCTCGACCAGTCCGTCGGGCACCGAGCGTGCCTCGACCACCAGATCGCGCCCCAGGTCCTTCACCGCCTGATGGTGGATCGAGTTGATCGTCGTGCGCTGCACACCCGGATAGAGCCGCGCCAGCCCGGAGCCGGGCAGGATCTCGGCATCATGGAACTGGCGGTCGTACTGCTGCACATGCAGGTGCTGCACCTCGGAGGGCCGCTGGCTCGGGATGTCCTGGTAGAGCGTGCCGCCCAGCGCCACATTGATCAGCTGGCAGCCGCGGCAGATGCCCACCACCGGCTTGCCCGCGCTGACGAAGGCGTCGAACAGGTCGATCTCGTAGCGGTCGCGCACCCGGTCGCCGCTCCACTCCGGGCGCAGCGGCGTCTCGCCATAGCTCTCGGGCGCGATGTCGTTGCCGCCCTGCAGCACCAGGCCGTCGAGCTGGCTGGCGTATTCGGCCAGGCTCATCTCGCTGCGCGCGAGCATGCCCTGGCTCTCGATGGCGGGAATCATCACCGCCAGTGCCCGCCCGCCCAGGATCCAGTGCGCCACCGACTGCTCCAGATAGTGCAGCGTGCGGGTGAAGACGCCGCCGATGTCGGCCACCGGCGCGGCCGGGAAATAGATGCGGGCGGAAATGCCGATCAGCGGCGGACGAGACATGGGCAGGACATCCTTTGCGGGTCGATTCTCGCAAACCCGGAGTCTCTCGCCCGCACCGAAGTGTGGTTTTGTGTTCGACCGACCGCTCGCGAAGCGGGGGGATGACCTCGCTGCTAGCATGGCGACCGAGACCTGAAAGACAGACGTGCAAGACAACGACGACTCCCGCCGCGCCATGAGCCTTCCGACCCCGCCGCAGGACCGCCCGGACGACGAGGGCCGGCCGGTCTCGACGGTGATCCGCGAGCGCATCCGCGCCTCCGGCCGGCGCTTCCACGCCAACGACAACATCGCCGACTTCATCCGCCCGGGTGAACTCGACGCGCTGCTCGACGAGGTCGCAGGCCAGATGTCGGGCGTGCTGCGCAGCCTGGTGATCGACACCGAGAGCGATCACAACACCCAGGACACCGCGCGCCGCGTCGCCAAGATGTACCTGAAGGAGGTCTTCCGCGGCCGCTACGAGCCGCAGCCGCCGGTCACCGAGTTCCCCAACGCCGAGCGTCTGGGCGAGCTGATGATCGTCGGGCCGATCACCGTGCGCAGTGCCTGCTCGCACCACCTGTGCCCGATCATCGGCAAGCTGTGGATCGGCATCCTGCCCAACGAGCACTCGGCGCTGATCGGCCTGTCGAAGTACGCCCGCCTGGCCGAATGGGTGATGAGCCGCCCGCAGATCCAGGAAGAGGCGATCATCCAGGTCGCCGACCTGCTCAGCAACAAGATGCAGCCCGACGGCCTGGCGCTGGTCATGGAGGCCGACCATTTCTGCATGGGCTGGCGCGGCGTGCGCGATCTGGACTCGAAGATGATCAACAGCGTGATGCGCGGCGCCTTCCTGAAGGATCCGAACCTGCGCCGCGAGTTCCTGTCGCTGCTGGGCCAGCGCAAGGGCTGAGCCCGGCCGCACCGCAGCCCCCCAACCGCCTGCCACCGCCTGCCACTGCCCTTCCCGGGCGAAGAGGAATTCCCGATGATGGTCCGTCTTCTGTATGCCAGCCGCGCCACCGCGGTCAGCCCCGAGACGATCGACGCGATCCTGGCGCAGTCGCGCACTCGCAATCCGACGCAGGGCATCACCGGCATCCTGTGCCACGGCGGCGATGTCTTCATGCAGGTGCTCGAGGGCGGGCGCGATGCGGTCAACCGGCTCTACGGCTCGATCGTGCGCGACAGCCGCCACCATGACGTGACGCTGCTGCATTTCGAGGAGATCGCCGAGCGGCGCTTCTCCGGCTGGACGATGGGCGTGGTCAACCTGACCCGGGTCAATCCGTCGATCGTGCTGAAGTACAGCGCCCGCCCGGTGCTCGATCCCTTCACCGTGCCGGGCCGGGCCTCGATGGCGATGCTCGAGGAGCTGATCGCCACCGCCTCGATCGTCGGGCGTGCCGGCGGCTGAGCCTTCGCCGCGCCTGCGCCTGCTGGGCGTCGACTTCAGCAGCCGGCCCGACCGGCGCAAGCCGATCGTCGTGGCCGAGGGCCACCGGTGCGATGCGTCGGGCCGGCTGCGTCTGGACCGGCTGCGCGCGCTGTCCGATCCGGCCGACTTCTCCTGCCTGCTGACCGAGCCCGGCCCCTGGCTGGGCGCCTTCGACCTGCCCTTCGGCCTGCCGCGCGAACTGGTCGAGACGCTGGGCTGGCCGAGCGGCAGCTGGGCGGCGCTGATCGACCATTACCGGCGCCTGTCACGCCAGGAGATCCGCGCCGCCTTTGCCGCCTTCTGCGCCGCCCGGCCGGCGGGCGCGAAGTTCGCGCACCGGGCCTGCGACCGGCCGGCCGGCGCCTCGCCGTCGATGAAATGGGTCAACCCGCCGGTGGCCTTCATGCTGCATGCGGGCGCGCCGGCCCTGCTCGATGCCGGCTGCCATCTGCCCGGCCTGCATGAGGGCGACCGCAGCCGCATCGCGCTGGAGGGCTATCCCGGGCGCAGCGCCCGCGCGGTGCTGGGCCGACGCAGCTACAAGAGCGACGACCCGGCCCGCCAGGACGAGGGCCGGCGCCAGGCGCGCCAGACGCTGGTGCAGGCGCTGGAGCAGGACGAAGGCCTGCAGATCGATGCCGAGCAGCGCACCGCGCTGCTCGTGGACGCCCGTGGCGACCGGCTGGATGCGGTGCTGTGCCTGCTGCAGGCCGCGCAGGCCAGCCAGGCGCCCGGCTTCGGCCTGCCGGCGGCGGTCGATCCGCTCGAGGGCTGGATCACCGGCGTGGCCACGACCGGCCCCGACCTTCAGACCGCCAGGCCCGAGGCCGCGTGACGCGCCAGGAAGGGTTCGACCTGCTCGACCGGCAGCGGCGGCGCCACCAGATAGCCCTGCACCAGCGTGCAGCCCTCGGCACGCAGCGCCTCGAGCTCGTCGGGCGTCTCCACGCCCTCGGCCAGGGTAGCCATGCGCAGGCCGGTGGCCATGTCGATGATCGCGCGCACGATCACCCGGGCCTGAGAATCGCGGGTCAGCGCCTGGACGAAGCAGCGGTCGATCTTCAGCTTGTCGAAGGGGAAGCGGCGCAGATAGGCCATCGACGAGTAGCCGGTGCCGAAGTCGTCGAGCGCGATGCGCACGCCCAGCCGGTTCAGGCCGTGCAG
>RRZU010287228.1_pt1 | contig 27841 bp, 26 predicted proteins | sample 2165561 | NCBI WGS metagenome assembly RRZU01 (sample SAMN10456909, study PRJNA506462) | wastewater metagenome | isolation source: wastewater sludge | place: USA: Moscow, Idaho | reverse complement strand
GCAGGTCCAGCAGCAGGTTCAGGATCTGCGCCTGAATGGACACGTCCAGCGCCGAGACCGATTCATCGGCGAAGATGAATTCGGGGTCCAGCGCCAGGGCCCGCGCGATGCCGATGCGCTGGCGCTGGCCGCCGGAAAATTCATGCGGATAGCGGTTGATGGCGTCGGTGCGCAGGCCGACTTCCTCCAGCAGCGCGGCGACCTTGTCGCGGCGTTCGGCCTTGCTGCCGATCTGATGGGCGACCAGCCCTTCGGCGATGATCTGGCCGACCTTCAGCCGCGGGTTCAGCGAGGAAACCGGGTCCTGAAAGATGATCTGCATCCGCCGGCGCATGGCGCGCAGGCCCGCGTCATCCAGCGCGTTCACATCGGCGCCGCCGAAACGGGTCGAGCCGGACGTGGGCTCGATCAGGCGCAGCAGGGTGCGCCCCAGCGTGGTCTTGCCCGAGCCGCTTTCCCCCACCAGCCCGGTGATCGAGCCGCGCGGAATGTCGAAGCTGACATCGGATACCGCGTGGACCTGTCCGCGCGGGCTGTCGAAGGTCTTGGTCAGATTGCGGATTTCCAGCAGGGGCTGACCGCTTTGGCCGGTGTCAAGCATGGGTGTCCTCGCGGATACGGGCATGGTTCCAGCAGGCCAGCCGGTGACGGGGGCGGACCTCCTCCAGCGCGACGGGGCGGGCGCAGATCTGGGTGGCATAGCCGCAGCGGGGCGCGAAGGCGCAGCCGGGCGGCATCGCCGCCAGCGAGGGCACCGCCCCGGGGATCGGCACCAGCCGCGCGCCGTCCCCCCGCCCGGGCTGCGGGATCGAGGCCAGCAGCCCGCGCGTATAGGGGTGGCTCGGGGCATCGAACAGGTCGTTGACCGGCGCGCTTTCGACGATGGCGCCGGCATACATCACCGCCACGTCGTCGGCGATTTCGGCGACCACGCCCATGTCATGGGTGATGAACAGGATCGACATGCCCATTTCGGCCTGCAACCGCCGCATCAGGTCCAGAATCTGCGCCTGCACGGTCACGTCCAGTGCGGTCGTCGGCTCATCCGCGACCAGCAGGCGCGGCTTGCAGACCATGGCCAGCGCGATCATCACCCGCTGGCGCATCCCCCCCGACAGCTCGTGCGGATATTGCGTCAGCCGGGTGGCGGCGGCGGGGATCTCGACCAGTTCCAGCATCTCGATCACGCGCTGGCGGCGCGCGGCGGCGTCCAGATCGGTGTGCAAAAGCAGCATCTCGCCGATCTGGTCGCCCACCGTGAACAGCGGGTTCAGCGAGGACATGGGTTCCTGAAAGATCATCGCGATCTGGGCCCCGCGCAGGCTGCGCCGTCGCGCCTCGTCCGCGGTCGCCAGATCGACGACCTGGCCATCCGCGCAGCGAAAGCCGATCTGCCCGGCAAGGATGTGGCCGTTTTTCGGCAAAAGCCCCATGATCGCCAGCGACGACACCGACTTGCCCGAGCCGCTTTCGCCGACCAGCGCCAGCGTCTTGCCCGGCGCCAGCGTAAAGCTGACGTCGCGCAGCGCCTCAAGCACGGCGCCGCGCTTGCCAAAGCCGACGCGCAGCCCTTGGACCGACAGAAGCTCGCCGCTCATTCCAGCCTCCGCGCGGCATCCTGCCAGCTTGCGCCGATGACGGTGCCGACCGGCTCAAGCATTTGGGTCAGCACCATGCTGTTGCCAAGGCTGTCGGCGACGGGCTGGTTGCAGTCCTCCAGCCGGAAGACGGTGAAATCCGCCTTGTCGCCGATGCCGGGCACGGTGGTCAGGCCCATCGTCTCACGCGGGTGCAGCGTGATGGCGTCGATGGTGTCGGCAAAGGGCAGGCCGGTCGCGATCAGCTTCGAGGCGGTCGTGGCCATGTCATAGACCGGGCCATGCAGGTTCCTCAGATGCAGGTCGGTCGAGATCGACCACGGCCGCAGCCCCTTTTCCATCGCCATCCGCGCCGTCGCAAAGCAGAAGGACGCGGCGCCGTGGCCGATATCCATGCGCACGCCTTCGCCCGCGATGCGCTGCGCCATGTCGAACAGCGCCTGCGTGTCGCGGATCGACCCGGCGCGCTTGCCGTTGAAGCAATGGGTGACGATGTCGCCGGGGGTCAGGATTTCAAAGACCTCGTCGATCAGCGGCGAGGGCTCGCCCACATGGACCATCAGCGGCAGGCCCGAGATTTCGGCCACGCGCTTGGCGATCTTGGCGGGCGTGATGCCCCAGCCGCCGACGATGACGCCCGAGGCGCGCACCTTGACGCCGCAGATCACGTCGCGGTTGGCGTCGATCACTGCCAGCGTGCGGTCCACGTCGATCGAGCGCATGTCGATCAGTTCCGACACGCGGTTGCAGCAAACCAGCCCGATCGAGCCGATATTGATGAAGGCGCGGATGGTTTCGGAATGCGGCTCGATGACATATTCGCGCAGGCCGTGAAAGTTGCCCTCGCCCGCCGATCCGGCATCGGCCATGGCGGTGACGCCGGTGGCACGACCGGCCTCGGACGCGCGCACGGAAATGTCGGTGCCGCCATGCCAGACATGGACATGCAGATCGCACCAGCCGGGCGACAGATAGGCGCCGCCGCAATCGATGACGCGGGCACCGGCCGGCGCCGAGGCGGTCACGCGGCCATCGTCGCCGACATGGATGGCGTCGCCTTGCGGCATCGAGACGGCACGGAAATTCGTAAGCGTAAGCGGCATGTCACATATCCTTGGCAAGGCGGGGGTCGAGCGCGTCGCGCAATCCGTCGCCGATGATTTGCAGCGACAGGACCGAGATCGAGATGGCCAGACCCGGAAAGACGATGAGCCAGGTCGCCTGATCGATGAACTGGCGGCCTTCGTTGATCATGGTGCCCCAGGTGGGGGTGGCGGGGTCGATGCCGACGCCCAGGAAGGACAGCCCCGCCTCGGCCAGCATGGCATAGGCGAAGATGAAGGTGGCCTGCACCGTGATGGGCGAGACGATGTTGCGCAGCACATGGTTCACGATCACATAGCGGGTCGATGAACCCAGCGCGCGCGACGCCTCGACAAAGGGCAGCTCGCGGATGACCAGCGTCGAGGCGCGGCTGATGCGGGCGAAGCGCGGCACATAGACGATGCTCAGCGCAAGGATCACGTTGACCATCGAGCCGCCAAGGATCGACACCAGCGCAATCGCCAGCAGGATGTCGGGAAACGCCATCATCGCGTCGATCAGCCGCGACAGTGGCGCGTCCAGCCGGCGAAAGAACCCGGCCAGCAGCCCGATGGCAATGCCGATCACCGTCGAAAGCGTCGCCACCCCGAAGCCGATGGTCAGCGAGGTGCGCCCCGCATAAAGCAGCCGCGACAGCACATCGCGCCCGTAGGCGTCGGCGCCCAGCAGATAGTCGCCGAAGGGCGGCGCCAGCCGCGCGCGCACCGACATCTTGGACGGGCTCATCGGCGCGACCCAGCCCGCAAGGATGCAAAGCCCGGCGATGACCAGAAACACGATCAGCGCGACGATGACCGAGCGGCGCGACAGCAAAAGCCGCAGAAAGCCCGGATCGCTGGCGACAGAGGATGAGGCGGCCATGGATCGCTCCTAGTATTTCACGCGCTTGTCGACGACGAGGTAAAGCAGGTCGACGGCAAGATTGACGAGAACGTAAAGCATGGCGACCACGATCAGCGTGCCCTGGATCACCGGGTAATCGCGGCGCAGCACGGCGTTGACGACCAGGTTGCCCATGCCGGGGATGTTGAAGACACGTTCGGTCACCACCGCGCCCGACACCAGCAGCGCGAAGGTCAGCCCCACGACCGTGATGATCGGAATGGCCGCGTTCTTCAGCGCGTGGCGCAGGATGACGCGCATCTCGGTCATGCCTTTCGAACGGGCGGTTCGGACGTAATCCTCGCCCAGCACGTCCAGCATCGAGGCGCGGGTAAAGCGCAGGATCAGCGCCGAGTTCACGATGCCCAGCACCAGCGAGGGCAGCAGAAGGTGCTGCATCCGCTCAAGAAAGCTGGCATCCGGCCCGCCATAGCCCGAGGCCGGGAACCAGCCCAGATCGGTCGCGAAATAGCGCTGCATCAGAAGCCCGGTCCAGAATGACGGCAGCGAGGCCGCCAGCATCGCCAGCGTGATCGAGGCCTGATCCAGAAACGACCCGCGCCGATAGGCGGCGTAAAGCCCGATGGGCGTCGCGATCACCACCGCGAAGATCAGCGAGAACAGCGCCAGGAACGCCGTCGGCTCGGCCCGGTCGGCCAGCACCTGCGTCACCGGCTGGTTGAAAAAGATCGAGGTGCCCAGATCGCCCCGCACGGCGTTGAACATGAAGGACAGGTATTGCACGACGATCGAGCGGTTCAGCCCCAGCTTCTCGCGCAGCGCCTCGGCATCGGCCGGGGTGGCGTCGGGGCCAAGCAGCAGCGCGGCGGGGTCGCCGGGCGCCAGCCGCACGATGACAAAGGCGATGGTCAGGACCAGCAGGACGACGATGACCATGCCGATCAGCCGCCGGACGATATAGCGCGCCAGCATGTTTCCCCCCAAAGGATTGGCAGCCCGTATTCGGTGCCGCGGGCATCGTGCCGGATGCCCGCGGCAATTCTTGGCGGCTTATTCGGTCCTGGCGTTCCAGAACGCCGGCCAGGGCGAGGGCGCGATGCCGGTCAGCCCCTTGCGCTGGCCCTGAAGCGCCGCGAAATTGCCGATCTTCAGGAAGCCCACGTCCTCATACAGGTCCTTCTGCACCTGACCGAACAGCTCCAGCCGCTTGGCGGCATCGGTTTCGGTGGTGAACTCGGTCAGGACCTTGTCCTTGGCCTCGTTCTTCCAGCCCAGCCGCGAGGTCGGGTTGTAAAGATCGGTCAGCGCCGGCTCCGGCAGGAACGGGGAATGCGAGATATAGACATCCCACAGCGCCGGGTCGTTGCGCTGTTGGCCCAGCGTCGCCCAGTCGACCACGTTCAGCTCGACCTTGAAGCCGGCGGCTTCCAGCGCCATCTTGGCGACCTCGGCCATCTTGAAATGGAACTCGTACTGGCGCGAGGTCAGGATGCGCAGCGGCTTGCCGTCGTAACCCGCCGCCTTCAGATATTCTGCGGCTTTCTCGGGGTCGTTCTGGTTGTAAAGCTCCAGCCCCTCGGTGCGATGCCAGGGCCAGCCCTCGGGATACATGGCGCCGTCGCTTTTGAAGAACTTGTCGTCGCCGAAGGCCGCGAACATCATGTCGTCCATCGGCAGCGCGGCTTGCAGCGCCTTGCGGATATTGAGGTCGGTCAGCAGGCCCTGCTTGTGGTTGATCGCCCAGACCGGCCAGCCGAAATCGGCCAGCAGCACCGGCTCGGCCTTGTCGCTGGTGGCGACGCGGTCATAGGCCTCGACCGGCAGCGCATCGGCAAAGTCGAACTGCCCCGAGACCAGCCCCTCGACCCGCGTATTCGGGTCCGGCACCGGCACGAAGCGGATTTCGTCCACGGTCTGCGCCCGCGCGCCGGCGGCGCCGTCCGCAGGCTCGGTCCGGGGCACATAGGCGTCGAATTTCTGCAGGCGGATATACTGGTCGGGCACATGTTCGGCCAGCTTGTAGGGGCCGGTGCCGACCGGGGACTTGATATCCTCTTGCCCAAGGATTTCCTGCGGATAGATCGCGGCGGCCGAGTTGTTGAAGGCCAGCAGCGACATCAGCGGCGCATAGGGTTCCTTCAGCGCGATGACCACGGTCTGCGCGTCGGGGGCGCTGATCGCCTCGATCCGCTCGGCGATGCTTTTGCCGCGCGTCGCCACCTGCGTCCAGCGCTTGAGCGAATCGACCACGTCGGCGCTGTCCATGGCGGAACCGTCATGGAAGGTGATGCCCGGCCGCAGCTTGATCGTATAGGTTTTGCCGTCGGCGCTGATCTCGGGCAGGGATGCGGCCAGCAGCGGCTGGATCGCCCATTTGCCGTCAAAGGTGAACAGCGTCTCGACGATATGCTGGGTGACGATGCCCACCACGTCCTGCGTCGACATCATCGGATCCATCGATTGTGGCTCGCCGATGATGGCGACCTCGATATTGCCGGCGGCGAAGGCGGGCCCGGCAAGCAGCGCGGCGGCCAGAGCACCTTTGAGTGCCTTCATGATTTCCCTCCCTAATAATGGAATAACATCCCATATAAGGAACCATGCCGCAGATCACGCCGCCCGTCAAGCATCTCGTCAGGCATCCTGGCGCGCGCCGGCTTGCCCTTGGCGGCGGGGCGGCTAAGCTTGGCGGGGCCGCGTCATCAGTCCGGTGTGTCATGAGTAACCTTGCCTACAAGATCGATATCCTTGTCATCGGCGGCGGGCAGGCGGGGCTGTCCTCGGCCTATCATCTGCAAAAGCTGGGGCTGAAGGGCGGCAAGGGCTATCTGGTGCTGGACAAGTCGCCCCAGCCCGGCGGGGCGTGGCAGTTCCGCTGGCCCTCGCTGACCATGCGGACGGTCAACCGCCTGCACGACCTGCCCGGCATGGGCTTTGCCGAGGTGCTGGACCCCGACCAGACCGAGGTGCGCGCCGCCGAGGCCGTTCCCGCCTATTTCCGCGCCTATGAGGACCGCTTTCACCTGCCGGTCTATCGCCCCGTCACCGTGCGCATGGCCTGCGACCGCGGTGACCGGCTGCGGGTCGAGACCGATCACGAGACATTCTCGGCGCGCGGCATCATCAACTGCACCGGCACATGGGACGCGCCGCAGATCCCCTATTATCCGGGGCGCGAGCTGTTCGAGGGCCGGCAGATGCATACCCGCGACTATCGCACGGCCGACGAATTCGCCGGGCAGCGGGTGGCGATCGTCGGCGCCGGCATCTCGGCCTTGCAGATGCTGGACGAAATCTCGCGCGTGGCGACGACCCTATGGGTGACGCGCCGCCCGCCGCAATTCCACGAGGGCGCCTTCACCCCCGAGGACGGCCGCGCCGCCGTTGCCCGCGTCGAGGAGCGCGTCCGGCAGGGGCTGATCCCCGGCTCGGTGGTGTCGGTCACCGGCATCCCGATGACGCCGGCCATTCGCGCCATGCAGGATCGCGGCGTCCTGAACCGCCGCCCGATGTTTTCCGAAATCACCCCCACCGGCCTGCGCTGGCCCGACGGCCACGAAGAACGCATTGACGTGATCCTGTGGGCGACCGGTTTTCGCAGCGCGCTGGATCACCTTGCCCCCCTGCAACTGCGCGAGGAAAACGGCGGCATCCTGATGGAAGGGCGGCTGGCGACGCAGGTGGCGCGCGATCCGCGCGTGCATCTGGTCGGCTATGGCCCCTCGGCCTCGACCATCGGGGCGAACCGCGCCGGGGCGGCGGCGGCGCGCGAACTGGTTGATTACCTCAGGCTTGAAACCGGCACTGGATAGGACAGCACATGGCCCTGCAAGATGACGTCATCGACAACCCCGACGAGAACCGCTTTGAACTGCCCCTTGAGGGCGAGGACATCGCCGCCGCCTATTACATCATCGACGAGAACGGCAACGTCGTTCTGACCCATACCGAGGTGCCCTATGCCTATAGCGGGCAGGGCATCGGCACGGCGCTGGCGACCGGCGTCTTCAACCTGATCCGCGCCTCGGGGCGCAAGGCGGTGCTGAAATGCAGCTTCATGGTGCGCTTTTACGCCACCCACCGCCAGTATGACGACATCGTGGCGGGCTAGGGCGCGCCGGGCCAGGCCGCGGCGGGCAGTCAGGCGGTGGCGTCGAAGCGCGCCTGCGCCTCGGCGATGCGGGCCTCGTTGGCGATGGCCCATTGCCCCAGCGCCTCGACCGGGCCGCGCAGCGACCGGCCAAGGTCGGTCAGCGCATATTCGACGCGCGGCGGCGTGGTCGGAAAGACCTCGCGCGTGATCAGCCCGTCGCGCTCCATGCTGCGCAGGGTCAGCGTCAGCATCCGCTGCGAAATGCCGGTGATCGCGCGCTTCAGGTCGTTGAAGCGGCGCGGACCCGGGCAAAGCGCCATCACGATCAGCACCGACCACTTGTCGCCGATCCGGCTAAGGATCAGCCGCACCGGCGCGCAGGCATCCAGCATCGCCGGGCGGTCCTCGGGGGGTAGGGGGGAAGGTATCATCGATGTGCCTTCTTGTCTGCGGAAATCCAGTATCAATATAGGTGCAGGTTACGAATTTATACCGGTAGGCGCGACGAAAAATTTCCGCCGCCGATGACAGGAGAGAACGATGGAACTGGGTGTCTACAGCTTTGGCGACGTGCAGCGCGATCCCGCGACCGGCGGTCTTGGCAGCACCGCGCAGGCGCAGCGCAACCTGCTTGAGGCGATCCGCCTGGCCGATGAGGTGGGGCTGGACTATTTCGGCATCGGCGAACATCACACGCATGAAATGCCCGTATCCGCCGCGACGGTGGTGCTGGGGGCTGCGGCTTCGGTGACGAAGAACATCATCCTTGGCAGCGCGGTCACGGTGCTTTCGACCGACGATCCGGTGCGGGTCTACCAGCAATTCGCCACGCTCGACGCGCTGTCGAATGGTCGGGCCGAGATCACGGCCGGGCGCGGTTCCTCGACCGAAAGCTTTCCGCTGTTTGGCCACAGCCTGAACGACTATGACGAGCTTTACGCCGAAAAGCTGGACCTGCTGATGCAGATCAACGACGCTGACCGGATCACCTGGCAGGGCAGGTTCCGCCCCGCGCTTGACGATGCGCTGGTGGTGCCGCGCCCCGACAAGGGCAAGCTGCCGATCTGGCTGGCGACGGGCGGCAACCCGAACTCGACCGTGCGGGCGGCGATTGCCGGGTTGCCGGTCAGCTATGCCATCATCGGCGGCGACGCCGAGCGCTTTGCGCCGCTGGCCGAGCTTTACCGCCGCGCGGTCGAGCAGGTGAAGGCGCCGGGCGCCGATGTGCGCATCTCGGTCGCCAGCCCCGGCTTTGTCGGCGAGGACGCGCAGGCCGCCAAGGACCTGTGGTGGACCCATTACCACGAGGCCTTCCGCGCGCTGGGCGAGATACGCGGCTTTCCGGCGCCGCAGCGAGCCGCCTACGACCGCGAGGCCAATGGCGCGGGCGCGCTTTTCGTCGGCAGCCCCGACGAGATCGCGGACCGCATCCTGGCGCTGCATGGCGCCATGGGGCATGACCGGCATTTCTTCCAGATGGATCTGGGGCAATTGCCGCAAAAAGAGTTTTTGAAGTCCATCGAACTGTTGGGCACGAAAGTGAAGCCGCTGGTCGACGCCGCGCTGGCCGGGAAGGCCGGAACGCCGGGCACGACCGAGTGACGGAGGCAGGCATGAACGAACCGAAAGTGATCGGCATTCTGGGCGCGGGCCGCGTCGGCACGGCGATTGCGCGCCGCGCGGTGGCGGCGGGATATGAGGTGCGCGTGGCCTCCTCCCGCGCGCCGGCCGATATCGCGCTGGTGCTGCAATTCGTGGCGCCCGGCGCGGTGGCGGCCAGCGCCGCCGAGGTCGTGGCGCAAAGCGACATCGTCGTGCTGGCGCTGCCCTTGTCGAAATACCGCAGCCTTGACCCCGTGGCACTGGCGGGCAAGATCGTTGTCGATGCCATGAATTACTGGGCACCGACCGATGGCACCTTGCCCGAGTTCGAGGGCGCGCCCTCAAGCAGTGAGGTGGTCGCCGATTTCCTGCCCGGTGCGCGGCTGGTTCGCAGCTTCAACCACATGGGCTATCACGAAATCGACGGCGAGGCGCGTCCTGCGGGCGATCCCGCGCGCCGGGCGATGGCGCTGGCCGGCGACGACGCGCAGGCGCGGGCGGTGGTGGCGCGGCTGATCGACCGGCTGGGCTTTGACCCGGTCGATGCCGGCGATCTTGGCGCCGCGCGCGGCTTTGCCATCGGCACCCCGGTCTTTGGCGCCGGGTTGCAGCAAGACGACATGCAGGCGGCGCTGTCGGCGCCGCTTGCCGCCTGAACGGAACGAGGGAAAGGACAAGCCATGGCGAACCCCATCACAATCGATATCTGGTCCGATATCGCCTGCCCGTGGTGCTATATCGGCAAGCGGCGGCTGGAAACGGCGCTGTCGCGCCTGGCCACCGGCGCCGACGCGCCCAAGGTGGCGCTGCGTTATCACAGCTATGAGCTGGACCCCTCGGCACCCGTCGATTACCCCGGCGATCACGCGACATATCTGGCGCAGCATCTGGGCGTCTCGGACCGGCAGGTGCAGCAAATGGACCGCCAGATCACCGATCTCGCCGCGCGCGAGGGGCTGGATTATCACCTTGACGACATCAAGGTGACCAATACCGCCAAGGCGCATGAGCTGATCCATTTCGCCGAAACGCAGGGCAAGGGCGCCCTGATGAAGGAACGCCTGCTGAAGGCCTATTTCACCGAAGGCCGCCACCTTGGCCGCGCCACCGATCTGGCCGACATGGCGGCGGAAATCGGGCTGGACCGCGCCGCCGCACTGGCCGCGCTTGAGACCGGCGAATTCGCCGCTGCCGTCGCCGCCGACAAGGCGCAGGCCGCGGCCTATGGCATTCGCGGCGTGCCCTTTTTTGTCATCGACGGCAAATACGGCCTGTCGGGCGCGCAGGAGGCTGAGCAGTTCGTTCAGGCGCTGGCGCAGGTGCAATCCGAACGGGGGGCCGAACGGGGGACCGGGGCATGAGCGGCCTTATCCCCCTTGGCGCAGACGCCGCCGCCTGCGAGGGCGGCGTCTGCGCGCTGCCCGAACCCGCGCCGAAGCTGACGCTGATCAGCTTTCCGACCTGCCCCTATGTCCAGCGCGCGGTGATCGCGCTGAGGGAACGCGGGGTGGATTTCCAGACCGTCTATATCGACCTTGCCGACAAGCCCGACTGGTTCCTTGCCATCTCGCCCCTTGGCAAGGTGCCGCTGCTGAAGATCGAGCGTGACGGCGCCGACCCGGTGATCCTGTTTGAAAGCACCGTGATCCTGCAATATCTCGACGAGACGCTGCCCGGCCCGCGCCTTTTCCCCGAGGACGCGCTGGCGCGTGCCCGCCAGCGGTCGTGGATCGAATATGCGGGGGCCGTTCTTGGCGATCTGTTCCGGCTGGGGCAGGCGCAGGACCGGGCCGCCCTTGACGAGGCGCGGGCCGCGCTTGCCGCGCGCCTTGCACCGCTTGAGACCGAGGTCGCCGGGCCGTTCTTTGCCGGGCCGTTCTTTGCCGGTGAGGGCTTTTCGGCGGTGGACGTGGTCTATGCCCCGGTCTTTCGCCAGATCGACGCGCTAGAGACGGTGCAGCCCCTGGGTCTGCTGACCGGCCTGCCGCGCCTTGACGCGTGGCGGCAGGCGCTGGCGGCGCGCGCCAGCGTGCAGGATGCCGTGCCGGCCGACTTCACCGCCCGTTATCTTGAACGGCTGCGCAAGGCTGGCTCGGTCCTGGTCACGGCGGGCTGAGCGCGGCGGCATCCGGCGGCAGGCGCTGCAACTCGATCCGGGTCGACTCGCCGAAATGCAGGCTGTTCGTGGCGATGCGGCTGCGGCGCGAGGTGCCCTCGGGTTCGCCGGTATTCGGGTTGATGTCGAATTTCGGGAAGTTCGAGGATGAGATATCCAGCCGGATCCGGTGTCCCTTGGCAAACAGGTTCGCGGTGGCAAAGGGCGTGATGGTGATCTCGAACGCGCCCTCGTCGGGGGCGACCAATGCGGGCTGGTCGTAGCCCCGACGATAGCGGACGCGGAAGATGCCGTCGGTGATCAGCAGCGCATAGCCGCGCGGATAATCGGCCGAGGGCGGATAGACGTCGACCAGCTTGGCGGTGAAATCGGTATCCGGCGCGTCGGTCGAGACCTTCAGCCGCACGGTGACGGGGCCGGCGATGGCCATGTCTTCGGCCAGCGGCGCGGTCTGGAATGACAGCACGTCGCGGCGCGCGTTCAGGGGCATCCCGGGGTTTTTGCACCCGAAGAAGCCGGGCGCCTCGACCTGATCGAAGCCGCCGCCGGTAAAGATCGGCTCGCCCGAGGTCAGCGCCCCGCCGATGGTCGGCACCGGGTCGCGCGGGTCGTAGTCATAGCTGAGCGCGCTGCCCGCGTCCGCGCCGCCTTTGGGCGCGGTATCGGTCAGGCTCATGTCGGGGCTGGGGTAAAGGACCAGCGGCACCGCCTCGGGCAGGGGCCAGTCGGCGGCGGCGATCCAGCGTCCGCCATGGTCCAGATGGCCCCGCGCGGTTTTCGCGCCCGAGCCGCCGCCCATGACGAACAGCTGCACCTTGGGCGGATCGGTCCGGCCTTCGTCTTTCAGCCAGCGGGCGAAGAAGTCCAGCCGCCAGGCCAGCCAATCGTCCGCCACCTGACCGTCGAAGGTCGCGGCGGCGCCGAAATCGACATCGCCGAACACGCGCGAGGAGCGGTTGCCATGCGTCCACGGCCCCATGATCAGCGTCAGCGGGCGCTGCGCATCGCCGTTCAGGCCGGTGAAATTCTCGGTCGTCGTCTGCACATAGGCGTCATACCAGCTTGACATGAAGGCGATGGGCACGCGCGGGAATGTCGCGTAATAGCCCGCCGCCCAGATGCCGGGGCGCTTCCAGAAATCGTCGAAGGTGCCATGCTGCCACTGGTCCAGCAGATAGGCCTCGAAATCGGGGTCCCAATGCACGGGCGAGCGGCCCTTGGTCCAGGGTGTCTGGCGCATCCAGCCATGCAGGTCCTCGGCGGCAATGGCGCGCAGAAATTCGGGGTGGCGCTGAAGGAAGGGGCTTTCCTGCGCACGGTTCCAGGCCCATGTCGCCTGCTTCATCTCGAAGGCGCCGCCCTGCCGGATGCCGCAGGTGAAGGCGTTGGAAAAGCCGCCTGAATCGACGATCATGCAGGCAAGGCCGGGCGGGTTCAGGCAGGCCATCGCCATCTGCACATGCGCGTCATAGCTGAGGCCCATGGTGCCGATGCGGCCGTTGCAGAAGGGCTGGCCGTCGATCCAGACCATGCTGTCAAAGCCGTCCTCGGCCTCGTTCACATATTTGGTGAACTGCCCTTCGGAACCGTATCGCCCCCGGCAGTCCTGCCAGATGACGACATAGCCCTGACGGACCAGCAGCATTGCCAGCCCGGGCCGGGTCATCGGGTCCGGGCGCGCGACCGAAAGCTCGGTCCGGGGGGTGCCGGCCTTGTCGTAGGGCGTGCGTTCAAAGATGACGGGGAAAGCCGCGTCGATGGGCTGCCCGCCCCGTGCCGGACGGTAGATGTCGGTGGCAAGGTGGATGCCGTCGCGCATGGCGATCATGGTGTCGCGGTGCAGGACGACATCCTCGGCCAGCATCTCGGCCGGGCTCAGGGCGGGCAGGTCGGTCACTTCAGGCTCTCCACGTCCTGCGGCAGGGTGTATTCGTTCAGGCCGCCCTTGACGGTCAGCCCGTCACGGGTGCCCCAATAGAGCTTCTGCCAGTACAGCGGCACCACCGGAGTTTCGGCAAAGACCAGCGTCGTCGCCTCTTGCAGCATCTTCAGGCGGGTCGGTTCATCGAACTGTTCCTGCGCGGCCTCCAGTGCCTTGTCGAATTCCGGGTCCGAGAAGCGCACGCGGTTGAACGCGCCCTTGCCGGCCGCCTCGTCATAGGTGTGCAGAAGCGCCTGCAGGTTCGGCGCCGAATCCGGGGTCGAGGCGCCCAGCGAAAAGACGAAGGCGCCATAGCTGCCATCGGTCGCCGCCTTGGAATAGACGTTATAGGGGAACACCTCGATCCCGTTCACCTTCAGGCCGCCGCGCGTCAGCATCTGGCCAAGCGCCTGCGCAAGGTCCGCGTCCCCCGGGAAGCGGTCGTTCGAGGATGCGACGGTGACGCCGAACCCCTCGGGGTAGCCGGCCTCGGTCAGCAGCGCCTTGGCCTTGGCCGCGTCGGGCTGGTCGGGGCCAAGATCGGGGACATGGCCGCCAAGCGCCGGCGGCACCAGCTGGCCCGCCGCCACGCCCGCGCCGCCAAGGATGCGGTCGATGATCAGCTGGCGGTCGATCATCAGGGACAGCGCCTTGCGCACGCGCGCATCGCGGAACGGGTTCGCGGCCAGCGGCTTGCCGGCAAGGTCGGTGACGCCGGGGGGCGCGGTTTCGTCGCGCATCGACAGGCCCAGATAGATCAGCCGCGCCGATTCCGCCTCGTCGATGCGGAAGCCTTTGGTGCTGCCGATCTTCGGCACATCCGCCGCAGGCACGGTGTCGATCACATCGACCGCGCCCGACAGCAGCGCCGCGACGCGGGCCGCGTCATTGGCGATGAAGCGGATTTCCACGTCCTTGAATTCGGGCTTCTTGCCCCAATAGCCGTCATAGGCGGCGATGCGCAGCGTCTCGCCCGGGGTCCAGGCGACGAACTTGTAGGGCCCGGTCCCGATGGCCGCGCCGCCATTGGCGAAATCCTCGCTGGATTTGCCCTCGACTGCGGCCTGCTTGACGATGAAGACCCGGCCAATATCTTCCATCAGCGTCGGCGCGGGGGATTTCGTGGTGATCTTCAGCACCCGGTCGCCGGTCTTTTCCAGCTTGTCCAGCGCCGCCACCTGATCGGTGAAGGGCGCGGGCGAGTTCGGCACCTCATCGGCGCGGTTCAGCGAAAAGATCACGTCCTCGACCGTCAGGGGTGAGCCGTCGTGGAAGGTCACGCCGTCGCGCAGCGTGATTTCCCAGGTCAGCGGGTCGATGTTCTTCCAGCTTTCGGCAAGGCCGGGGCTGACCTGAAGGTTCTGGTCGAATTCGACCAGCTGCCCGAAGATCATGTTCGCGGTCATCTGGTTGTTGCCGGTGCGCGAGAATTGCGGATCGATCGAGGACTGCTCGGACGAGCGGCCGATCCGCAAATCCTGCGCAAGCGCGGGCAGCGCGCCCATCGCCAGCAGCGCCGTCAGCGCGACCGTGGCCAATCTGGTTTTCATTCTTCGGTTCCTCCCATGGAATTCGTGGATTGCGGGCGGCCTTGGCCACCGTTCAGAAGACAGGCGACGCGGTGGCCGGGCGCGGCCTCGACCAGCGGCGGGCGGCCCTTGCTGCATGCGTCGAAGGCATAGGGGCAGCGCGGATGGAAATGGCAGCCCGCGGGCGGGTTCACCGGCGAGGGGATCTCACCCTGGATGGTGGAAAACGCCCGGTGGCGGCGGTCTAGGCGCGGGATCTCGGCCAGAAGCGCCTGCGTATAGGGGTGGCGCGGATTGGCGAAGACCTGATCGGTGGGCGCGCTTTCGACGACGCGGCCCAGATACATGATCACCACCCGGTCGGCGATGTGGCGCACCACCGAAAGGTCATGGCTGATGAACAGGATCGTCAGGTTCAGTTCCTGCCGCAACTGCATGAAAAGATTGATGACCTGTGCCTGGATCGAGACATCCAGCGCGGCGATGCTTTCGTCGCAGACCAGGAAATCGGGGCTGACGGCAAGCGCGCGGGCAATGCCGATGCGCTGACGCTGGCCGCCGGAAAACTGGTGCGGATAGCGGTTCGCCATCGCCGGGTCCAGCCCGACGCGCGCCAGAAGGTCGGCGACCAGCTTCGGCATATCTGCCCGGCTGACAAGGCCGTGGACGACCGGCGCCTCGCCGATGATGTCGCGCACGCGCTTGCGCGGGTTCAGCGAGGACATCGGATCCTGAAAGATGATCTGCGTGGCCAGCCGCATCCGCCGCGCCTGATCGCCTTTCAGCGTCGCGATGTCGGTGCCCCGCTGGCTGACCACCCCTTCCGAGGGCGCCAGCATCCCGGCCACGATCCGGCCCAGCGTGGACTTGCCGCAGCCGCTTTCGCCGACCAGCCCGACGACCTCGCCCTGACGGATGGTCAGATCGACCCCGTCCAGCGCGTGAACGGCGGGCGGCGGTGCGGAAAGCCCCAGCCGGATCGCCAGCCGGTCGATGGCATCGGATTTGCGCTGGAAACGGCGCGAGACGTTTTCGACCTGAACGAAGGCGTCGCTCATTCGGCATCTCCCTGCGGGTTGAAGCAGCGCCACATGTGACCCGAGGGCGCGACGGTCTCGGCCGGCTCGGCCAGGCAGGCATCCGTGGCGTGGGCGCAGCGGGGCCGGAACGGGCAACCTTCGGGCCGGTTCAGGGGCGGCGGCGCCGCACCGGGGATCTGGCGCAAGGGCTTGCCCCGGTCGTTCGCCATGGGGGTCGAGCCGATCAGCCCGCGCGTATAGGGGTGGCGCGGGTTGTCCAGCACCTGATCGACGGTGCCGCGTTCGACGATGCGGCCGGCATACATGACCGCGACCGTATCGGCGAGCGCCGCGACCACGCCGAGGTCATGGCTGATCCAGATCATCGCCAGCCCCATCTCGGCGGTCAGCTTCTGCATCTCGGCCAGGATCTGGCTTTGGATGGTCACGTCCAGCGCCGTGGTCGGTTCGTCCGCGATGATCAGGTCGGGTTCGTGCAGCAGCGCGATGGCGATGGCCACGCGCTGCCGCATCCCGCCGGAAAACTGGTGCGGATAGGCGTCGATGCGTTCTTCCGGGTTGGGGATGCCCACGCGGGCCAAGGCGGCCACCGACATGGCGCGGGCCTCGGCGCGGCTGACGCGCTTGTGGGCCTGCACGGTTTCGATCATCTGGGTGGCGATCTTCAGGACCGGGTTCAGGGTCATCATCGGATCCTGAAAGATCATCGCGATGCGGCTGCCGCGCAATTCGCGCAGCCGCTCGGGCGATGCCTCGCGCAGGTTCTCGCCCTGAAAATCGATCTGGCCCTCGACCACGCGGCCGGGGGGATCGACCAGACCCAGCAGCGAAAACCCGGTGATCGACTTGCCCGATCCGCTTTCGCCGACAAGGCCAAGGATCTGGCCGCGGTTCAGTTGCAGGTCCACCCCATCCACCGCCTTGACGGTGCCCGACGCGGTCGGAAACCAGGTCTTCAGGCCCTGCACGTTCAAAAGATCGCCGCTCATGTTGCCAGCCTCGGGTTCAGGATTTCACGCAGCCGGTCGCCGACAACGTTGATTGAAAAGACCAGCACCAGAAGCAGCAGGCCGGGGAAGACGCTCATCCAGTAGATGCCGGCCAGCAGCACCTGATACCCGTTCGAGATCAGAAGCCCCAGCGACGGCTGGGTGATCGGCAGCCCGATCCCCAGAAAGGACAGCGTGGCCTCTGCCGCGATGGAACTCGCGACCTGAATGGTGCCGATGACGATCAGGGGCGGCAGGCAGTTCGGCAGGATATGCGAGGCAAGGATGCGCGGCGCCGACAGGCCAAGGCAGCGCGCGGCCTCGACATATTCCTTGCCGGTCTCGACAAGGGCTGCGGCGCGGACGGCGCGGGCGAAATAGGCCCATTGCACGAAGACCAGCGCAAGGATCACCTTCCACGTCCCCTGCCCGAAGATCACGAGGATCATCAGCGCGACAAGGATCGTCGGAAAGCCCAGCATCAGGTCGACAAAGCGCATGATGAAGGCATCGGTCCGGCCGCCGAAATAGGCGGCGATCAGCCCCAGCGACGTTCCGACCAGCAGCGCCAGCACGCCCGAGGTGACGCCGACCGCAAGGCTGGTGCGCAGCCCGTAAAGCATCGCCGACAGCATGTCGCGGCCCTGCGTGTCGGTGCCCAGCCAGTAGGTCATGCCGTTCATGCTGGTGCTGCCCGGCGCCAGACGCGAATCGAAGAAGTCGATCTGGCCAAGGTCATAGGGGCTCTGCGGCGCGATCAACGGCGCCAGCACCGCGCCAAGGATCAGAAGGACGCAGACCGTCAGTGCGATCATCGCCTTGGGGCTGGCGCGCATGCCGCGCCAGATGCGGGCCAACTGCCCGTCTGCTGTCAGCGCGCTCATGCCCGCCCCCTGATGCGCGGGTCCAGCGCCGAATAAAGCAGGTCGACCAGCAGGTTGATGATGATGAACATGGTGACGATGACCATGATGTAGGCGACGATGATCGGCCGGTCCAAGGCGTTGATCGAATCGATGATCAGCTTGCCGACGCCGGGCCATGCGAAGATCGTCTCGGTCACCACGGCGAAGGCGATAAGCGAGCCGAACTCGACCCCCAGCACGGTGACAATGGGGATCAGGATGTTCTTCAGCACATGGACCAGCAGGATACGCCGTTCGGACAGGCCGCGGGCGCGGGCGAATTTCACGAAATCCAGCGGCATGGTTTCCTGCACGCCGGTCCGCGTGAGCCGGATCACCAGCGCGATCTGCGCAAGCGCAAGGTTCACCGCCGGCAGGATCAGGTGGCGGAAGCCGTCCCATGTCGCGAAACTGGTGCGGATGCCCAGCACCTCGCCCGTCTCGCCGCGCCCGGTCGATGGCAGCCAGCCCAGCCAGACCGCGAAGATCATCACCAGCATCATGCCCTGCCAGAAGTTCGGCAGCGAAAAGCCAAGGATGGACCCGGTCATCACCGTCTCATCGACCAGCGTCCGGGGGCGCGTGCCGGCCCACAGGCCCAGCGGCAGGCCGATCAGCAAGGACAGGATCAGCGCGGTGAAGGTCAGCTCCAGCGTGGCGGGAAGCCGCTCGAAGATCACCTCCAGCGCGGGGCGGTTATAGACGAAGGACCGCCCGAAATCGCCGCTGAGCGCCGAGCCGAGGAAGGTCACGTATTGCACCGGCAGCGGCGCATCCAGGTTCAGGTCGCGGGCGACCTGCGCGCGCTCGGCCGCGGTCGCGTCCGAGGGCAGCAGGATCTCCAGCGGGTCGCCGATGGCGTAGACGCCGGCGAAGACGATGACCGAGGTCAGCAGCAGCACGAAAACGGCCTGCAACAGCCGCCGGAACAGGAACACGGTCATGGCGCCCGCCGTTCCGCAGAATCAGTCCGCGATGAATGATGCATGATGGACCTCCCTTGCGTTTTCCTTTGCCGGGCGATTCGATCCTATGCAATAATATGACATATCAGGGTATATCGATGCGAAAGGCGCATAGGGTTGGATCTGGAACTGCTGCGCACCTACAAGGCCATCGCCGAGACCGGCAGCACCATCGGCGCCGCCGCCCGGCTGGGCCTGTCGCAATCGGCCGTCAGCCGCCGGCTGGCGCAGCTTGAGGCGGAACTGGACCTGCCGCTGTTCCTGCGCGACCGCGGCCGGCTGATCCCGACCCGCGAAAGCCGCAATATCGACGCGCAGATGCTGCTTTTGCTGGATCAGGGCGACCGGCTGGCCAGCCGCGCGGCCGAGCTGCGATCAGGTAATGCGGCGTCGATCACGCTGCGGGTGGCGGTGCCGGTCAGTCTGGTGCAATCGCTGATCCCGCAGATCCTGGCCGAGTTCATGGCCGCCCATGACCGCGTGCAGGTCGAGATGCATTTCGGCGCCTATGACACCATCGAGCGGATGCTGGTCGACGAACGCGCCGAGATCGGCTTTCTGCGCATCCCCATCCAGCGGCCCGGCCTGACCAGCCAGCCGCTGATCGAGGCGCCGACCGTGGTCGTCATGCCGCAGGATCACCCGCTTGCCGAAAAGCCGGTGATCGCGCTGCGGGAACTGTCGGGGGTGCCGCTGATCCTGCTGGGCCGGATGCGGGCGCCCCGGCGCGAGATCGACGAAATGTTCTTCGACGTCGGCCTGCGCCCGAACGTCCGGCTGGAGGTCCATTCGGTGATGGCCGCCTGCGCATTGGCGGCGCATGGGCTTGGCGTCACGCTGGTCAACGGGCTGATGGCCGAGGATTTCCGCCATCTGCCCATCGCCATCCGCCCCCTGCACGAGGAGATCACCCACCGCTTTGCCTTTGCCACCAGCGAGGCGATGCCGATATCCGCCGCTGCCGAGGCCTTCATCGCCATCGCCTCGCGCCACCTGCGGGGGGCGCTGCTGCGCGGCCGGGCAGGGGCCTAGCCAGCAGGGCTCCCGCCCGGCATTGGTGCATGGTGGCGGGTCAGTCCAGCCGCGCCTCGGTCTGCGGATCGAAAAGGTGCAGCCGCGCCGGGTCCAGCACCAGCACCACCGGCTGTCCCAGTGCGGCCTGCGCATCGTCCCGCGTCTCGCGCAGGATCAGCGGGCCAAGATCGCTGGCGATGGTCAGGATCTGTTCGTGGCCGAGGTTCTCGACATGCTCGACCCGGCCGGGCAGGCCCGGCATGCCGGTGCCTGCCAGCCGCAGATGCTCGGGGCGCTGGCCAAGCGCGACGCGCGCCAGCCCTGCGGCGGCATCGGGCAGCGCCACGCGCTGACTGCCGAACATCACCGCGCCGCCCTCGACCGGCAGCGTCACCACGTTCATGCGCGGCGTGCCGATGAAGCGGGCGACGAACAGGTTCGCGGGCCGGTCATAGACCTCGTCCGGCGTGCCGTATTGCATCAGGTTCGACTTATGCCCGCCCGCCAGCGGCGCCAGCACGGCGATGCGGTCGCCCATGGTCAGCGCCTCGGTCTGGTCGTGGGTGACGTAAACCATCGAGGCGCCCTGATCGCCGTGAAAGCGCACGATCTCGGCGCGCATGGCGGTGCGGAATTCGGCATCGAGGTTCGACAGCGGCTCGTCGAACAGAAAGACGCCCGGCCGGCGCAGGATGGCGCGGGCCAGGGCCACGCGCTGACGCTGGCCGCCCGACAGCGCGCCGGGGCGCTTGTGCAGATGGTCCGACAGGCCCACGGTGCGGGCGGCCTCGGCCACCTTGGCGTCGATCTGGCCCCGCGCCTCGCCCCGGATCTTCAGGCCAAAGCCAAGGTTGCCAGCCACGGTCATGTTCGGAAACAGCGCATAGCTTTGAAAGACCATGGCGATGTCGCGTTCGGCCGGGTCGACGTCGTTGACGCGCCGCGCGCCGATCTTCAGATCGCCCGCGCTGACCCCGGCAAGCCCCGCGATCGAGCGCAGGATCGTCGACTTGCCGCAGCCCGAGGGGCCGACCAGCACCACGAACTCGCCATCCTCGACGGTCAGGTTCAGGTCGCGCACCACCGGCGTTGCGCCGAAGCTGATGCCGACATTCTGGAATTCGACGGATGCCATTTCAGTTCTCCTGCCTGTTCAGTTTCATTTCACCGCCCCAAGGCTGAGACCGCCGACAATCTGGCGCTGCGCCAGCACGGCAAAGATCAGCATGGGCAGGATTGAGGTGATGGCGGCCGCCGACAGCGCCCCCCAGTCGATCGAGGCGTAGCCGCGATAGGCGGCGACGGCCAAAGTCACCGTCTGCGCCTTGTCGAAGGTCAGGCCAAGCGCGATGGCCAGTTCGTTCCAGATGCGGATGGTGTTCAGGATCGCGGTGGCGCCGATCCCCGGTGCGGCCAGCGGCAGATAGACCCGGAACAGGATCTGCCAGCTTTTCGCGCCCTCCAGCCGGGCGGCCTCGTAAAGCGCGAAGGGCACATCGGCGAAGAAGGCCCGCATCATCCAGATGGTGAAGGGCAGCGTGAAGGTCTGATAGACCAGGGCCAGCCCGAAGACGTTGTCGTAAAGCCCGACCTGCTGGAACAGCCCGTAGATCGGGATGATGAACAGGAACTCCGGCAGCATGTAGGACAAAAGCAGCCACGCAAGGATGGTGGCGCGCCCCGGCACCCGGCGCTGGTTCAGCGCGAAGGCCGCGGGGATGCCGATGGCGAAGGCCAGCAGGTTCCCGAGAGCCGCCGCCCACAGGCTGTTCAAGAAGCCGCGCACAAAGGTCGCGTCGCCCCAGACTTTCGCGTAATGGTCCCAGATCGGGGTGAAAATCACCTTCGGCGGCATGGCGAAGGCATCGGCCTGCGTCTTCAGCGAGATGCCGGCGATCCACAGGATCGGCAGCACCGCCAGCACGCCCGCGACGATCAGGATGGCATAGGAAATCAGCGTCGCACGTCTTGCACGGGTCATTCGGCACCTTCCTCGCGCCGGTCAAGCGCGCCATAGGCCATGCAGATGGCAAAGATCAGGGCAGCGAAGACCACGACCGTCGCCGCCGCCTCGCCGAAGTTGGAAAACTTGAACGCGGTCTGATAGGCCAGCGTCTGCACCGCCTCGGTGCGGCGCAGGGGACCGCCGCCGGTCAGGCCGAAGACCAGATCGAACACCTTCAGCGTGTCGATCAGCCGGAACACCACCACGGTGACGATGACCGGCTTCAGCATCGGCAGCGTCAGGTGACGAAACATCTGCCAGCCATTGGCGCCTTCCAGCCGGGCGGCCTCGAACGGCTCCTCGGGCAGGCTTTTCAGCGCGGCGGCCAAGATGATGAAGACGAAGCCCGTCTGCCACCAGGTTTCCACCATCACCAGACTCGGCATCGCCATGTCGGGCGAGCCCAGCCAGTTCGGCTGCGGCAGGCCCAGCGTGCCCAGCACCATGTTGATGATGCCGAAAGTCGGGTCCAGAAGCACCTTCCAGACCAGTGCGACCGCGATCCCCGATACCATCAGCGGCAGGATCAGGAGGACGCGGAAAATCCCCGCGCCCTTCGTCACCCGGTTGGCGGCCAGTGCCAGGATCATCCCCAGCGCCAGTTCCACCGCGACCGCCGAGACCGCGAAGATCACGGTATTGGTCAATGCGATCAGGAAGGACCCCTTGAGCCACAGAAGCCTGTAGTTCTGCACGCCCGAGAAGGTGGCGTCCCCGCCCCATGTCCAATGGTTCAGCGACATCCAGACGACATATCCGATGGGATACAGCGTCATGGTGCCTAGGACGAGGACGGTCGGCAGGATATATGGCCACAGCCTGGGCTGCGCCGGTGCGATATTGCCGGACATGGCGGTCCCTCCTGATGGTGGCTGTTCAGCGCATGACGGCCGGGGCGACGGATTGCAGCGTGGCAACCGCCGAGGCCGGATCCTCGCCGCCATAGATGGCGTGGATGGCGTCGACGATGACCAGCACCACCTCGGACCAGCCTTCGCGGAAGACCATGGTCGGACGGGTGTGTTCCAGCTGCTTGCTGACCGCCTCGACATAGCCCGGCGCGAAGCCGGCCTTGTAGTCGGCATTGGCCCAGCTTGCGGTGCGGGTGGCGCCGCCGGTCTTCATGCCGAAGGTCGCGTCCATCTGCGGCGAGGTCGCCCACTGCATGAAGAGCCACGCGGCGGTTTTCTTCTGCGAGTTTCCGGCCATGGACAGACCCCATGCCCAATGCCCGCTGACGCTGACATCACCCGAGGCGGGCGGCATCGGCGCATAGCCGACCTTGCCGGCAACGGCCGAATTGGCCTTGTCCTCGAACGAGGGGCCGAAGACGCTGGCATCGACGAAGAAGGCGGCTTTCCCTTGGGCGAAATAGCGGCTGGCGTCCTCCCAGCCGAAGGACAGGGCGTTTTCCGGGCCGGCCTTCAGCAGACCGGCGTAATTCGCCAGACCCGTGGCGATGCGCGGATCGTCGAAGCGGGGCTTCTCCCAGGCATTGTCGAACCAGATGTTATAGGGCAGCGACGCCGGGGCCTCGCCCCAGGCGTTCAGCACCACCGCCGTCATGGTATCGACCAGACTGGCCGAACGCTGCCCGCGCATGACCGACCCGAAAGCCTGCCCGCCGGCCGCATCCGTCACCGTCTGCGCCGAGGTCAGCAGTTCCGGCATGGTCGCCGGCACCTTGCCGCCCAGATACTTGTCGACCAACTCCTTGTTGTAGAACAGGATATAGGTCTCCATCGAGATCGGGATGGCGTATTGCTGCGCCGCCGGATCGCCGGGCGGGAAGCTTGCGCCTTCCAACAGCGACGGCGAGAAGCCGGCGTAATCGTAGTCGGGATTGGTCAGGTTGGCGTCGCCCAGATAGGGCGTCAGCGGCGCGACCCCGCCCACCTTCCACTGTTCATAGATCGCCGCATCCATCAGCGACATGAACACATCCGCCACCGGCTGGGCCGAGCGGATCGCCAGATTCGCCCGGTCCAGATACAGGTCCTCGGCAAAGGCGGTGACCTTGACCTTGATGCCGGTCAGCTTCTCGAACTCGTCCAGATGCTCGCGCACGCCGGCGGTCCAGGGATGTTCGCTGGCCAGCAAGGTGATTTCGGTGCCCTCGGCCTGCCGCCAGTCAAAGGCTGAGGCGGAATCGGTCAGCGCAACCGATGACGTCGCCAGTGCCGCAGCAAAAAGCAATGATTTCATGGTGATCTCCTCCTAGATCGTATTTTCTGCCAACTTCATCATGTCATACGGTTGACAGGTTGTTATGACATGTTAATGTGGGAATAACAGATCGATGCGGCTGGCGCAATCTTCTTTCAGGTATAAACCGGGGAAATGGCAATCAGCACGAGAAGGCGAACCATGGCACTCAAGGTCAAGAAACCGCAGGCAATCAGGCGTGGCAGCACGGTCCCGGCCTATCATCAGCTGGCCGATATCCTGCGCCAGCGAATCGCCGATCTGCCCGCCGATCAGCGCACCAGTCCGCTGCCCTCGGAGGGGGATCTGGCGCGGCAATACAACCTGTCGCGGATCACCGTGCGGCAGGCGCTGAAGAACCTTGAGGCCAAGGGGCTGGTCTATTCCATGCAGGGCAAGGGCTCGTTCCCGACGGTGCCGCGCGTCCCCGGCATTTCCGGCTTTCACAGCTTCACCGCCGAGGTGACCCGCAACGGGCAGGAGCCGGGCGCGCGCCTGCTGGCCATGGACGAGGTGGGCGCGCTGCCCGGCGATGTCGTCGAAAAGCTGTCGGTTCCCGCCAATGAGGACGGCGCGCAGGCGCATCTGCGCCGCCTGCGCCTGATCGACGGCGCCCCCATCGCGGTCGAGGACGCGTGGCTGCCGCTGGATCTTTTCCCCGACCTCGATCTTGCCGATCTGGGCGAGGGCTCGCTTTACGCCCATCTGGCCGAGCGCTGGGGGCTGGAACCCGCCTGGACCGATGCCCTGATCGAGCCCGAGCGTGCCTCGGACGAGATCGCGAAGCTGCTGGAGATTCCGGCGGGCGATCCGGTCCTGATCGCGTGGCGCGTCACGCTGACGGCGGATGACAAGGTCTTTGAACGTGTCCGGTCGGTCTATCGCCCGGGCTTTGCGCTGCGCGTGGCGCGTTACCGGCTGAGCTGAGGGAAAGATGGACAAGGGCGCGGCGATCGGGCTGGATATCGGCGGCGGCAGCACCAAGCTGGGGCTGATCGCTGCGGACGGGGAACTGTTGAAGGCGAACCGTGTCGTGCTGCCGGAGGGCGCGGATTTCGCGGCCATCGTGGCGCTTTATCGTCAGGCTATCGCCGCGCTTGCGCCGGACGGCGCGGCGCTGCCCATCGGCATCGCCTATCCCGGCCATGTGGACCGGGCGCGCGGCGTCGGGCTGAACTCGAACGTGCCGGTGCTGGACGAACAGCCGCTGGTCGCGGCGCTGTCGGCGGCGGCGCTGCTCAACGATGCCGATGCCGCTGCCGTGGCCGAGGCGCAGCTTCACGACACGAACCGCATCCTGATGGTGACGCTGGGCACCGGCATCGGCGTGTCGATGGTGGTGGGGGGCAGGGCGCTGGAAACCGCCGGCGGCACGCTGGGCGACAGCGGGCACCTGAACCTGGATCCCTCGGGGCGGCATGTCTGCCGGCAGGGCTGCACCGGCTGCCTGGAATCGGTCGCCTCGGGCGAGGCACTGGCGCGGGACGCAAGCGTGATCGCCCAAAGCGGCGGCAGCGCGGCGCTGGCGGCGGTGCTGGCGGCCGAAGGCCGAGTCACCACCGCCGATGCCTGCCGCGCCGCACTTGCCGGCGATCCGGGCGCGCTGCGGCTGGTGACCGCCATGGCCGACTGGCTGGGCATGGCCGTGGCCAGCTGGCGCGCCAGCTTCCAGCCCGACCTGATCCTGTTCGGCGGCGGCCTGTCCGTGCTGGGGCAGGAGTTCATCGACCTTATCCGCGACCGGGCCGATGCCCGCTCGCTTCCCTTCCTGAGGGCGAGCCGTCTGACGCTTGCCCGACTGGGCAATGACGCAGGCATGATCGGCGCGGGACTGGCCGCGCTGACGGCCAGAACCTGAAGGAATTTCCGATGTCTGACGCTTATCTTGCTGAAATCGCTGAGCAACCCGGCATTCTTGACCGTCTTGGCGCGGGCTTTGCCGCCCGCTGGGGCGCCGAGCTTGCCGACCTGCGCGCCCGGCTTGGGGCCGGGGCCTTCGACCGGGTGGTGATCACCGGCATGGGCGGCTCGCTTCACGGCGCGCATCCGGCGCATCTGGCGCTGTCGCGGGCGCTGACGATCCCCGTGCTACTGTGGGAATCGGGTGAGCTGACCCAGCAGGCCCCCGACATCATCACGCCCAAGACGCTGGTCATCGCGATCTCGCAATCCGGCGAAAGCGGCGAGTTGAAGCGCCTGACTGAACAGCCGAACCGTCCGGGCTTTGCGGTGACGATCACCAACGGCGCCGACAATACGCTGGCCAATTGGGGCAACCTCGCCATCGCGACCGAGGCCGGGGCCGAGCGTACCGCCTCGACCAAGACCTATACGGCCGGGCTGGCCGCGCTGCATCTGGCGGTTGCCCATCTGACCGGCGACGGCGCCACCGCCGGCGAGGAGGTCCGCGCCGTCGCCGCCACCGTTGCCGCGATGCTGCCCGAACTGCCCGCCATGGCCAATGCCGCCGCCGCCCATCTGGGCCACGACGCGCCTCTGACTGTGATCGGGCGCGGCGACAGCTTCGCCAGCGCCGCCATGGCCGCCCTGTTGGTCGAGGAGGCCGCGAAACTGTCCTGCGAACCGCTGACCGGCGGCCAGTTCCGCCACGGCCCGCTGGAACTGGTGCGCACAGGCTTCCGCGCCGTGGTCTTTACCGGCGACGGCCCCGCCCGCCCGCTGACCGAGGCCCTGGTCACCCGCATCGCCGAACTGGGCGGCCGCGTCGTTACCATCGGCACCGCACCTGCCGCCGCCTCGGATGCCGTGCTGCCCTTGGCGCTGCCGCAGGTCGCACCCGGCCTGCTGGCCCTGATCGAGATGCTGCCGATCCAGTATCTGGTCATCCCGCTGGCCATTGCGCGCGGCTTTGAACCGGCTGCCTTCCTCAACGCCCAGAAAATCACCACCGGAGAGTAGTGCCATGCCGATCCGCAGCTCGCTTCCCCAGGACGGGTTCGACTATGTCATCGTCGGCGCGGGCTCGGCGGGCTGCGTGCTGGCCGCGCGCCTGACCGAAGACCCCGGCACCAAGGTCTGCCTGATCGAGGCCGGCCCCCGCGACCGCAGCCTGTTCATCCACATGCCGGCGGCGCTGACCATGCCGATCGAAAGCAAGACCTGGAACTGGCAATATGTCACCGGTCCCGAACCGCATCTGAACGGCCGCACCATCGGGCAGGCGCGCGGGCGCGGGCTGGGCGGCTCGTCCTCGATCAACGGCATGGTCTGGGTGCGCGGCCATCCGGGCGATTACGACGCCTGGGCGGCCGAGGGGCTGGACGGCTGGTCCTTTGCCGACTGCCTGCCCTATTTCAAGAAGATGGAAAGCTATGACGGCGGCGCCGATCCCAACCGGGGCGGCGACGGCCCGCTGAAGATCACCCAGAGCCGCGCCGACCACCCCTTCTACGACGCCTTCCTGCGCGCGGGCGAGGCGTACGGCCTGAACGTCACCCCCGACTATAACAGCGACCAGTTCGAGGGGCTGCACGTCACCCAGGCCACCATCCATGGCGGCCGCCGGCAAAGCACGGCGGTGGCCTATCTGCACCCCGCCGCCAGCCGCCCGAACCTGACCGTGCTGACCGGCTGGCGCTGCGACCGCATCCTGCTGGAAAACGGCCGCGCCACCGGCGTTGCCCTGCGCAGCGGCGCCAAGCGCGGCGAGATCCGCGCCGGGGCCGAGGTGATCCTGTGCGCCGGCGCCATCGGCACCCCGCATCTGATGCTGCTGTCGGGCATCGGTCCGGCGGACCAGTTGCGCGCCTCGGGCGTGGCGGTTGCCCATGACCTGCCCGGCGTGGGCGAGAACCTTCAGGACCATTTCGTCGCCTCGCTGACCTTCCGGGCCGAGGGGAAACGCTCCATCGCCTCGGATCTGGCACTGTGGAACCGGCCCCGCATCGGGCT
>RRZU012952412.1_pt1 | contig 27844 bp, 21 predicted proteins | sample 2165561 | NCBI WGS metagenome assembly RRZU01 (sample SAMN10456909, study PRJNA506462) | wastewater metagenome | isolation source: wastewater sludge | place: USA: Moscow, Idaho | reverse complement strand
CTTGAACAAGTGGATAATTAGTATTTAAATCATTAATTTCTTCGAGATTTAAGGTGTTTGAAATCAATATCATACCATCGACATAATGGTTTCTTAACATCTTTACATAGTGTTGTTCACGGGCACGATCACCATAAGTTGTACAGATTAATACGTTGTAATTGTTGTGGTGAGCGATGTTCTCTATGCCTTGAATAATCATTGAAAAAAACGGATTATCCACACTATGTACGAGAACAAGGATCATATTTGTCTTATCTTTACGTAAAAAGGTACCCATGGCATTTGGTTGGTACTTTAAACGCTCAATGGCTTGTTCGACTTTAAACCGTGTTTTCTTTGAAACACCTGCACTATTATTGATGACTCTTGATACGGTAGCGACACTGACTTTGGCTAATGATGCGACTTGTTGGATGGTACTCATAGTACAAATATTATAACATATGCATTATTTAGATAAATGAGTATAATTATCAGTTTGTTTGATTAAATGTAAACGATTACAAATTTTTTTGCATTTTAGTGACATATAATGAACTTACATAGAAAAAGGAGGACAAAATGAAGAAAATTCTTACAATCATTTCTATGCTATTAGTTGTATTATCATTAACGGCTTGTGCACCGAAAGAAGAAGAACAAGTTGTCATCACTTTCAAACAAAATAAACCTGAAATTGATGAAGCTCTACAAGCTTATGCTGCTGCATACGAAGAAGCAACTGGCGTCAAAGTTAATGTTGTTTCATGTGGTGGTGGTAGTTGTACTTTAGGTGACATGTTGAAAGCTGATTACGCTGCTGGTCAAATGCCAGATATTTTCCCAATTGATGGGCCAGATAGTTACAAGCAATGGGAAGCTATTATTGGTGACCTAAGTGCTGAAAAATGGGTTGATGATACGTCTGTTGAATATGTAGTTGATGGCAAAGTAGTTGGGTTCCCAGTTGCAGTTGAAGGTTGGGGTATGGCTTACAATGCTGATCTACTTGAAAAAGCAGGTATTGATCCAAGCACATTAAACAATTATCAAGCTTACGTAGATGCATTTGCTAAATTAGATGGTATGAAAGCAGAATTAGGTATCGACTCTGTTGTATCTATGACTGCAGGTCCTGGTATGTATTGGGTTACAGCTCACCATAATTTCAATAGCTTATTATCCAATGGCGTTCCTTACGGTGACTTAAGTGTTGCGAATAAATTCTTAGCAGGTGAAATTGATGAAACTCGTTTAACTGAATATGCTAACTGGGTTAACTTACTATTCACTTACGCTGACAAAACTGTTCTTACAACAGGTAACTATGATTCTCAAGTTGGTGCTTTCTTAAATCAAAAAGCAGTCTTCTTACATCAAGGTAACTGGGTTGATGGAAACTTAACAGATGCTACATTCGATATGGCGTTTGCTCCTCACGGATCCACAACTGCTGTAACAGATGGTATCTTCGTTAGTGCTCCTGCTTGGTATGTTGTTAATAAAGAATCCAAGAATTATCAAGCAGCTCTAGATTTCTTAAATAATATGGTTTACACAGAACTTGGCCAAAAATACATGGTTGAAGAAGCTGGTATGATTCCTGCATTCGGTAATGTTGAATTGAAACCTAAGGGTAAATTATCTCAATCTGTTCAAGCTTGGACAGCTGAAGGAAAAGTTTATTCTTGGAACCAATACCTATTTGCTGGTGAATTCAGAGATAACGTCTTAGGACCTATCTATGACCAATTAGCTCAAGGTGCTGTAACTGTTGATGAATTTGTTGAATTGTTTAAAACAGCTCTAACTGATAACGCAAAGTAATTAGTTAACACATAGGGAGCAGGGTTGTTCCTGCTCCCTATTTTTATAAAGGAGGACAGTATGTCGAAATTCATTGATTCGTTTAAAAAAATGGGAAATGATAGTTTGAATCAAGATAAGCGTAACCAAAAATTTATTTTCTGGTTGTTTCTCTTTCCATCTCTTTTTTCATTCTTGATGGTTCAAATCATACCGTTTGCCATTGGTATTTATTATTCCTTTACCAACTGGTCCGCAACGGCTCAATTATCGATTGATTTTGTAGGGTTGAAGAACTACATTGATGCATTTCAAGATCCTGCCTTTCTTTATGCGACGATTATTACAACAATTTATACTGTACTAAATATCATGTTAGTGAACGTTATTGCGTTCTCATTAGCGTTATTAGTTACTTCGCAATTAAAGGGTCGTAATATTTATCGTGCTGGTTTCTTCTTACCTAATATTATTGGTGGGATTATCTTAGGTTATATTTGGCAATTTATCTTTAACTACTTTGTCCCAAGAATTGCGGCAATGGCTGGTTTTACTTATCTTGCGGAAAACTTAATGTTAGGAAATAGTAATACCGCGATTCTTGCGATGGTTATTGTTAGTACATGGCAATCGGCTGGTTATATCATGATGATCTATGTTGCGGCATTACAAAATGTTCCAAGAGATTTGATTGAAGCAGCTCAAATTGATGGAGCAAATGCTTGGCAACGTTTTAAAAACATTACGATTCCAATGGTTTCACAAGCCTTTACAGTCACATTATTCTTAACCTTAGTTAACTCATTCAAACAATTTGATGTGAACGTTTCCTTAACCAATGGTGGTCCAAGTACGATGTTTATGGGTAAAGCAATCAAAGGAACAACCTTGCTTGCGATGAATATTAGTGATACATCAACAATCTCTTTGAACACTGCTCAAGCACAAGCTAAGGCGATTATCTTCTTTGTTGTGTTAGTTACTTTCTCATTAATTCAAGTTTATGTGTCTAAGAAGAGGGAGGTTGAACTCTAATGTTTAAAAATGGTAGTAATAAAGTTATTCTACGTAATATCGCTGAAATGTTAACCATTGGTTTAGTGGTCATCTTCTTAGTTCCATTATTCCTTGTATTAATCAATGCGGCAAAAACAAACAATGAAATTATTCAAGCACCATTGAGTTTACCAACAGATTGGTCTATTTTGTGGAAGAATATTAGTAGTATTTGGACCAATCCAAATCTACGTTATAGTCAAGCATTACTTAATTCTACAATTATTACTGTTTTTTCACTTTTAGGAATTACAATCTTCTCTGCGATGGCTGCTTGGGTACTATTGCGTACCAAGACAAAAGCATCAACCGCAATCTTTATGTTGTTTGTGGCTGCGATGGTTATTCCGTTTCAAGTTGTTATGTTTCCACTTGTTAAGTGGTTTGGAATCTTTCAATCATTTACAGGTATTCAATTATTAAGAAGTTATACCGGTATCATTATTGCGTATATCGGTTTTGGTAGCTCATTATCCATCTTTATGTTCCATGGCTTTATGAAATCGATTCCTCATGAGATTGAAGAAGCAGCGTATATGGATGGTTGTGGAAAGATAAGAACGTTCTTCTTAATTGTATTACCAATCTTAAAACCGATTTATGTTACAATCTTAATCCTTAATGGAATCTGGATTTGGAATGACTTCTTATTACCAATGTTAGTCTTAGGGAAAGGAACCCCTGTTCAAACACTTCCTTTAGCAGTTAATAACTTTGCTGGGGCATTCTTAGTTTCTTGGGATTTAATGATGACCGCTATTCTAATGGCTTTAGTTCCAATTGTTGTTTTCTTTATTGCCGCTCAAAAACATATCATTAAAGGTATGGTTGAAGGATCGGTTAAATAGGTATAACTATGAAAATATGTGCGTTTGGTGAGTTACTTATCGATGTAGCTCCTTATGGAGTGTCTGATCGACATTTTCCAGTGTATGAATTTAATCCAGGGGGTGCTCCTGCGAATGTAGCGGTGGCGGTTTCAAATCTTGGATATGGATCTTCGTTTATTGGTCAAGTTGGGAATGACTATTTTGGTTTATTCCTTAAACAAACATTAGATGATAAGAAAGTAGATACAGAAGGATTATTGTTAAGTAATCAATATCCTACATCACTTGCGATTGTCAGTTTATCAGATCAGGGTGAACGTAGTTTTAGTTTCTATCGTAAACACAATGCGGATGTCATGATAGAGATGAAAGATGTGTTTAAACGTAAGATTGACGAATGCGATCTATTTCATATTGGAAGTGTTAGTATGACAGATGAACCAGCACGTCAAACGAGTTTTGATTTGTTACAGTATGCAAAGGATCATCATAAAGTTATTAGTTATGATCCAAATTTAAGAAAGTTGTTGTGGAATAGTCTAGATGAAGCTAAATCCATTATGTTAAAAGGATTAGAGTTTGCGGATATCGTTAAATTAAGTGAAGAAGAACTTACATTCTTAACAGGCTTGGAAGATTATGAGAAAGTGTGTGTAGAATTATCAAAGAGTTATCCATTTAAGATACTTTTTATTACCTTTGGATCCAAGGGGTGTGCCTACTTCTATCAAGGGAAGTATCAAATGATTGAATCGTATAAAGTAAATTCAATTGATACAACTGGTGCAGGGGATGGTTTCTTTGGGGGTGTACTGGTTAAATTAATGGAACAGAACCTCAATTTGTCCAAACTTACACATCTTGAAGATGTATGTCGATATGGTAATGCATGTGGAGCCCATGCAACAACACAAAAAGGAGCTATAGGATCATTAGCTTATCCAGAAGATGTTCAGAAATATATAGGTGAATAAATGACAAATCGTGCTAAAATCCGTGAGCTTTATATGAAGCTCTACCACAACGAACCGGCTTTAAATGACTTATTCGAATGTATGGATAAGTATAAAGCAGAACGTTCCAAAGATTTACTCTCTATGGACAAGAAACAACGAAATTGGTACTTTGGTCAAGATATCGTTGGGATGACACTTTATACTGATTTGTTTGCGGGTAATCTAAGGAAATTAAGTCAGAAAATCGATTACTTCAATGATTTAGGGATTACTTTTCTACATCTGATGCCATTATTAAAACCAAGAGAGGGTGAGAATGATGGAGGATATGCAGTAGAAGACTATCGTAATATTGATCCTAGATTAGGATCAATGGAAGATTTCTTAAAGCTCGTTAAAGAACTTCGTAAAAACAATATAAAAGTATGTATCGACTATGTCATCAATCATGTGGCTAAGGAACATGTTTGGGCTCAAGAAGCGCTTAAGAATGATAAATTAAAACAAGATTATTTCATCATGTTTGATACAGATGAAATGCCGAATCGTTTTAATCGAACGGTTCCTGAAGTTCTACCGGATAAATGCCCGGGAAATTTTACATATTATCCTGAGATTAAGAAATATGTATTTACCTCATTTAGTGAGTTTCAATGGGATTTAAACTTTCAGAATCCATACGTATTTAATGGAATGACGGATAACTTATTATTTCTAGCAAATTTAGGGATTAATATGATTCGTTTAGATGCGATTCCATTTATGTGGAAACAAGTTGATACTACCTGTCGTAATTTAGATCCAATTCATGATTTATTAAAGATGTTTAATCTAATCAAAGAAGAAGTTTGCCCATCTTTAGCTCTTTTAGGAGAAGCGATTGTAGAACCACAAGAGATTGTTAAGTATTTTGGAAATGAAACAGATCCTGAGTGTGAAGTCATGTACAATGCGAATCTCATGGTTGATATTTACAATGCGTTTGCGGCAAGAGATGTACGTTTAATCACAATTGATGCGAATCGTTTCCAAATTCCACATCGTGGAACTTGGATGAATTATGTTCGTTGTCATGATGATATTGGATGGGGATTTAATGAACAAGCGATTAAATCATTTGGTTTAGATCCTTACTTACACAAGCAGTTCTTGATAAAATTCTATGGGAATGAGTATCCAGGTTCCTTCTCTAAAGGAGAAATGTACCAGTTTAATCCATTAACACATGATGCACGTACCAATGGTACACTCGCTAGTTTACTTGGTTTAGAGAAAGCAATTGATACTAAACAAGAATATCGTCGCTATGAATCGATTCGTAGAATTAATCTTGCACATGCAGTAATCTTAACGTACCGTGGATTTCCACTTATCTATTCAGGGGATGAAATCGCAAGTTTAAATGATCAATCCTATAAACTTGATCCGGATAAGAAATTAGAGGGACGTTGGGTTCATCGACCTTTCTTTGACTGGAAGCGTTCTAAGAATAAAGATATTTTAGGCACTGTTGAATATGATGTATATCAGAATTTAAAGAAACTAATTGAAATTCGTAAGAAATTACCGTATCTACAAGGGCAAGCTAATCAATATGCACTTGATCTAAATAATCAAAGTGTATTGGGCATTATTCGACAAATTAAGTCACAAACCTTCTTTGCCTTGTTCAATTTCAGTGAACAAACACAGTGGGTTAAGACGGATCATTTAAGACAATTGTTTAATGGTACGATGGCAGTTGATTTAATCCAAGGAAGACGATTTAATCTCAATGATGAAACCATTGAATTAAGTCCATATGAATATATTTGGTGTGTAAAAGACAAAAATTAGCCTATTTGATGGAAAGGATTTATGTATGAAATGTAAATGGTGGATGAGTGCAGTAGGGTATCAGATTTATCCAAGAACTTATTTTGATAGTAATAATGATGGAATTGGGGACTTAAAAGGGATTATTCAAAAGCTTGATTATATTCATGAATTAGGTGTGAATTTAATTTGGATTGGTCCATTCTATAAATCACCTATGGATGATAATGGGTATGATGTGAGTGATTTCTTTGATGTGGATCCTGTGTTTGGTACATTGGATGATGCACGTGAACTAATTTCGGAAGCTCATAAACGAGATATTAAAGTTGTCTTGGATTTGGTATTGAATCATACATCCGATGAACATGCTTGGTTTATGGAATCTCGTTCAAGTATTGATAATCCTAAACGTGATTATTACATTTGGCAAAAAGGTAAAGTGGATCAAGATGGAACGTTATTACCACCGAATAATTGGGGTAGTTTCTTTGAAGGTTCTGCTTGGAATTATGATGAGCAAACGAATGAATATTACATGAAGATCTTCTCCAACAAAATGCCAGACTTAAATTGGGATAATCCTAAGTTAAGAGAAGAAATGTATCATGTAGCACGTTACTGGTTAGATTTAGGAGTGGATGGATTTAGAGTAGATGCGATTGCCCACTTAGCACGTGATTTGTCCTTTGAAGATAGTCCTTTACCATTAACCATTCATGGTGTAGCACCGGATTGGAGTAAGTTCTCTAATCGACCAGAACTCTTTACTTATATCAATGAATTCCATGATAAAGTACTCAGCCAATACGATTGTATGACCGTTGGTGAAGTTGGTGGTGGCGCTAAACTTGAAGCAGGTTTAGGTTACGCTGCTTATGATGCGCGTGCATTCAATATGGCATTTAACTTTGATCATTGTTGGGAAGTAAATCGTGTTTTAGATCCTGAAACAAACAAAATGAAGAATGTAACAAGGGTCAAGGATTTAAAACGTATCTTTAATTATTGGATTGAAGGGATGAACCAAAAAGGATGGTTACCACAATATTGGTTAAATCATGATCATCCTAGAGTCATAAGTCAATATGGGGATCCTGTTCATTATCATCGAGAGTCCGGTTCAATGTTGGGGTCTGTATTACTTACCTTACCTGGGACTCCATTCATCTACAATGGTGAAGAAATTGGTATGACCAATGTGGACTATACCGATGTGAATGATTTCAATGATGTTTGGGTTAAGAACAATGTTAAGAAACTCTTAGAACATGACACGATGGAAAATGTTATGGATCAATTAAGAAGAACATCTAGAGATAATGCACGTACACCAATGCAATGGTCAAGTGCTCCATATGCTGGTTTCTCAAAGGTAAAACCTGTTCAAAAAGAAATATCAAACTATACAGAGGTTAATGTGGAGAAACAACTTTCTGAGTCAAATTCCATCTTAAAGGCATATCAAAAACTTATCCATTTACGTCGATTCAGTGAGTATTCTGATGTGCTTGTATTCGGTCAATTCGAACTTGTACAAGCTGAACATGAAGATGTATTTGCTTATGATCGATACAATGAAAACAAGCGAGTAAGAATTATTGCGAACTTTAGACCATTTACCGTTAAGTTTGATACACCAGAAGGCAAGATAATCTTTACAAACTACGAAAGGGATTACTCTGTTGGTTTAGAACTCAAACCATTTGAAGTTATCATTATTGAACTTAAACATGATTAGTACGATTTATACCAAAATACTCCACGATAAGCATCGTCATAGTGTACAAGAATTTTGTAATACATTCGCTGAAGAGGGGATTTGGATACAGGATGATATTTATCGAATTGATGTGGATGAAAGTAATCGGATTCAATACAAACTAAGTTTATCTTCGTTTGAAGCGGATTTGGGTTCAAATGTTTGTGCTGTATGTGGCGTAAAAGATGATCAATTGATGGGTGTCGCAATTGACTGTGCTTCTCGATATGCCTTAGGTAAACTTGTTGATTTAAGTGATTTACTACTCTTATGCATATGGAATCAGGATACTTCATTGATGGAAGCGTTAAGTAATAAGCTTAAAGGTGTATCTCCTGAGATTATTGATACATTAAAAATGTACTTTAATACCGGAAACAATGCACTTCTAGCGTCTGAACTCTTATATCTACATCGCAATACGTTTAATTATCGATTAAATAAGTTTGTGGATAAGACGGATATGGATATTAAGAATGCACATATTGCTCAATTCTTGTATCAATACTTTACGTTGATGGATCGTGTATTATAATTTGTGCACAGTGCACATACTAAAGAGAATTCAGTGTGATATACTCACATTAGAGAGGTTACTATGGCAACACTACAATTAAAGAATATTAATAAGATTTATGATAATAATGTACAAGCAGTTTTTGATTTTAACTTAGAAATCAGTGATAGAGAGTTTATTGTTTTAGTAGGACCATCCGGTTGTGGGAAATCAACGACCCTTCGTATGATTGCGGGTCTTGAAGATATTTCTTCTGGTGAACTTTACATCAATGATTCATTAGCAAACAATAAAGCACCTAAAGATCGTGATATCGCAATGGTTTTCCAATCCTATGCACTTTATCCACATATGACTGTCTATGAAAATATGGCATTTGGTTTACGTTTAAAGAAACTTCCTAAAGATGAAATTGATAAACGTGTTCATGAAAGTGCTAAGATTCTTGAGATTGAACAATATCTAGATCGTAAACCTAAAGCATTATCTGGGGGTCAACGCCAACGTGTTGCGTTAGGACGTGCAATTGTTCGTAATGCACAAGTATTCTTGATGGATGAACCACTCAGTAACTTAGATGCGAAATTACGTGTACAAATGCGTTCCGAAATCATCAAGCTTCATGAACGTTTAAATGCGACTACAATCTATGTAACTCATGATCAAACTGAAGCGATGACCATGGCATCACGTATCGTCGTTATGAAGGATGGATATATCCAACAAATTGGAACACCAAAAGAAATCTATAATACACCAGCAAATATGTTCGTTGCGAACTTCGTTGGAGCTCCTGCAATGAATTTCATTCATGGTAAGTATGTCAGTGGTCGTTTTGAAGTCGATGGTAAATCCTTTATGGTTCCTAAGATGTTCCATGATAAATTGAAAAACTATGATGGTAAAGAAGTTGTCTTAGGTATTCGTCCAGAAGACATTCACTATGAAGGTATCGTTGCGGAAACATTCCCTGATACACCATTTGATTTTAATGTAGAAGTATCTGAATTACTTGGTCATGAATTTATTCTTCATGGTCAATTCGGTGGTCAAAAGTTATTGGCTAAAGTCGCATCACGTGTTGATGTTAGAGCTCATCAAACGATTAAACTAGCGATGGATGTTTCTAAGTTGCATTTCTTTGACAAGGATACAACAAAAGCAATTTAACCCGAGTAATCGGGTTTTTTTAGAGAGGAAATTATGAATTCATTAAGAAACCAAATGATTTATCAAGTATTCGTTCGTAATTATTCAGAAGAAGGTACATTCAATGCATTACGTAAGGATTTAAAACGCATTAAAGAGCTGGGGACAGATATTCTCTATTTAATGCCAATCCATCCCATTGGTGAATTAAACCGTAAAGGAACAATGGGGAGTCCGTATGCGATTAAGGATTACTATGGTATTAGTCCGGATCTAGGAACATTAGATGATTTTAAGTTACTAATTAAAGAAACACATGAACTCGATATGAAACTAATGATTGATGTTGTGTTCCATCACACAGCTCCAGATCATGTTTGGGTTAAAGAATATCCACATTTCTATGTCTATAAAAAAGGTAAACTAGCAAATAAAGTTGGTGATTGGTCGGATATCGCAGACTTTGAATTTGTTAATAATCCTGAACTAATAAATAAACTAACCGATGTACTTTTATATTGGACAAAACTTGGGGTTGATGGATATCGCTTTGATGTCGCATCGATGATTCCAAAAGAGTTCTATGAAGTCGCATTTCCAAAGGTAAATGAAGCAAATCCAAACACCATTTATTTAGCTGAGAGTGTTGATTCTAACTTTGTGGATTATTTACGCTATCATAATCATACCTGTCTCAGTGATGCGGAACTCTATGAGTATTTTGATATTCTATATGATTACGATAATCAAGTTAACTTTATTGGATATCTTCATAAAGAAAAATCATTTAGTGATTATATCGAAGCACATCGTAGACAAGAAAGAATCTATCCTGTGGGTTATGTGAAGGCAAGAAATGTGGAGAATCATGATAATCCACGTATTCAAGCCTATACTCAGGATAAGCTTAAAACTATCAACTGGTTAGCGTATGTGTTTATGGCTAAAGGGATTGCGTTCTTACATTTTGGGGTTGAAACATTAACGGATCATATGGATTATCTATTTGAGAAAGATCCTGTGGATTTCTCTAAGATCGATAAGGATGTCGTTTACTGGATTAAATCTCTATCTAAGCTAAAGAAAAGAGCAATAATGGCTCAGAATTACGGGTATAAGCTCATTAACCATCCTGTTGAGATATTACATTTTGAATATGAGAATGAACATGAACGATTTATCGCAATCTGTAATGTTTCACAAGCAAAAGGTATGATTCGATTGGATTTACCTGAAGGTGAGTATCATGATTTCTTAACCAATAATTTGATTGATGTTCGTTATGGACAAGTCAAATTATCTGAATATCCAATGTTTATTTCTATTAAGAAAGAATCATAATCGATTTAAATTAGTTTATCGTTTCATAGGTATAAATATTTATTGAATAAGCAGAATGTAAACGATAGAATAAGTTAAACGGGGGATTTTTTAATGGGTAATAAAAGTAGAAGACAACTTATAGGGGCTAGTATTATGGCCCTTTTTATTGTTATTGGGATGATGTTTCTTTTTGATAATATCAATAAATCACCAGAAGATTTAGATGAAGTAGAAGTTATAGAAATCAATCCAGATAAACAAAAGCTGGATGAACTCAAGAATTACTTAAAAGAAAATTATGAACGATTTGTGATAGATGGATCCACATCCACAAAACCTTTACATGAAGCATTGAATAATGTGTTTAATACAACATACAAAGATGTATTACACAATAAAACCGTTGATGCATTTAATAAATTTATCAACGATGAAAATGACATTTTATTAGGTGTAGATTATAGTGACGAATTACTCGAAAAAGCAAAGAATAGTGGGATAGATTTAGGTAAATTAGAAATAACACGAGAAGGTTTCGTATTTTTAATAAACAAAAACAATCCAGTGAAGAGTTTAACAATTGAACAGATTAAAGATATTTATAGTGGTAAGATAACAAACTGGAATCAAGTAGGTGGAGATGATGCGCCGATTAATGCATTCCAAAGAAATCGTGATTCTGGATCACAAATACGAATGATTAAGTTTATGGGTGATACACAATTAATGGAGAAGGATGTTACATATTATTCTAATATGAGTAGTATTGTTGAGGTCATTGGTAACTATGATCAAGGGAAGTATTCCATTGGTTATAATATGTATACTTTCACAGAAAAACAGTATCCTAATCAAGATGTAATATTACTGGACGTAAATGGTGTTCATCCTAATGATGAATCAATCTTCGATGAAAGTTATCCACTGGTTATCTATAATTATATTTACTATGATAAGAATGATGAATCGACTGAAGAGTTTGTTGAGAAATTATACGAGTATTTAATGCATGAAGAAGGACAGTCATTAATCAGTAATGCAGGTTATATTAACTTAAATATAAAGTATGATCGAAACCTAAATGTCAATCAACCACTGGATCCTGATGATAGTGAATTTGGAGCTCATATGAGTTTCTACAATGAATCCAAAGGTGAGTTTTATCGTACGGATCATGATGGGAATCTCATCGTATATAATAGTTATGTGGATTATGTACTAAGAGATACAGAGTTTTATACAAATGAAAATGCGATTAATTTTATTAATAGAGTATTCAATTCAGATATTCCGTTGGATCCTGAAACTGCAATCTTAAATAAAGATAATGCATCCATTCAAATTAGTTGTTGGTTTGATAGCTCAATGGACGAGGAAGATCTATACAATATTAGATACAAAGATCAATACTATAATAAATTTGAATACTTAATTTATGAAAATAAATACGTATTAACAAGTGTTTCTAAGGAACAACTCGATAATTACAAAGAAAATGGGTATTTGGATGTGTTCTCTGACCTTGTGGATAAAATCATGTATGACACAACAATTGAAATTTATGAAGAAGATTTAAAAGATATATACTTTAGGTTAAATAACTATTGGACAACAAAAAGTTTAAATTACATTCAACCATTTACGAACTAGATAAAAAGGCGTTAATCGCCTTTTACTGTTTGTACGAGTTGTTTAACTAAATCTATGTCAACACAATCATAGTGAGACTTATAATCTCCATACGCATAGGATACATAATCGTTATGTGTGGAAGGATCCACAACCCATGTTTTACAGGATGAATGAATTTGAAGTATGCCTGTCTCATTGATAAGTTGATTTGCATTGGTTGAATTAACTTTACCGCCCATTAAGAATTCAATTTGATTTCCATACTTGGTTTGAAGATCCTTTAAGTTACTTATTCCTTCAAGTGCTGTTGATCTAAATCCACTGGTAAGAATACGATCACAACCTAACTGAATGAGTGTTTCGATACTTTCAATCGGGTTATCCACACAATCGATTGCACGATGGAATACGAATTCTTTATTGTATCGATGTGTGATATCAATAAGTTTCTTGTTTGCCTCAACATCAATTGTACGATCGGCGTTGAGTGCTCCGAATGCGATACCGTCTGCACCATTTTTTAGTAAGAGTTCCGCATCCATACACATGACTTCAATATCTTCTTGACTATAGGTAAAACCAGCACCACGTGTTCTTACCATACAGATGAGTGGAATACTTACATGTTCTTTAAGATAGATTAAACTTGCGAGAGATGGCGTTAATCCACCTAAATAAAGAGCACTGTTAAACTCAACACGATCCGCCCCACCTTTTTCTGCATTTATAACATCTTCTACACTTCCGCAACAAACCTCGATGATTTTTTTCATTGTTTAGTCCTCACTCTTAGTATAAATGATATTTGTAATTATTCTATTATTTGAAATCGACTTGTTAATTTAGATAAAAGAATGGTTGAAAAGAAAAAATCCCTTGCGGGATTTTATGCTTTAATCTCAAATACTTTAACTTCACCCTTCTTAAACCAAATACGTACGTTAGAGGTTGAGTCAACCAATACATCCGTTTCACTCACAGCATTCTCAGATGAGAAGACTTGTTTAAGAACAGTTCCTTCACGATTGAAATCATCTGGAATATTGTCTAACTTCACCCAGTGTTCTTTATCGTTATAAACATCGGTATTTGTTATAACAAGCGTAATCTTATTACGTCCACGATAAGCAAAGCCTGCAGCAGTATCCCATGGAGCACTGAATCCTAATGGATATACCTTATCAGGATTTAACATACTATCGAGTAACGAAGAACGAATCTTACTTGCTTTTTCAATAACTTCAATCATTTCCCAACGTCTAGGGTGTAGATAGTGTAAGTTATATCGATCAAATAGAGCAAGTTTACCATAGTATGGATCATCTTTAGGCAATGCTTCAGCTTCATTTGGTTTACAATCCAATCCAGTATTCATCGGTTGAAGTTCAAAGAACTCTTGACCAGAATTTAAGAATGGAATTGCGTTTGGAATAAAGTGATTGAACACCGTTAACATCTTCGCTAAGACTTCTTTACCTGGACGAGCTGCTAGACGAGGTGTATCATGTGTTTCTCCACATGCGAAGAGTGGTGAAGGAAGATTCATAGCACTATAAGCAAATGCATTAAACATACCTTCCGCAACTCTTGGTTCCTTGATAAAGCCATCCCCAATAATCATGTTATAGCCTTTATCAATGGAAGCTTGTGCATTTTCAATATCGAGTTCTTCTGCGATAAAACAGAAATTAGGATCAATTGCTTTAGCCTTGGAAATAATCATATTAATAAGTTCAACTGGTAATGCATGACCCATATCAATACGAGCCCCATCAATCCCAAACTCTGTTTGGTAGAAAGGAATAATACCACTTAACATATCCCATAGAGGCATATTTGGTTTAGCCCCAGGATTTAAACTACATTTTGCCACATCAAATAAGATATAAGGTTCAAACTCACCTAATTCTTTTAAGAATGGTTGAGAATTAATTGGATGATCTAAATACATTCTGAAGAATGTTACATCACTCCAAGCAGGTTGAGGATCATTAATGTGATCCGAGAATGCTGGCGCAACTGTCATTCCGAAATGTTCTTGGACCAAATCTAAGATCTCTTTCTTGTTGGATTTTGATTTATACTCTTTTACAAGAACTTTCCATTTATCTTTATCAATTTCTTTAGGGTTCTTTCTGAATTTATGAAGATGTTCCTCGACACTTGGAGAAGAGAATAATTCTTTGAAGTATTCTTTCTTAGCAGGAAGAGTTGTCCTCAATCCTTCAACCATTGGTGGACGATAATCAACTAAATCTTTATGATCGATCCAATAGAACCAATCAGGATGATCAATAATTAAATCAGAGTTAACAGAGTTTGTTCTTGGGATAATGTCGATAATAACTTTCATATCCAAAGCGTGTGCAGCTTCTACAAACGCCTTAAACTCATCATTTACGGTTGTAAAATCACCTGTCATTGGATCTTTTAATCCCTCATCTAACGCATAGAAGTTAGAAACACCGTAAGGGGATCCCAATTCTCCTTTTTTATCTTTTAGAGAATATTTCGCAATTGGCAACATGTATAAAACATCGATGCCCATACGTTTAAGCAATGGAAGATAAGCTAATGTTTTAATAAATGTTCCAGTATCTTTTAGTTGATATAAATTAGAATCTTCAAGACGTCCAGTACGATCATGATCAAAACTACTTGTCGTACGAATCATCATAGAATAAACACTACTCTTCTTAATCCAGTCACCATTACCTAAGTTCTTCTCAACGGTATGATCTAAGTAATAACTCTTTAGATCTTTAGGGTCTTGTTTCAAGAAAACTTCTTCAATTAGACTTTGATAAAAACGATATGGATTCACTAAGACATGCCCATCATGAACTTTTATCTTTTGCCCTTTGTAATCAAACGATAACCAAGTATCCGGTATCGCATAATTAAATAGTTCATGAGAGTTCTTTGCTTGTTTATCCAAAGCTTCGATCACTTTTTTTAGGTTTGTACTCATATGATTCCTCCAGTTTCATTCTAGCATAAATAATAAATGTAATGGCTTACATTGGCGTATGTGTAGGATGTAATCGATTTCATTTTAAAGTCTTTTCAAATGCTAATCGTTTATTGCCATCTCTTAGTAAAATGGTTCCACAATGTGTAAACCCAGTTGAACTTAACATCTTTCGCATGATTTGATTGTCTTCATGAGTATCAATCTTAATACTATAAACATTATTATTTATTACCATCTTTTCAATCAGTTCAATAATCGATTTAGAATAACCTTTCCCTTTAATCGATGAATCAAACGCAATTCGATGAATAACTGCATAAGCATCATGTGTTAACCATTCACCATCATAAATTATGTTATAGGTATCTTCGATTCTAAAGGACAACACAAAGGTCCCAACAATCTTATCATCCATCTCAATAACATAACTCTCATTCAATTTAATATCATTTTCTATGGTAGGAATATTCGGATAATGGTTTTGCCACTGATCAATTCCAGCTATTTTAAATGCAGTTTGAGCTTGTTCAATGATCGACATAATGGATGGAATATCATTATAGCTTGAATGTCTTATCTTCATAAGGACCTCACAGTTTTGAATTATTATACCAAGAAAAAAAGACTATGAAGTCTTTTCTTTTAACAATAATTTAAGTTCATTTGTATTAAGTGGTTTACTAAAGTAATAACCTTGTACATATTCACAATCAAAACGTTTGAGTTCATTGAATTGTTCCTCTGTTTCGACGCCTTCTGCAGTGATACTTAATCCGAGTCGATATCCAAGATTAATAATGGATTCCACTAAGCAACAGTTTCCACTATCTTTATTTAATGTGTCAATAAATGACTTATCGATTTTGAGTACATCGATTGGTAAATCTTTTAGGTAACTCAAGGAAGAATATCCTGTCCCAAAATCATCGATTGAGATCTTGATGCCTAATTGATGTATCTGATTTAGTCTCTCGATTGCGAGGCCAAAATCATTTAGAAAGGCAGATTCAGTAATCTCTAATTCAATATACTCAGGATTTGTTCCTGTTTTATCTAGAATGTTTTGTATTGAATGAACAAATCCATCTTGAATAACATGGATTGATGAGATGTTAATAGAGATCGAATAATTCGCATTTAATTGATGATTAAGCGAACGGATAAAGTTAAATGCTTCTTCAAGAATCCATAAACTCAAAGGTATAATAAGTCGACTTTCTTCTGCGGAAGTGATAAAGGTGCCAGGATAAACGATTCCCTTTGTAGGATGATTCCATCGTACAAGTGCTTCAAATCCTTTTATCTGGTTCGTTTTTGAATGAATGATCGGTTGGTAATGTAAGATAAATTCCCGATTTTCTAGAGCTAAACGTAATGATTTCTGCATTTCCGTTTTTTGAATAAAGTTTTGTGCTAAGGATTCTTCAAATATAGTAATTTCATTCTTAGATCTCTTAGAATGCATCATCGCAATATCAAGATTACGCATAAGTTCATCAAAGTGTGTTCCATGTTCAGGATATAAAACAACACCGAGTCCACCATTTAATCGAATTTCGTTTTCATTTACGAAAATAGGTTGTTTCAATGCATTGATGACTTCTTGAGATTTTAGTTTGAAAAGTTCACGATTCGTCGGACGACCTAAGAAGATGAATTCTCCTCCATGTACATTGTAGAGTTTACCCTCGCTTGGTACGATCTTCTTAAAACGTTCAGATAGTTCTTTTAATACGATGTCTCCAACAGAATGTCCAAAGACATCATTAATCTCATAGAATTGATCAATATCGACGGCCATCAAAACAGCTTTCAAATCTGGCTCCTTGAACAATTCGAAAATATCATTTCGTAATTGATTTCGATTTGGTAGTCCAGTCACAAAATTCAAATAGGCTAAGTTACGTATTTCAATATACTTTTCTTGTAATTCATTGTTTACTTCTTCAAGTTGGTAAAGTTTCAAATTCAATTTCGATTTTAATCGTTTAATTATCTCTGATAGGACAATGAGTACAGCAATTACAATAATCACACCACTCAACCCAATCGCCCATATTCTACGATCCTCTTCTTCGTAATAAGTATTACTGTGTTCATAGAAATAATTCTGATAGACCTGTTCAAAGAATCCATTTTTCTGGAGTTCATCAATTCGTTTATTCATGAATTCGACTAAGTCGGGTCGATTCTTACTAATCGCGTATGCGTGTTCACGAGGATATAGATTAGAGACATTATCAATAATTACACCACTTAAGTTATTTTTGATTAATATATTACGGATTAGATAAGAATTCTCGAAAATAACATCAATCTTACGATCCTGTAGGTCTTTAATCGCATTTGATAAGTTATCGTAGGCAATATAATCAATTTTCAGTTCATCTCTTAGAATATTTTCTGTGTAATAACCTTTACCTACACCCACTTTTAGATGTGTTAGGTCATTGACTGTTATCGAACCAAAGTCATGATGGGTAAATAGTGAAACATAGGAGTTAAAAAGGGTATTGGTAAAAAGAACATCCTTCTTACGCTCTTCAGTTACTCCGATCACGCCCGCAAGATCAATCTCTTGATTAGAAATGCGTCGATAAACATTCTCCCAGGTATCCGTGGAGTATTCTAATTTGAATTGGTATGAAGGAAAGATAATGTTAGTAAGTGTGAAGTCAAATCCTACTAAATCGCCATCATTAGAAAATGAGAAAGGTGGATAGTTCCCATCTACTTGGTAGAGTATAACTTCAGGTTCTTGGTAATGTGAACTTGAATTAGTGGTATCTTCGAATGGGTTATAACTGATGAAGAATAATAATAGGATTAAACCAAAAAAAAGCACAAGTAAAAACTGTGCTTGATTAAATAACGAAATAAAGTGTTTTAAACCTTTTCTCATAAGACTCCTTAAATGATTGGGTGGATGGAGTTTAGTATTAGGTTTGGGTTCTTAGTTGAATTATAAAACAGAAATCATTTGAATACAATGAATACAATTATGCCATAAAATAACGAACGATATGAATTGAGTTTAAGGGGGGGATTTGATACACTTATATGGATGAAAAAACCAGTGATTCTTATTAGTTTTATTGTATTCTTACTCGTATCCTTTTTATATGTTTTTGCGAGTAATGATGGATTTCGTGTCTGCGATTTAGAAGTGGATAAAGTGTGTTATGATGAGAAACTTAATCAGTACCAAATTGAAGAAAATGCAAATATTTTATTCGCTGTCACAAGCGTTGAATATGGTGAAGCAGTCCTACAATTATGGAATGAGATACACCCAAATCAAGCAAATATTCAGTATGTATTAGTAGAAGAAGCTTTAAGTCCTGATTTAATTTATCAATCTTCCAATGAAATGGCTTTGATTTATGAAAAACTATTTCCTTTGGATGAGAATCTAGAAATTAGTCGACCTGATTTAGCGCATGAATTAAATATTAATGGGAATCGATTTAATCCAATCGTTGGGGAAGGTTTTGCCTTTATAACACATAAAACAGAGTTAGAAAGACTTGTTGGACCATGGCAAGATACGAACCTAAATAACATACATGATACATTAGAAAGTTTTGAATCGATTATGACTGCACAAGGATCATGGGAAACGGATTCAATTAAACTTGTTCTTAGTTTAAGTGAACCGTATAGTTTATATCCTTATTTAACCGCAGATGCTTGGTCCATGTTTGATAATGATCAAAGTTATTATCCAGGGTTTGAAAAGGAAAGCTTTTTATCGTCATTAGAGTTTATCCAAAAACTATCTGAGGTTAATTGGAACCAATCAGAGAATAATATTGCGGAGTCATATACCTGGGATTATCCAAGTGTACTCTATGACGATAACTTCATTTTTAGTCAGGTTTCTACCTGGATGTTTTATGAAGAAATGGATATGCGACATGAAAGTGAATGGGTCATATCCGCATTCCCTAAAGCATATGAATCCAGTGATACTTCTTTAAGTCCATTATTAACCAATGTATTCGGTTATTCGATTGATGCGAATACACTTTATCCAAGTGCAGCGCATGAATTGATGCGTATTATGTATTCAGTGGATGGATTACAGAAGAAAATAGATACAGATAAGGATGTACTGTTAGTCAAAAAAGATATTTTAGATCAATTAAATTTCAACAGTGAACATAAGAAACAATTTGCCTATGCTTTCTTAACTTCTCAAAGTGAGCCTTTAATTGCGGTGGAAGATTATCCGAGTGAAAGAGCGATTCGTTTGTATTATGAAATTGACTTAGAACAAACGATTCGTAAGTTATGGAATAAAGAAATAAATGTTCAAGAAGCTCAGATTGAGATTGCATTGAAGTCTGATGATTGGATTATGCAACATACAAAGATGTTTGAGGGGAGATTGAAAAATGAGTAGGAATGAAAAATTATTAGTCATCGTCAATGCGACGTATTTCATAGCGGCAACCATGTCCGCTGTTTTTGTTAATGTCTATTTGTATGCGTTTACGGGTTCGATCTATTCAATGACACTCTATGCAATGGTTCGATTTACGATGATTCCACTTGGGTTTTATGTTGGTGGTATGTTAAGTCGTAAGTTATCTTTATCTACGATATTATCTATTGGATTACTCATTATTATTAGTGCGTTTGCCTTCTTGTTAGGGTTTAATCACTTGTTCTATGATAATTATTATCTAATCTTTGTAGTAGGGCTTGTCTTAGGATCAGGAGAAGGTTTGTATTGGTTTTCTATTAATAGTTTGAACTTACAATGTTCCACCAAGGCAACTCGAGCTAAGTTTGTTTCTACGATGGCAATCTTCAACTCCGCTTCAACTGTTGTGGCACCGTTTGTCGCAACCATGATCGTTCGTTTAGCAAGTACAGATGCTCAAGGTTATATTCGTATTTTCCAGATTGTCATTGTGTTACAAATTATCGCAGCGCTTATCTCTCGAAAAGTTGAGAATATTTATGTAAATAAATCTTATACTGTTTTGGATAAGTTGAATCTTAAGCATGATGTTCAATGGCGTTATGTCATGGTAAGTCATTTTATTTTTGGGGTTCGTGATAGTTTATTAATTGTACTAACGAGTATTCTAATCTATAACGCTACCGGTGGTAGTGGTAGTTTATATGGTGACTTATTAACAGGCTTTGCGGTATTAAATCTATTGGCAAACTTTGCGGCGAGACGTTTAATTGAACGTCAAAATCGTTTGTATATGTATGCGTTTGGGGCGATATTATTGTTCACGAGCACAATGGTCTTAGTACTTTATCCAAGTATTATTGGGGCTATTTATTTTGGGGTTGTGAATGCGATTGGTAACCCATTTATGGTTAATACATTCAATATTATTATGATGAATGCTTTACAAGATTATATGGAAGAAGAAAATATTTTTGGACGTATTATTGCGAAAGAATTTACCTTAAATGGAGGTCGTTTATTAGGCATGGCAAGTATCCTAATCTTTGCGACATTTATTCCTGAACCCTTGTCATTGATTGTGGCTGTCACATTCTGTTCTAGTTTTGCGCTTATCTTAGTTGTATATGCGTTTAAATATCATAAACAAAGAGAATTATTGAAGAGGGGTTAATTCATGCATTGGGAAGACTTCTTAAAGAATGAGTTTAAAAAGGAATACTTTATTGAACTTTCTCACTTTCTAAAGGAAGCTTATTCTTCACGTGTAATTTATCCTAAGCGTGAGGATGTTTTTAATGCGTTTGCTTATACAAAGTATGAAGATATGAAGGTAGTATTGTTGGGTCAAGATCCGTATCATCAACCCCAACAAGCCCATGGTTTATGTTTCTCTGTTAATCCAGAATGTCCATTACCACCAAGTTTGAGAAATATCTATAAAGAGATGTGTGATGATCTAGGGTGTCCAATGCCTAAAAATGGGTATTTAGTTCATTGGGCTAAACAAGGGGTATTGATGCTCAATAGTATTTTGACAGTAGAAGAAGGGAAACCCTTATCTCATCAAGGAAAAGGTTGGGAGATTTTTTGTGATCATGTTCTTGAGGTTTGTAACCAATCGGAACAACCTCTCGTATTTATTCTATGGGGTAAACAAGCACAAATGAAGGAACGCTTTGTGACGAATTCACGTCATCTTGTAATAAAATCAGCTCATCCATCTCCGTTATCTGCTTATAATGGTTTCTTTGGTTCAAAACCATTCTCAAGAACCAATGATTTTTTGATTAAAAACGGACGAAAACCGATTGATTGGAGTCAAAATGTTTAAAACTACGCATGATTTCATTGATTATTGTACCAATCGTATGAATAAAGGTCGGTTTAATCTCGATCATTTTAAGGCGTTACTTGAAAAATTAGGAAATCCCCAACTAAAACTCAAAACAGTTCATATTGCTGGAACGAATGGTAAAGGAAGTACAACGGATTACTTAAGAAGTATTCTACAAACAGCTGGTTATAAGGTGGGAACTTTTACATCACCACATTTAGAAGTACACAATGATCGTATACGTATTAATAATGTTTATATCTCAGATGAAGAATTGCTTGAATATGGGAATCGTTTTTATACACTGATTGAAGAGAATGAACTCTCCATGTTTGAGATTGATACCTTAATAGCGATTTACTATTTTTGTGAGAAGAATGTGGATATCGCATTATTTGAAGTAGGCTTAGGGGGAAGATTGGATGCGACAAATGTCATTCTTCCATTAGTATCCTTAATTACCAGTATTGGGTATGATCATATGGATATTCTAGGTCATACATTAGAAGAAATTAGTTTTGAAAAAGCTGGAATAATAAAAGAAAATATTCCTCTTATCACAGCAGAAGATAAGGAGAATTGTCTTTTTGTGTTTAAATCTGTTTGTGAAGAACGATCATCTGATTTCTTGAAAATACATCCTGCAAAGAATGTTATTATCGGTGATTCGATTCAATATGAATATCATCATTTAATTATCCAATTGAATACACTCGCAATCTATCAAATCAAAAATTCATCGCTCGCAATTGAATGTGCGCTTTACTTACGTGAATTAGGTTATACAATAAGTGATGAAAACATTCAAATGGGGATATCTTCCACTCAATGGAAGGGTCGCTTTGAGACAATAAGTCTTAACCCACATATTATTATTGATGGTGCTCATAACATGCATGGCATCGATGCATTAGTCGAAAGCACAAGACTTTGTAAGAAGCCATTAATTATTGTTTTCTCAGCACTAAAGGATAAGGAAACAGAGAAGATGATTCATGCCTTAGTGGATATCGGAGATGAAGTGATTGTGACGGAATTTGAATTCTATCGTGCCGCAACACTAGAAGCACTTAGTATGAATAATCGAGTGACATCGATACGTAATCCTTATGATGCGATTAAATATGCGATTAAACAATCCGCGGGGGGTACATGTTTAATTACAGGATCACTTTATTTTATAAGTGAGGTTCGACAAGTTCTATTACCACAAATATTGGGGAGGTAAGTCATGGTTTTAATCACTCAGGTTCTAAGTGCAGTTGTCATACTTGTGATAGGGGTTTTATTGTTTCGATGGGATAAACCAAATATCAAAATAAAGACGATCGCAATTGTAAGTTTATTTGTAGCATTGAGCTTAGTATTATCCCTATTCTCTTGGATGATTCCATTATTTGGATTTCCATCACTTAAGGTAGGATTATCACAAATGCCGATTATGTTAGTTGGTTTTATATTTGGACCAAGTTGGGGATTTATTGCAGGTTTACTTGAAGATATGTTGGAATTATTAACAGGTACAGTAGCATTTCCTTTCTTTGGATTCACATTAAATAAAATTTTAATTGGTGTAATTCCTGGATTAACCTATCGTTTTGTGAAATCAAAGAATGGGTTTACAAAACAATTACCCTATATTCTAATTACCATTATTTCAATATCTGCACTAATCTATGTTTTCTCAACCCAACGTGTTTCTCTACCTGATGGGGACGTGGTGATTACGATGGAAATGCAGTTAATCTTATCTGCGTTTATTTTATTATTAGTTAGTACTTTAGTAATTGGTTTAAGAATTATCACTAAACAAAATGAACATGCGTATCTATTAAATTGGGTAATTGGTGTAATTCTTGTGGAGATGTTAATTCAATTAACATTGACGCCTCTATGGCTGGACATTATGTATGGAATACCATTTATTGTGAGTGTTTCTGTGAGATTGGTGAAATCTGTACTCATGATTTTGGTTAATACATTTATTGGACATGTTTTATTACGATTAATCAATAAAATTTTCCCACAATTCGATACTCAATAAACAACGAACTTTCGTTGTTTTATTGATATTAATAATGGTTTTGAGAGTGTAAGAAGCGATAAAACAAGGTATAATATGGGTACATACCTAATACTAGGAGGATATTCATGCGAAAACATAATATGATCGCGATGATATTGGCAGGCGGACGTGGAACACGTCTTTTAGACTTGACCAATAAAGTCGCAAAACCAGCGGTTTATTTTGGGGGTAAATACCGCATTATCGACTTTCCCCTAAGTAATTGTGCTAATTCCAATATTTCTGTTATTGGTGTTTTAACACAGTACGAATCTGTCTTATTGAATTCTTATGTTGCTCAGGATCAACGTTGGGGATTGGATGCGAAAGACAGTGGAATTTATGTGCTTCCTCCTCGTGAAAAGAGTGAGGGTTTCGGTTTATACCGAGGAACAGCAGATGCGATTACGCAGAATATTGACTTTGTGGATCAATACGATCCCGATTATGTGTTAATTCTATCTGGGGATCATATCTATAAAATGGATTATGATGCGATGTTAGAAGATCACAAACGTAATAAAGCAGATGTGACAATTGCAGTTTTAGAAGTTCCACTCAAAGAAGCATCACGTTTTGGCATCATGAATGCACATGAAGATGGTCGTATTTATGAGTTTGAGGAAAAACCTAAGAATCCTAAATCGAATTTAGCTTCAATGGGTATTTATATTTTTAGTTGGTCACTCTTAAAACAAGCATTAATCGATGATTTAGCGATAGAAGATTCAAATCATGACTTTGGTAAGGATATTATTCCTGGATTCTTAAACAGTGGTAAACGTTTATTTACACATCGTTTTAAAGGCTATTGGAAGGATGTTGGTACAATTGATAGCTTATGGGAAGCGAATATGGACTTAATCTATCATCGTGATGAATTAAATCTAGCGGATCCAAGTTGGAAGATATATACCGAAGATATTACGGTACCTCCTCAGTATATGGGACCAAACGCATCCATTGAAAATGCATATATCAATCAAGGTTGTGTTGTGGATGGAACTGTCATTAACTCTGTTTTATTTACTGGAGTTAAAGTGGATAAAGGTGCAGTGGTTAAGGATAGTGTATTAATGCCTTTCTCTCATGTTAAGAGTGATGCGTTTGTACAACGTGTCATCGTTGCGGATGATGTAGTGATTGGTGAAGGCGCAAAGGTTGGAAAAGAAAGTGGCGAAATTGATTTGATTTCGCAGAATATTTAGGGGGCTCTTATGATAAACGTACTTGGAATTATTAACTATGATGATGCGTCTGTTCATGTGGCTGGCTTAGAGAATTATCGTCCAATTCCTTCTCTTTCGTTCCTAGCTCGTTATCGTTTAATTGATTTTGCTTTGTCCAATATGACGAATTCTGGAATTAAGCGAATTCAAGTTTATGTTAAACACAAACCGCGTTCAATTATTGAGCATTTAGGGAGTGGTCGTCAGTATAATATCAATTCTAAACATGGTAAATTACGTATTTTAACTGGTGAAGAAACGATTCAATCTGAAGCATACAATCATGATATTACGGCATTCTTACAGAATATGCGTTTTATTGAGGATGCGAATCAAGAGTATGTCATGATTATGCCAAGTCATATGATTTATACCGTTGATTTTAAAGAAGTGTTTAAACAACATATAGATACTAAAGCAGATGTGACTGTTCTATATAAGACAGTGAACAATGCGCATGAATCTTTTATGGGTGTGGATACACTAAAATTGGATGATAAGAAACAAGTTTTAGAGATTGAAAAGAATCGTGGTAAGTATAAGAATCGTCATATTTCTTTAGCTGCATATATGATGAGTCGTGAGTTGTTTATTCACTTGATTCATTTAGCAGATAATATTTCTTCTTTATATACATTACGTGATGTTCTACAGGAACAAGTTTCCATGTTAAAGATGATTGGATTTCCTGTTAAAGGGTATGTGGCATGTATCAATTCACTTCAAGAATACTTTAGAGTGAATATGGAATTAACGGATTACAATCTAGGTAAAGAACTATTTAAAGATGAATGGCCAATCCATACACGTACTAGTGATTCTTGTCCAACCCGATATACACCAACTGCGAAAGCAAATTGTTCAATCGTAGCGAATGGTTGTTATATTGAAGGAACTGTGATTAATTCTGTTATTGGTCGTGGTGTTGTGATTAAGAAGGGTGCTTTAGTTGAGAATTCAATTGTTCTAGAAGGTTCTGTTATTGGAGAAGATGTTCATTTAAAGAATGTCGTTGTGGATAAGTCTGCAGTTGTTTCTAAAGTAAAAGAACTTGTCTCAGATGAAACAAATATTCTCTATGTAAAAAGACAAGATAGGGTATAAACATGAAAAAAATTCTGTTTGTCGCATCAGAAGGTTTACCATTTATTAAGACAGGTGGGCTAGCGGATGTTATTGGCTCACTTCCAAAAGCTTTAAAGGATGAAGGATTTGAAGTCTCAGTGGTTATGCCACTCTATTTGAAGACAGCTAAAACAGTTCATAGTTCTTTAAAGAAAGAAAAAACATTCAATGTAGAAGTAGGAATCATTCGTACGATTGCGACCATTTATTCAAAAGATGTGGACGGGATTACCTATTATCTAGTTGAGCATGCGCCATACTTTGAACGTGATGGTTATTATGGTTATGGGGATGATGGGGAACGTTTTGCGTTCTTCCAGCATGCAGTATTACGCATGATCGAGGAAAAGGTTGTCGTGCCTGATGTCATTCATAGTCATGATTGGCATGCAGGACTTATCTCTTTGCTCGCAAAGACTGTTTATGCAAAAAGAATTAAAACCCCATTAACCTTATTTACGATTCACAATCTATTATTCCAAGGGAATTTCCCTGCATCTATCTTAGATAGTTGTATTGGGTTACCAATGTCTTACTATCATGAAGGGCAATTGCGTTTTAAAGATGGAATCAGTTTTATGAAGGCTGGTATTCTGTATTCAGATATTGTCACAACGGTTTCAAAAACATATGCAAATGAAATTCTTACTGCGGAATTTGGTGAGAAGATGGAATATGTTTTATCACTTAGACGTGATGATTTGTTTGGTATAGTGAATGGAATAGATGTGGATTCTTGGAATCCAAGTACAGATACGTATTTAAGTTCGAATTATGATCTTAAAACAGTTACCAAAGGCAAGAAAGCAAATAAGCTTGCGATTCAAAAAGAATTAGGTTTGCGTGAAGATCCAAATGTAATGCTTGTGGCGATGGTATCCCGTTTAACCGATCAAAAAGGTGTAAATCTACTCATCCAATCCATGGCAGATATTATGGGTTGGGAAATTCAGTTGGTTGTTTTAGGTACCGGTGATGCGCATATTGAGAATGAACTCAAAGCGATTGAGTTTAGATATCCTCGAAGAGCAGTATTCTATTGTGGATACAATGAAGCATTAGCGCATCGTATCTATGCTGGAGCGGATGTTTTATTGATGCCAAGTGCATTTGAACCATGTGGTATTTCTCAACTAATTGCGATGCGTTATGGTACTTTACCGCTTGTTCGTGAAACGGGTGGTTTAAGAGATACGGTTATTCCTTATAATCAGTTTACAAAGGAAGGAACCGGATTCTCGTTCTATCCAATGAACGTAAATGATTTCAAACATGTGCTTTGGTTAGCGCTTGAAACCTTTACCTATCGTATGGATGATTTTAAGACATTGCGTAAGTCTGCAATGACGAAAGATGT
>RRZU013223416.1_pt1 | contig 27852 bp, 25 predicted proteins | sample 2165561 | NCBI WGS metagenome assembly RRZU01 (sample SAMN10456909, study PRJNA506462) | wastewater metagenome | isolation source: wastewater sludge | place: USA: Moscow, Idaho | reverse complement strand
GGCTCGGCTGACCCCTACCTGCCCGACCCCGAGGACCCAGCCTGGACCGATCCCGACCACGAGCCGCCTGCGACGAGGGCGGGACCTGAGGGTCGCGCCGTCACCACTTCGCCAGCCACGCTGGAGTCGATCATCTCGTAGCACCTCGCCCTACCAGCCCCTGCCCGGAAACAGCCCGGACGGGGGCTTTTCGCGTACTTGGACCTGCTCAGCGCTGCCTGCTGGCCCTTCGCGGGCCCCGTAAAGCCGCTCGATGACGCGCTGAGGCCCATCAACGCAGAACTCCCGGCCCTGGTGACCCGGGACCGGGAGTTCTACTGAACATAATCGGCTACTACTACTGAATAGCCTGAGTGCCGGAGAAGGGACTTGAACCCTCACGCCTTGCGGCACGGGAACCTAAATCCCGCGTGTCTGCCAATTCCACCACTCCGGCCAGCCGGATCAGTCTAGCCAGGCCTTGTCTCCCCTGCTCACTCGGGCGCTGGGCCAACCGCCACGAGGCGCAACGCGGGGTCGTCCAGGGCAAAAGTGCGCACAGGGCCGGGGCCCGTCTCGGCGGTCTCGAAGCGAATGGTCACGCGCCCTAAACCTGAGCCCCACACCCAGCCGTGCCCCCACTCGTCATGCTCCACGTCGGCGCCCGGGGTGAAGGAGGGCACCCAGCGCGGACGCAGCACCACCTCCTGCGGCGCCGATGCGGGGGCGGCCGTGGCGATGGAGGTGACGGTGGCACCCAGGGTGTCGGGCTCGAAAAGCTCCTCCTGAGCGGCCTGGGTGAATCCCGCGACGCCCACACCCAACAGCCGGAAGCCGGTCTCGATGGGGATGGCGTCCAGCAGCGAGCGCGCGATGCGCGCCACAGTGTCGGCGCGATCAGTGGCGCCGTGCAACGTGAGGCTGCGCGAGATGATCGTGAAGTCGGGGCGCTTGACTTTGAGGGCGATGGTGCGGGCGAACTGTCCCTGCCCCGTGAGCTTTCCCACCACCAGGCGCGCGTCACGCTCGATGACGGCGTCCAACTCGCTGCGGTCGGTCACATTGCCCTCGAAGGTGTCCTCGATGCTGATCGACTTGGCTTCCCGGCCAGCCACCACGGGGCGCAGATCCATGGCATGAGCGAGGGCGTACACCCCTTCGCCTTGAGCCTTGCCCAGTTCGCGCAGCAGTTCGCCACGGCTCAGGGCACGAATGTCGGCGATCGTCGTCACGCCCAAACGGGTGAGTCGTTCCATGGTTGCCGGGCCAACCCCGGGGATCGCCCGGGCGGGCAACGCGGCGATGGTGTCGATCTCGGTGCCGGACGCAACGACGCACACACCGTCGGGCTTGGCCAGCTCACTGGCGACCTTCGCCATGAACTTGCTGGTCCCCACCCCCACCGACGCCGTCAGGCCCCCCGTAGCCTCGGTGACCCGGGCCCTGAGGCCTTCGGCGAGTTCGGTCAGCGCGTGTGGGGTGAACTCCTGCGTCGGGCCTGCTGCGAGGTCGACGAACGCCTCGTCGAGGCTGAGCGGCTCCACCAGGGGTGACAGTTCGGCCAGCAGGCCCATGACGATCGCCGAGGACGCCTGATAGACGCCGTAACGACCAGAAAGGTAAGCCCCGTGGGGGCACAGCCGCCTCGCCTCATGCATCGGCATGGCCGAGTGGACGCCAAAGGCGCGCGCCTCGTAGGAGGCCGTCGAGACCACACCGCGCCCCCCAAGCCCCCCGACGATGACCGGTTTTCCCCGCAGGGACGGCTTGTCGCGCTGTTCGACGGCGGCAAAGAAGGCGTCCAGATCGAGGTGGAGGATCGAGGCATCGCGACGGTGCCCGCTGACCTCCTGCATCCCTCCAGTGTGGCATCCGGGCCTGACGCTTCACGCTTTTGTCATCCGGGCGTGCCACCATCGAAGACATGGATGCGATCACCCTGCTCATCGACGCCGCCAGCCGCCCCACCGACGCCGCACGCGCAACGTTGCGGGCCCTCGACCCTGATGTCGCCAACCTTCCTGTGCCGGGGCGCAACGGCACGCAGGCCAACTCGATCGCGTGGCTGGTGTGGCATGCCGCGCGCCAGCAGGATGCGCAGGTCTCTGCCTTGGCGGGCACCGAGCAGGTATGGGTGAGCGGGGCGTGGGCTGCCCGGCTTGGGGTCCACCGCGGGCCCGACGAGATCGGCTTCGGCGACTCCCCCGAGCGGGTCGCGGCGCTACGCGTCGAGGAGCCCGCCGTGCTCCTGGCCTATGTCATCGCCGTGACCGACGCCACACTGGCGTATCTGCGCACGTTGGAGGCGTCCGATCTCGACGACATCGTCGACGCGTCCTGGGAACCGCCTGTGACGCGTGGTGCGCGCCTGATCAGCACCATCGACGATGCGGTCGCGCACCTGGGGCAAGCCGAGTACGCCCGTGGCCTGCTGACGCACTGGTCGGTCGGCTACTGACCCTCGAATCCGGGGTCAGGCGCGAGGGGGTAACGGGGCGATCCGCGCATACCCGACGAAGTCGAACTCCCCGCGGGGCTCGCGTCGCGTCTCGCGCCAGACCGCAGGGTCGATCGTCGGGAAATGCACCGACCCTTCGGCGCGGTGATGCACCTCGGTGAGGTCGAGTTCGTTCACCTGGTCCATCGCTTCGCGGTACACGCCGCCGCCCCCGGCGACAAAGATCGTGTCGTCGAGGGAATGAGCCAGCGCGAAGGCGTCCTCCAGCGTCGCGACCGCGTAGCCGAGCCGCGGCTCGCCTGCGGGCACCTCGATGTTCTCGGGGTGGCGGGTGATCACGATGGTGGTGCGTCCGGGCAGCCACCGGCCAATAGCCTCGAAGGTGCGCCGCCCCATGATCATCGGGTGGCCCAGGGTCACCTGCTTGTAGCGCGCCCAGTCTTCGGCGTACTCGAAGGGCTGTCGGGTGCCGTCCCCGATGACCCCATTCGACGCGACGATGGCAATGGCGATGACGGGCATGGTTCCTCCTGCTGGCGGGGCGGGCGGTCGCTCAGACCGCGATGGGAGCCTTGATGGTCGGGTGGGGGTCGTACCCGATGAGTTCGATGTCGGACAGTTCGAACCCGTCGATCGTCGTCACGTCCGGATTGAGCCGCACCGTCGGCAACGGACGCGGTTCGCGGGTGAGTTGCTCGCGCGCCTGGTCGAGATGGTTGAGGTAAAGGTGCGCGTCCCCGAGTGTGTGGACGAACTCGCCGGGCTGCAGGCCCACCACCTGGGCGATCATCTGCGTCAGGAGGGCGTAGGAGGCGATGTTGAACGGCACACCCAAGAAGACGTCCGCGGAGCGCTGGTACATCTGGCAGCTCAGCCGTCCGTCGGCCACAAAGAACTGGAACAACAGGTGACACGGCGGCAGCGCCATCGCGCCCACGTCGGCAGGGTTCCAGGCCGCGACGACGAGCCGCCGCGAGTCGGGGTTGACGCGGATCTGTTCGATCACGTCGGCGAGTTGATCGATCCGCCTGCCGTCGGGGGCTTCCCAGCGCCGCCACTGCGCTCCGTAGATCGGCCCCAGGTCGCCTGCTTCGTCGGCCCACTCGTCCCAGATGGTGATGCGGTTGTCGTGCAGCCAACCGATGTTCGTGTCACCGCGCAAGAACCACAACAGTTCCCCAAAAATGGAGCGGGTGTGCAGCTTCTTCGTGGTGAGCAGCGGGAAGCCCTGTGACAGGTCAAACCGCATCTGGTGTCCAAAGACACTGAGCGTCCCCGTCCCGGTGCGGTCAGATTTCTGAACCCCGTCGTCCACGATGTGCCGCAGCAGGGCGAGATATTGGGCATCGGCCTGGTTCGCCACGCCTTCGGTTCGGGCCGCCTGCCCCCATGCACCGGACGCCGACGCCCCGACGACGCCTGTCTGCCCCAGGGCTGCAGCCAAGGGAGCGACGGTGGCGCGCAGCGCCTTGCCGCGGTGGCTGATCGCGTCCTTGGCCTGGGGGGTCAGTTCCGCGGTGGTTTGGTCATAGCCCTCGGGAATGAAGGCCGGATCGTATCCAAAACCGTTGGTGCCACGGGGCTCGCGGGCCAGCCGGCCCTCCATCGTGGCCCGTTCGACGTGCTCGGTGCCGTCGGGCATCACCAGCGCGACCGCGCACACGAAGCGGCCCGTCCGCTCAGGGTCGTCGACGTCGTCGATCTGGCGCAGCACCAGGGCGAGGTTCTCCGCGTCGTCGCCGTGCCCGCCCGCCCAACGAGCCGAGCGCACCCCCGGCATGCCGCCCAGGGCATCGACCTCGAGCCCCGAATCGTCGGCCAGCGCGGGCAGTCCGGTCGCCTCCGCGGCAGCGCGAGCCTTGATCAGCGCGTTGCCCTCGAAGGTTCGTTCGGTCTCGGCAGGCTCGGCGTACTCGCCGATCTCCTCCAGCCCGACCACCTCGGCGTCCACCCCTGCCCCGTGGAGGATTCGCCGCAGTTCCGCCAGTTTCTTCGCGTTATGGGTAGCCAAGACCACGCGCTGCTGCATGGCCCCCACCCTACGGGGCCTGCCACGGCCTGCCGAATGCCGTCCGCCACGAGTAGACACCCCGCTCATGCCGGGGCTGCCGGGCCCCCTCCGCGGGGATCGGGCGGCTCGCACGGGGCGCGCTTGGGCGGCGCGGGCAGGCGTCCACGTCACGCCCGCCCGGGGGAATGTCACCGACGCGAGCTATCGTCTCTGAGTCGCGAAGCGCCGGCCCCGTTCCGGGCCTGACGTTCGCCCCGGGGAGAGGACCACATGACCGCACCACACACCGATCCGGCCCAGCCGACCGTTTCCCCGTGGCGCGCGCTGTGGGCGCTCGTGGTCGGGTTCTTCATGATTTTGTTGGACACCACGATCGTGTCGGTAGCCAACCCGGCCATCAAGGCAGCCCTCGACCCGGCGACCGCCAACCTCGACAACGTCGTGTGGGTCACCAGCGCTTACCTGCTGGCCTACGCGGTGCCGCTGTTGCTGACCGGACGCCTGGGCGATCGCTTCGGGCCCAAACGCATCTACCTCACCGGGCTTATCGTCTTCACCGTGTCCTCGCTGCTGTGCGGCCTGTCGGGCACGCTCCCGCTCCTCATCGCGGCCCGCGCCCTTCAGGGCCTCGGCGCCGCGATGATGACACCCCAGACGATGGCCGTCATCACCCGCACGTTCCCCGCCACCCAGCGCGGCGCGGCCATGGGGCTGTGGGGGGCCACGGCCGGAGTCGCGACCCTGGTCGGCCCCATCGCTGGAGGCGTCTTGGTGGACGCCTTGGGCTGGGAGTGGATCTTCTTCATCAACGTTCCCGTGGGGATCATCGCGTGGTTCCTGGCCTTCCGGCTCGTCCCGGCGCTCCCCACGCACCCCCACCGCTTCGATACCACCGGGGTCGTGTTGTCGGGAGCCTCGCTGTTCCTCATCGTGTTCGGGCTTCAGGAGGGCGAGTCGTACAACTGGGGCCAGATCTGGGGCCCCATCTCTGTGTGGGGGCTCATTATCGCGGGCGTCGTCCTCGGCGTGATCTTCGTGTGGAATCAGGCGCGGACTCGTAACGAGCCGCTGGTACCACTCGAACTCTTCCGTGACCGCAACTTCGCCGTCGCCAACATCGGGATCGCCGCCGTCGGGTGTGCGGTGACCAGCATGGCGCTGCCGCTGATGTTCTTCGCCCAGTTGGGACGCGGCCTCACCCCCACCCAGGCCGCTTTGATCACGGCGCCGACCGCCGTCTTGTCGGGGGTGCTCGCACCCGTCCTGGGGCGCATCCTGGACCGCATCGATCCGCGCTTCATCCTGCTGCCTGGCCTGGCGATGGTGCTGCTGGGCCTGGTGTGGTGGTCGCTGTGGATGACCCCCGACACGCCCATCCTCGCGTTCCTGATGCCTGCGGCCGTCATGGGCGTGGGGCAGGCAGGCATGTGGGGTCCCCTTTCCACGACCGCCACGCGCAACCTGCAGCCTCGGCTCGCTGGCGCTGGTGCGGGCGTCTACAACACCACGCGTCAGATCGGCTCGGTGATCGGCTCGGCGGCTGTTGCGGCGCTCATGCAATCGCGCCTGAGCGCCTTGATGCCCGCCGGGCACGAGGGGCTGGGCGACCCACATGGTGGCTTGCCCGCCTTCGTGGCCGCACCGTTCTCCCAAGCCATGTCGCAGGCAATGTGGCTCCCCATCGCCATCTTGGCCCTCGGACTGGTCGCGGCCTGCTTCCTGGAGCGCCCCAGCGTCTTGGACAAGCGACCCCACTGAACCAGGCTCCGGGGAGTCCCCGAACCCACCCTCCCCGTACGACCCAGCACCGCGGTGATGCGTGATGCGTCCTGCATTGTGCCCGTGTCGCTTTGTGCTGGGCGTGCCCCGTTGCGGGTGGCCCGGCCCATCGGGCCCACAGTGCGGCCGATACGAACCCTCGGCCGCGACGGGCTGGTGCTCGCTGTCGCGCGGGTACCGGCTTCCCGGAACCTGGTGGAGGGAAGCCTAGGGCTCTTGGAGGTCGACCGACCAGTTCAGCCCCTGGAGGCGGTCGTCGAGTTGCCGGTAGGCCTGCGCCGCGTCGTCGGCCTGCTTGCGCAACGCCGCCACGTCCAGCGTCGGGACGAACTTGATCTCCGATCGACCCATCCGGTTCCCCGGCGTGGCAGCCGAGGCGGCGTCGGCCAGGAAGGTGCGACGGCGCGCGAGCGTGTCACGGCGGGCGATCGCGTCTGTCACCGTCACCCCCGGCTCGAACTGCGTGGCGGCATTGGTGGCGTTGATCGCCGACACCAGCCACGTCAACCGCTCGAAGCAATGCTCAGCCTCAGCAAGGAGCCCCGCAGGGTCCTCGACGGGGGATTCACCCTCCTGGACGAGCGCCGAGGACGCCAGGCGCCCGCTCAACTCCCCCAGCCGGGTCTGGACGGCGGCCCGCTCGGCCAGGGCTTGGGCCAGCTTCATCGCTCGTCCTGCAAGGCTTGAGCTTGAAGGGTCGCCAACGTGGCGCACCCGGCCTGCCCGAGATCCACCAGGGCGGCCAACTGATCTCGATCGAACGGCTCCCCCTCGGCGGTCCCTTGGACCTCAACGAGGCGCCCGTCGCCGGTGCACACGATGTTCATGTCGACCTCGGCGGTCGAGTCCTCCTCATAGGGCAGGTCGAGCATGATCTGCCCGTTGACGATGCCCACGCTGATCGCCGCCACCGAGTCCTTCAACGGCTCCCCGGCCAACAGGCCACGTTCACGCAGCCACGCGACCGCGTCGGCCAGCGCCACATAGGCGCCCGTGATGGACGCCGTGCGCGTCCCCCCGTCGGCTTGCAGCACGTCGCAGTCGATGACGATGGTGTTCTCCCCCAGCGCCTCGTAGTCGATGACGGCGCGCAGCGCGCGCCCGATCAGCCGCGAGATTTCGTGGGTGCGTCCGCCGATCTTGCCCCGCCTGGACTCACGATCCGAGCGCGTGTGGGTGGCGCGCGGCAGCATCTCGTATTCGGCGGTCACCCAACCCAGCCCGCTGCCCTTACGCCAGCGCGGCACCCCGGGGGTCACCGATGCCGCCACCAGGACCCGCGTCCGGCCGAACTCCACCAGCACCGATCCTTCGGCGTGGTCGAGCCAGCGGCGGGTGATCGTGACGTCGCGAAGCTGATCGAGGGCGCGCCCATCGGCGCGAGCGGTAGTCATGCTCGCAGAGTAGCCGGTACGACCTGCTCCACGCCCTCCACAAAGCCACCCATGAGGCGACGTCCGATCCCCTCGAACATGGCGGGACTACCGGTGGTGAGGAATCGTCGGCTCACCGGACGCGGTTCGGCGCGCACCAACCCCAGGTCGGTCAACGTGGTGAACACTTCCTTGGCCGATTCTTCCGCCGACGACACCATCGTCACGTCGTCGCCCAGGACATACCCCAGGGCGCCGGTCAGGAGCGGATAGTGCGTGCACCCCAGGATCAGGGTGTCGACATCAGCGGCCTGTAGCGGCGCCAGGTACTCCCGGGCGAGCGCCACGATCTCGGGGCCTGAGGTGATCCCGCGCTCCACGTAGTCCACGAACTGGGGGCAGGCGGAGGTGAAGACGTCGACGTCGGGCACCGCAGCCAACGCGTCGTCGTAGCTGCCCGAGGTCGCCGTCGCCAGCGTGCAGATGACGCCGATCCGGCCGTTGCGCGTCGCTTTCGCCGCGCGACGCGCGGCCGGAAGGATCACCTCGATCACCGGGACGTCGTAGCGTTCCCGGGCATCGCGCAACACGGCGGAGGAGGCGGAGTTGCACGCGATGACCAGCGCCTTGACGTCCTGCTCGACGAGGTAGTCCAGCGATTCCAGCGCGAACTGCCGAACCTCCGACAAGGGCCGGGGGCCATAGGGCGCGCGCGCGGTGTCGCCCAGGTAGACGATGTCTTCGTTCGGGAGTTGGTCGGTGACCGCCCGGGCCACCGTCAAGCCGCCGAATCCAGAATCGAAGAGTCCGATCGGGGCGCCGTTGTCACTCACGCCGACCCAGACTACTCAGCCGGACGCCCCTGCACAGGGTGGACGGGGCGCAACGACAGCGCCACGAGGCCCCGGCGCCCCGGGACGCTGGCCTGGGGGGAGCAGGCGGGCGCACCATCGCTCGCGGCCAGCGCGCAGCCGTTGCAGCCGCCGCTGGGGCAGCCCACGGTAAGCAGCTTCGCCTCGATGCGTCCGGCCCGGACCAGGTGGTCGACGGCGGCAGAGACGATGTCGGGGTCGAGCCCGGTCACCGATTCGACCTCAGCGAGCGAGGATGCCCCCGAAGTGAAAGCCTCCACGACGGCGGCAAGCGGCCTGGTTACCACCACAACTGTCCGATCTGGAAGACGGCCACCGCGAGCGTCCAGGCGACGACCAACTGCATGCCGACCCCGAAGAGGGTCCACCGCCAACCGATTTCCCGCTTCTGTGCGGCAATGGTGGCGACACAGGGCGTGTAGGCCATCAGGAACACCAAGAAGGCCATCACGGCAGGCAAGGGGTGCCCGTGGGAGGAGTCCTCGAAGGCCTGCGTGATCGCGGTACCGAAGTTGCCCGCGTCCTCACCGTCGGCCGGTTCCTCCACCGCGTAGGTCTGCGCCCAGGAACTGATGACAGCTTCCTTGGCCACGAACCCGACCACGAGGGCGGAAGCGGTCTGCCACTGTCCGAACCCCGCAGGCTCGAACACGGGGGCGATGCGCTGCGCGGCCACCCCATAGGCGGAGTCCTGGACGGGCACCTCACCGAAGGCCTCCCCCGCCTGAGTGGGGATGGACTGCAGAAGCCACACCGCGCACACCGTGACGACGATGATCCCCGACGCCGTGCGCAGGAAGCCTCGCAGCCGCATCCAGGCGACGGCCGCCGTCAACCGGGCCGTCGGGACCTGGTAAGGCGGCAGGTCAAGGACGAGGGGCTCGGCGCCCATCGTCCGCCACAGGGTTTTGCGCAGCACCAGCCCGACGCCGATCACCGCGGCGATGGAGGCCAGATACATGACGAACACCACGGTGCCCGCACCGCTGCCGAAGAAGACCGTGCCCACCATGACGTAGACCGTCAGCCGTGCCGTGCAGGAGGTGAAGGGCACGAGCAGCGACGTCAAAATGCGTTGGCGCGGATCGCTCAGGATGCGCGTGGCGGCGATGGCGGGCACGTTGCAGCCAAAACCCACGACCAGCGGGAGGAACGCCTTTCCGGGCAGACCGATGCGGCGCATCAGCCGATCGGTCACGACGGCGGCGCGGGCCATGTAGCCCGAATCCTCCAAGATGGCCAACAAGATGAACATCAGCGCCATGAGCGGGACGAACGTCAGCAGCATCCCCACGCCAGCGATGAGGCCGTCCACCACGAGGCCCTCCACCCACGACTCCCCCAACCCGACCGCGGCGAAACCCGCGCGGGCGGCATCGGAGATCGGCCCGGTGAAGAGCGTGTCCAGCCAGTCTTGCAACGGGGCGGCGACGGTCGTGGTGACCTGGAAGACCAGCCACATGACGCCAAGGAAAATGAGGGGCCCGGCGACGGGATGTGTGACGACGCGGTCGATGCGATCCGAACGGCTCACCCGTTCCTCGCCGGTGCGCGCGGTGCCAGCGGAGACCACGTCGGCGATCCAGGCGAACCGCTCGTCCTCCCGTTCCAGGTCATCGGCGGCCTCGGGCATGTCCCGCGGAGCGGGCACCGCACGGGTCAGCGCCTCGCGCACTGCACGGGTGAGATTGTCCAAGCCGACGCGGTGGCGCGGGTCCACGACGACAACGGGACAGCCCAATCCTTGCGCCAAGGCGAAGCTGTCCACTTCGACCCCGGCCTGCCGGGCCAGGTCGGTCATCGTGAGCGCGACCACGACTCGGCTGGAGGCTTCTCGCACCTGAGCGACCAGGTAGAGCGAGCGGGCCAGGTGGGCGGCGTCCACGGCCACGACCGTCACGTCGGGGCGCTCAGCGGCGGGCGCTTCGAGCAGGAGTGTGCGGGTCAGTTCCTCATCCGGGCTGAGCGGATCGAGACTGTAGGCCCCGGGCAGGTCGATCAAAGTGAACTCGGTGGCTGTGTTGGCCGCACACCCACCATCGCACTCCTCGCATTGACACACCTTGTCGCCAGCCCTGAACCGCCAGGCGCCGCGTCCGACGTCCACCGTGGTGCCCGGCCAGTTTCCCGTGACGGCACGCAGGCCGGTGAGGGCGTTGAACAGCGTCGACTTGCCGACGTTGGGGGCTCCGGCCAGGGCGATGATGGGTGCCCCGGCGACACCTTCACCGCCGGGTTCGCAGCAGGCGGCGCGCACGGTGGGCGCCTTGGGGTTGATGCTGAGTTTGCGGGAGACCTGATCGGTGCTCACGCCATCACCTCCACGGGGAGTTCTGCGAGCACAGCGGCGTCGACCGCGATCCGTCCGCCAGCGACCGAAACGATGCGGCCGCCGGAAGCCAACCGCTGGATCAAGCGAACATGGGCACCTCGCCGCAGCCCCAGGCTGGCGAGCCGTCGTGCGGTGGTGCGGTCGGGGTGCGCTCCGGTGAGCAGGAGGGGGACGTCCATCGGGGCTCCTGCGAGAGTCATCGTGTCAGGCACATTGGACAGGCTAACCTCACTTGCCTACTACTGCCAGTAGTACGCGTTTTTTGGCACATATTGCTTGCGCAATGATAGCGAAGCCACGCAGGTGCCCACGGCAGCTGCGGTTCACTCGTCCGCGAGGGCCTCCAGGAGCGACTCCTGCACGAACCCCAGCCAGTCGTACAGATCGACCAGTTGCGCACGCGGGTCACGGGCGGGGAGCGCGCTCAACTGGTCGTAGTCGCTGGCCGTCTCCACGCCCAGCCGGACGGCCAACGCCAGCCGCACCCCATTGAGGACGCGGAGCCACGCTTCCACCGCTTCCGGTACCACGACGACGGCGCCCCCGGCCTCCCCAATCGGGACCAGCGCGGCACTCACGACCTCGGCGTCCTCGATGCGTCCGCGACGCAGCGCCTCCTGGCTGAACCGGTGATGCTCGCCTGCAGCCGTGGCGTCCTCATAGGCGTCGGGGAACAGACGCGCGATCACCGGATCGGAGCGATCAAGGTCGACTCCGGCCCTGAACTCGGCTGCCCACTGCGCGAACGGATCCTGTTCGTGCGTGACGGGCCCGCTCCCGCCCAGGAGATCAGCGACCTGGCCCACCAGCGACGCCAACAGGGTCGCCTCGAACGCCTCGAACGAGGCGATGAGATCGTCACCCTCGCGCACAAAAGGGATCACTGCGCGCGCTCCAGCGTGGCCCACAGGCCGTAGGCGTGCAGCGCAGTGACGTGCTGCTCCATCTCCTCGCGCGTCCCCGTGGCGACGGCGGCCCTGCCCTCGTGGTGCACCCGCAGCATCAACTGCTCCGCCTTCGGCCGGGGGAACCGGAAGTAGGTCACGAACACATGAGTCACATAGCTCATCAAGTTGACCGGGTCATCCCACACGATCGTCGTCCACGGCACCGTCGCCTGGACCCCGCTCGCCGGGCGCTCGGCCGTCGCCGTCCCGCCCCCCGGGGTCGCGGGCTCCTGCGGTGATGTGGACATGGGGCCATTCTGGCACGCAGTCCAGCACGATCCCTTCAGCGAGGGTGCTGGTCGAGTTGGTCGGCGACCACATCACCAAAGCGCTGGCTGAGGTCGTGGGTCACCCCCACTGGGTAGAAGTGTCCCGTGACGAAACCCGCCTGCCGGTAGTAGGCCTCCCCCGCTTTCGCGCCGTGATTGACGTCGCCCAACGCGTCATAGCCGTCGTCGGAGAGGGTCCCATCGTCAGCCGCGCCGGTGTACCAGAACATAGGGAAATGGGCTCGCAAGCTGTCGGCGAACGGTCGGGCATCGACGGGATCGGGGCGTCCCCCGCCACCAAACATGATCGCGCCGCCGCCCCGCAGCGTCGAGGAATACAAGGGGAGAAAGAACTGGGTGATGAACTGGCTCCCGCCCGAGTAGCCGACCAGCCAGGTGTTGTCCTTGCCCGGCGCGTACTCCTGGGTGAGGCTGGTGACGAGTTCGTTGGCATAGGCCGCGTTCGCCTCGCCGTTCTCCCACCACGTCTCACCGCGCTCATCCGGCGACAAGACCGCCACGACGACGTATCCCCGCGAACGGCCCGCCTCGACGATGCCGTTTCGCCCGCCCAGGGAGTAACTGCTGTCGGGATGGGTGAACTCGTAGGCACCATCACCGTGGAACTGAAAGATGATCCCGGTCACTGTCTCGGGGCTCAGCCCAGCGGCGAACACGTGGTACTGCGAAGACGTTCCATCGCTGGCCACGAACGTTTGATCCCGCTTGTCCATCCAGGGACCCCAGCGGCGATCCGGATGCCACCACTGCCATGGACGCCAGGTGATGGCGATCACACCGATCAGGGCGACCACGAGAAAGCCAGCCACAACAGCGAGAATGTGGCGCGATGACATGGCGGAACCTTCCGGGGGTGCGTCCGTGCAGGAGGTGGTCTCGCTACGGGGACCGCCACCCCATTGTGTCACGCAGGATCTAGACCCCCGCGGGCTGGACCACCCTCACTACACTGCGCTCATGCTGCAGACCACTGCCCTGCTGACCGATCACTATGAACTCACGATGGTGCGCGCGGCACTCGGCTCGGGCACCGCGTTTCGACGTTCGGTCTTCGAACTGTTCGCTCGGCGCCTCCCTGAGGGGCGTCGCTACGGCGTCGTCGCGGGGACCGGCCGTGTCCTGGACGCGTTGGAGAACTTCCGCTTCGACGAAGAGACCATCGCCTTCCTGCGTGAGCACGACGTCGTCAACGATGACCTCGCCGCCTGGCTGGCGGACTACCGCTTCAGCGGGGACATCTGGGGCTACCCCGACGGCGAGCTCTACTTCCCGGGTTCCCCCATCATGGTCGTGGAAGGCAGCTTCGCGGAGGCGTGCATCCTCGAAACACTCCTGCTGTCGATCTACAACTACGACTCGGCGGTCGCGTCGGCCGCGTCGCGGATGACCGCGATGGCCGGGCACCGTCCCTGCATCGAGATGGGGTCGCGCCGCACCAACGAGTGGGCGGCCGTCGCCGCCGCACGAGCCGCCTACATCGCCGGCTTCGCCTCCAGTTCCAACCTCGAAGCCGGACGCCTCTATGGCGTCCCGACCGCCGGGACGGCCGCCCACAGTTTCACCCTGCTGCACGACACCGAAGAGGACGCCTTCCGCTCACAGCTGGCCGCGTTGGGCAACGACACCACGTTGCTGGTGGATACCTACGACGTCACTGCGGCCGTCACCTTGGGCGTCGAACTGACGCAAGGGCGCCTCGGCGCGGTCCGCCTCGACTCGGGCGATCTCCTCACACTCGCCGGCGACGTCCGACGCCTGCTGGACTCCCTGGGCGCCGTCAACACCAAGATCATCGTCACCTCCGACCTGGACGAATACCAGATCGCGGCCCTGCGGGCGACCCCGGTCAACGGCTACGGGGTCGGGACCAGCCTGGTCACCGGGTCGGGGGCTCCCACCTGCGGTTTCGTCTACAAACTGGTCTCGCGCGCCGAGAGCGACCAGGCTGAGGCACCTCTGCTGCCGGTGGCGAAGAAGTCAACCAACAAGACCTCCATCGGGGGACGGAAGTTCGCACTGCGACGCGTGAGCCCCTCGGGCATCGCCGAGGCCGAAGTGATCGGCATCGGCGCGGCACCGCGCGGCGACAGCAACGATCGACCGCTGCTCCAGCATCTGGTCTCCGGTGGCGAGATCATCGGGCGCGAGCCCCTGTCCGCCGCCCGTGAACGCCACGCGTCCGCGCGGGCGCAACTCCCTAGCGAGGCGTTCAAGATGAGCAAGGGATATCCCGCGATCCTCACCACGGTGCTCGACGCCGAGGGTGAGCAGACCTTCAACCCGTACGCACCACAGGGGTGAGCATGACCAAGGCATTGATCGTCGTCGATGTGCAAAACGACTTCTGCGAGGGCGGTTCGTTGGCCGTAGCAGGCGGAGCGAGCGTTGCCGCGGATATCGCGGCCCTGCTGTCGGGGGATCACGCCTACGACGTGGTGGTGGCCACCCGCGACCACCACGTCGACCCGGGCGCGCACTTCTCCCCCACGCCCGACTTCCGCGACTCCTGGCCCGTCCATTGCGTCGCGGGGACGCCAGGGGCACAGTTTCACCCCGCACTCGGCGCGCCCGCCTTCGACGGCGTGTTCGACAAGGGCGCCTTCTCGGCTGCCTACTCAGGCTTCGAGGGCACCGAGGTGGCGACGCACGCCACGCTGGCTGACTTCCTGCGCAGTCGGGGCGTCACCGAGGTGGACGTGTGCGGCATCGCGACGGACTACTGCGTCAAGGCGACCGCCGTGGACGCGGCCGCAGAGGGGTTCGCCACCACCGTCGTGCTCGGCCTGACTGCAGCCGTCGCCCCCGCGAACCTGCCAGCGGTGCGGCAGGAACTCGCCACCGCCCAGGTCACCGTGCGCTGACGAGCCTTCCTGCCCGCAGGAGCCTGTGCGAGCCTGCGGGCATCGCGACGCTCAGCGACGCCCGACCGACTCGATCCCGAAGCCGTTCATCACCGCAGCCAGGCGCGCGGCCCGCGGCGACGCGAACACCTCCTCCAGCGTGATCGGTCGCCCATCCGGCCCGGACAGGGGGACCCGCCAGTTGGGGTACTCATCAACGGTGCCTGGCTGGTTCTGCGTGCGGTGATCGCCGACGGCGTCGGTGAGCGCCGCGTTGAGCACCCGGGCCGGTGACGCGACGATCCAGCGATGCATGGCGAGGACTTCCTCGTCGATGTTGTCCGCGTCCTCGGGGGCGAGGAACCCTCGCTCGATCAGAGCGTGGCGCCACGTCGCGAAGGTGCGCTGCGCCAGCGCGCACTCTTCTTCGATGCTCTCGGTCAGCAGCCCCAGCCGGTGCTGGAGGCGCACGTGATCCAACGCCAGGTATCCGGCGGTCGGCGGCATATCGTGGGTGGTCACCGACGCCATGGCGTACTCGCGGTACGCCTCGGGAGGAACCGGATGCCCGTCATCGGTCATCTCGAACCAGGCCACCGAGGTGCCCAGGATGCCGCGATCGCGCAGGTAGTCGCGCACCCACGGTTCGACCGTGCCGAGGTCTTCCCCGACCACCAGTGCCCCCGCACGCTGCGCCTCCAGCATGAGGATGCCGACCATGGCGTCGTGGTTGTAGCGCACGTAGGCGCCCTGCGTGGGCGGCATCCCTTCCGGGATCCACCACAGCCGGAACAGCCCCATGATGTGATCGACGCGAATGCCACCGGAATGGCGCAAAATGCCCTGCACCATCGCCCGGAACGGCTGATAGGACAGTTCCTCCAGGCGATCGGGACGCCAGGGCGCCTGGCCCCAGTCTTGGCCGAGTTGGTTGTAGTGATCGGGCGGAGCGCCGACGCCGATCCCTGAGGCGAACGCATCGCCAAGGACCCACGCCTCGGCGCTGGCATTGCTGACGCCGACCGCGAGATCGTTCATGATCCCGACGCGCATGTTGGCGGCGCGGGCAGCAGACTGCGCCTCGCGAAGCTGGTTGTCGGCCACCCATTGCAGCCAGATGAAGAAGTCGATCTCGCGCGCATTGCGTGCCGCGAAGGCCGCCACCTCCGGTGAACTCGGACGCTGGTACTCCGTCGGCCAGTGGCGCCAGTCCGTGCCGAACTCAGCCGTCACCGCGCACCAGGTCGCGAACTGGGTGAGCATCCTGCCCTCACCGCGAACGAAGTTCTCCTTGGCCATGGTGCGGACCTCGCTGAGGCCCTCGTCGTAGATGACCCGCAACGCGTCCAGCTTGGCGACCCAGATCGGGTTGCGCTGGATCAACTCGGAGCCACTCACCGTCTTCAGCAGGTCGACGCGCAAACGATCAATACGTTCGCGCTTGTGCTGGGACAACGCGGCGTACTCAGGGATCAGTTCGGGGCGAATGTAGAGCGGGTTGACGTAGCGTCGGCTGCTGGGCAGGTAGGGGGATGGTTCCAGCGGCGGCACGGGCTGGGCGGCATGCAACGGATTGACCAGCAGGTAGTCGGCGAAGTGTTGGGTTCCCGACCAGGTGGCCAGGTCGGCCAGATCAGCCAGGTCGCCCATCCCCCACGAGCGCTGCGAGCGGACGCTGTACAACTGCGTGGCGTAGCCCCAGATCCGGTGATCGGCCATGGGCTCGGGGAAACCCAGGAATGCCGGGGTGACGACGAGGGTGGCTTCCAGATCGCCCGCCGTCGATTCGAGGTGCACCCGGTGATACCCCAGGGGTAGGTCGCCTGGGATCTCGAAGCTCGCTTCCCCCGTCCACTGCCCGTCAACGTCACGATCCGGGACTGCGTTGTCGACCTGTACCGCGTCGCGGCGTCCGCCCTCCTCAAGACGGATCCAGACGGCGGCTGGTGTTCCGCCCGGTACATGGACGCCGATGACCGCTGGCGTTCCCTGACGCACCACCGTGCAGGGGGGCAGCGCGCGTCGCCACGGGCGGACCTCATGGTCAGCGACGGCGGCGTCGGCGGCCTCGGCCGTGGAAGCGTCGATGCCCATGCCAGCGAGAATGCCGACGACTGTCGCGTCATCAACCTGGGTCAGGCGCCCCTTCCAGTCCCAGAATTCGGTGGAGATCCCGAACGCATCGGCCAGACGCGCAAGTACCGGATTGGTCAGGGGCATAGCCAAACCCTAGCCGTAACCCGGCCCCCGCAATGGCGGCGTACAACGCGAGAGACGGACGCGTCGGCGCCGTCACAAGGAGGTGTCGCCCCCGGGCCCTTCGAACGGTTCGACGAGCCGGCGCAACAGGTCCGCAACGCGGGTGCGTTCCTCGTCGCTGAGCCCCGCCAAGATCGCCTTTTCTCGCGTCACGAGATCGCCGAGCGCCGCCTCGACCAGCTCGCGCCCACCGGGAAGCAGCCGCACCCGGACGGCACGCCGATCGCGCGGGTCGGGAAGCCGTTCGACGAGCCCACGTTCGGTCAGCCGGTCGATGCGATTGGTCATCGTTCCCGACGTGGACAGCGTCTGGGCGATGAGGCGTCCGGGCGACAGTTCGTAAGGAGGACCCTCGCGGCGCAGGGCCGCCAACACGTCGAACTCCCACAGGTCCAGATCGTGCACGGCGAACGCCTCACGGCGCGCCAGATCCAGGTGCCGGGAGAGCCTGTTCACCCGCGACAGCACCGCGAGCGGACTGACGTCGAGATCGGGAACTTCGTGAGCCCAGGCCTGCAGGATCCGATCGACTTCATCGACCACGGGCCGCCCCTTCCTCTGCTAGATCGTGTGCGGAACTCTAGACCAGCCCCGCCGTCGGCCCGCGCGCCACACCCCGCGTGGATGGTGGCCCTGCAGCGGCGGGACACTAGGCCAGCCGGGAGTGGTTCTCCACGAATCCGATCCGGCGAGCGGCCCCGATCGCCGCCAACGCGATGAGCGCCAACGCCGACATTTGCACCCCGAAGACCACGGTGGGTGAGGCCACCGGCGTGAGAGCCGCGTACACCGTGCCCGCGGCCCCGACCAGGAGTGCGTTCCCGGCGGCCTCACCCACTTGCAGCGAACTCCCGTTGCGTCCGATCTCTTCCTCAGACGACAACTGCATGAGCGCCAACGACGTGGAGGCCGTCTGGAGGCCCATCCCGACCCCGGACGCGGTGAACCCGAGCAGGCTCAGCGGCAGGCTCACGGCGGGCAGCCACGCAGAGGTGGCCGTCACGGCCGCGCCCAGGGCGACGCACACCGCACCGGCGATGATGATCTGGTCACGCGAAAGCCGAAGCCAGGGCCGCGCCTGCAGCCAGGAACCCAGCATCCACCCCACGGAGGCGATCGTGATGACGGCACCGGACACGAGCAGGCTGACTCCGCGGGAGGTGAGCATGAGGGGCAGGAAGGACTGCAGACCGAAGAACACCCCCGCGGTGATCAACCGGACCATCACCACCGCCGCCAGCCCCGACACGGCGAGCCGGAAGTCGCGCGGCATAAGCCGGGGCCAGCCGTGGATCAGGCACGCCGCGCCAAGTGCGACCCACAGCAGGGAGGTCCACCCCAGTTCCTGACCGGCGGCCTGAATCAGGGCCAAGCCGACGGCCACCTCGACGGCGGCCAGCAACGGCACGGGGTTCTCAGGAGCTTCGGTATCCCCTCGTGGGGGCAGATGACGCAGCCCCGAGGCCATGAACACCAACCCCAACGCGACGAAGGGCAGGATCATCCAAAACACCCAGTGCCACGAGAACTTCTCCGCAACCCATGCGGCCACCCCCGGACCAAGGAAGGCGGGCATCATCCAGCACGCAGAGAACCACGTCATGATCCGGGCACGCTCGACAGGGTCGTACCCCTGCGCCGTCACCACCAGCAGGCACAGGTTGACCGCACCGCCGCCAAGCCCCTGAACGAACCGGCCCACCAGCAGCACGATCATGGTGGGTGCCAGCGCCGCCACGACTACCCCCGCGGCGAAGACGAACAAGCCGATCAGCAGCGGACGCACCGGGCCGGTGCGATCGACGATGCGTCCCGTCGCGGCGATGGCGAACAACTGCGGGATCATCACCGCCGAGAAGGCCCACGCGTAGAGTTCGGCGTCGCCCAGATCGGCGGCCGCAGCGGGCATCGCCGTCACGACGGCCATCCCTTCGAAGGCGACCGCCGTGATGCAGACGAGCAACCCCAGCGTCAGGGTGCGGCGAGATCGGGACATGGTCATTCATTCCATCACTGCGAGCGCTTAGGATGAAAGGCATGACCCAACTCACGCCGGCTCCCGGTTCGCAGACGGTCGTCGATGAGCGCACCGACTTCCGGCTCGACGAGGGCGATCACGAGCGTTTCAGCCACTACGTCCCCAAGAACAAGCTCACCGAGGCGATGGTGATGGGCACCCCTGTCGTCGCCCTGTGCGGCAAGGTCTGGGTGCCCAGCCGCAACCCCGAGAAGTTCCCCGTGTGCCCCGAGTGCAAGGAGATCTGGGAGACGTTCTCCTCCGGGGACAAGAACGGCGGTGGCCAGGAGTCATGACCGCGGAGCGGACGCTGGTGCTCATGCGGCACGCGAAGTCGTCGTGGAAGACCAACGATCCGGATCTGGCGCGCCCGCTGAGCCCCCGGGGAACACGTGACGCCGTCGTCGCCGGTCAGATCCTCGCACCGCTCCCCTTCGATCTGGTGTTGGTCTCCCCCGCGGCCCGCGCCCAGCAAACCTGGCAAACCCTGCAGATGGGCGGTGCGGGCGCGGCGCAGGTCGTGACCGTGGACGCCCTCTATCACGCACGGACGCCAGGCTTGATCGCTGCCTTGCACCAACTCCCCGAGCAGGCCCACCGGGTGCTGGTGATCGGTCACGAGCCGACGCTCAGCGACACCATCGTGACGGTGGCAGCACCGTCGCCGTCGCGGGACGCGGTCGCCTCCCGGTTCCCCACCAGCGGCATCGTGGTGCTGTCGGTGCCCACGGCGTGGGATGCCTTGGGCTCCCAGAGCACGACCATCGCCGCCTATGAGGTGCCTCGCGGATGACAGACGGCTGGTACGACCTCATCGGTTATGCCGGGGCGGCTTTCGTCCTGGTGTCGCTCGCTGTGCGTTCGGAGATCCGCAAGGGTTGGCTGTGGATCGTCGGCTCGGTTTGCCTCCTGCTGTATGGCGTCGTGATCGGGGCCTGGCCTGTCGCGCTCGTCACCGCGGTCCTGGCCGTCGTCTGGGTAGGCCGCCTGCGCCGTGAACTTGGCCCCGACACGCACTTCGTCGCAGTCCCCCTCGACCCCGACTCGCCCTTCCTCGCGGACTACGTGGGCGGCAATGCAGGCGAGATCGCCAACAGCCAGCCCGACTACCACCCGGACCCTCACGACACGTTCGTGCGGCTCATCAGCCGCGACGGGCTGCCCGCCGGGGTCCTCATCGGTGAGCCTGCGGGCAAAGAACTCCTCATCAAGCTCGACTATGTTTCCCCGGCCTATCGCGACAGCGCCCAGGCCCGCTGGATGTTTGGGCGCGGCCGTAGCGTGTTCACCGAGGCAGGCTTCACCAGGCTGGTCGCGAACGCCCACACCACCGTGCACCGCAACTATCTCGAATTGCTCGGCTTCCACCGCGAGGGCGGCTCCTACGTCCTCGACCTCACTTAGGCCCGCCTCACCCGCTCAGTAGCGGTACGCGTCCGCCTTGTACGGGCCCTCCACCGGGACGCCCAGGTAGCTGGCCTGGCGTTCGCTGAGCGTCGTCAGGCGCACACCGAGGGCGTCCAAGTGCAGCCGGGCGACCTCCTCGTCCAGATGCTTGGGCAGGGTATACACCCCGACCGGGTAGGCGTCCGGTTGGGTGAACAGTTCCACCTGAGCCAGCACCTGGTTGGTGAAGCTGTTGCTCATCACAAAGCTCGGATGGCCGGTCGCGTTGCCAAGGTTCAGCAGGCGGCCCTCGCTGAGCACGATGACACCATGCCCGTCGGGAAAGACCCACTGATCGACCTGCGGCTTGATGCGGTGCCGTTCCACCCCCGCGGTGGCCTCCAGGCCAGCCATGTCGATCTCGTTGTCGAAGTGCCCGATGTTCCCGACGATCGCATTGTGCTTCATCGACGCCATGTGCGCCGCCGTCACCACGTCGCGGCATCCAGTAGCGGTGACGATGATGTCGGCGTTGCCCACCACATCGTCCAGCACGGCCACCTGGTAGCCGTCCATGGCCGCCTGGAGCGCGCAGATGGGATCGATCTCGGTGACGATGACGCGCGCGCCCTGACCGGCCAGGCTCTCAGCGCAGCCCTTGCCCACGTCGCCGTAGCCGCACACCACCGCGACCTTGCCGCCGATGAGGACGTCCGTGGCGCGGTTGATCCCGTCGATCAGGGAGTGGCGGCAGCCGTACTTGTTGTCGAACTTCGACTTGGTGACCGAATCGTTGACGTTGATCGCCGGGAAGAGGAGCGCTCCGTCGCGCTCCATCTCATACAACCGGTGGACGCCGGTGGTGGTCTCCTCGGTGACGCCGCGGATGCTGGCCGCCAGGGTTGCGAAATCCAGCGTCGAGGCGCGCAACGTGTCCAAGATCACGCCGTACTCCGCAGAGTCGCCGGGCTGAGCGGACGGCACCTGCCCGGCCCGGGAGAACTCCAGGCCCTTGTGGACGAACAGTGTCGCGTCCCCGCCGTCGTCGAGGATCATCGTCGGCTGCTGGCCGGTCGGCCACGTCAGGATCTGCTCGGTGCACCACCAGTACTCCGGCAGCGACTCCCCCTTCCAGGCGAACACGGGGACGCCCTGCGGATCCGACGGCGTGCCATCACGGCCCACCACGACCGCCGCGGCCGCATGATCTTGGGTGGAGAAGATGTTGCAGGAGGCCCAGCGCACCTGGGCGCCCAACTCGATCAGCGTCTCGATGAGGACCGCAGTCTGAACCGTCATGTGGAGGCTGCCCGCGATGCGCGCGCCCGCCAGCGGCTTGGTAGCGCCGTAGCGCTGACGCATGGCCATCAGGCCAGGCATCTCGTGTTCGGCCAAGGTGATTTCCTTGCGGCCGAACTCGGCGAGGGACAGGTCAGCGACGCGGTACTCCACGTCGGGGAGCCTACCGCGCCCGCGGCGAGCCGGACCGGTGGTGGTATCGGCTGGACGCGGGCATCCCAACCGGAGAACACGCCCCTCGCGCCGTGTCGGAGGTGCCCGTTAGGGTCTCCTGCACGGGCCCTGCCACACTCCCGCAGTGCCCACACCGACGAAGGGTGGGGAATGCGCACTTTTAGCCTGGTCGAGGGAACCTCGGACAAGTTCTGGAGCATCGACGTCGTCGACGCGTCCGTCACGGTCAACTACGGCCGGACGGGGACCAACGGGCAGACCAAGACGACGCAGTACGACTCCGCCGCTAAGGCAACGGCTGAGGCGGAGAAGCTGATCGCGTCCAAAGTGCGCAAGGGCTACGTCGAGGGCACCGCGACGGGCATCCTCACCCCCGTCACCCCGACCGTGTCCGCGCATAAGGCCCCGGTCATCGACGCGGCACCACAGGCGTCCACCGCCCCCACGGCGACGCCCCCAGCTACCTCTGGCGACACGCCCATCGCGGTACCTGCTCCCCCGTGGGACACCCCCGATGAGCTCACGATCACGCCCACCGCCTTAGAAGAGGCCCTGATGCGGGGCGAACCGTTCCCCCTGAATCGCATCGACGAACCCTTTGACCCGGCCCCACTGCGCGCCTGGTTGCAGCGCAACACCATCGAGGTGGATCAGTACCGCCACACCCTCGTCTTCCTCTCGCTCCCCTTCGAGGGGGTCCCCTCGGCACCGGCGGCGGCCTGGTGGCTGCAGTTCGCCCGCAAACGCCGCATGTCATCCAACTCGGGCCACTACTCCACGCCCACGCTGCGCGAGCGACTCGACTTCGCCGACGCCGATTACGCCAGCGGCCCCGGCGATCTGAGCGCCTCCTGGGACGCCTATGACCTTCCCCCCAGCCTCCTGGTCGGGAGCTTGCTCGCCTTCCTGGAGCCCCGTCAGGTGCTGACCTTTCTGTTGCCGGGGCGTTCCTTGATGCACGACGGCTGGGAGGACCTCCTGCCCGTGCTGCGTGCCAGCGTCACCCCGTGGCTCGCGCCCCACGACCGGGTTGTGCCGCCGATCCCCGAACCCTCCTACTCCCCTCAGCTTCGCCCACGCGAGTGGCGCACCGTCACCCAACTGCTCGCCAGCGCGATCCTGTTCGGGAACCAGGAGGCCATCATCGCCGCTTACGAGGAGGCTCTCGCCGCTCCGGTGCAGCCCCCCACCAGCGGCCTGACGCTCGCCGCCGTATCCGGCATCTCCGACCCACAGGAGCGCCTGCGTCGCCTCCAGGGCGTCGACCTGGGGTACGACCCCGCCACCGCGCGGGGCACCGTGATCTTCGGCGGGCGACGGGCCATCCCGCTGGTCGTGGCTGGCCTGGATCAGGAGTTCATGGACAAGCCGCGCGTCGCTGGCGTCGTACGACTGCTGGGCGCCACGGCGACCGGGCCGGGGCTCGTCTCCACCATGCTCGGCCTCACCGGGCACCTACGCGCGAAAAGCGAAGCCGTCGCCTGGCTGGCGTCACACCCTCAGGAGTTGGCCAACAGTTCGGCCACCCCCACGGCTGCGCAGCGCGACACGCTGACCGCGATCGTCCGCGACGCCATCGCCCAGAACCCCGACGTGTACGGTCCCGCTCCGGCCAACACAGCCCTGGTCTCGATCCTGGCCGAGTTGGCCGCCGAGGCGGCCCTGCCCACCCTGGACGCCGACGCGGCACCGGCGTGGTTCCACGAGGCGCTGGCCCGTGAAGAGGCGTTGCCCGTCGAGGAGGGTGGCCTCAAGATTCCCACCAAGACCCCCACGTGGGCCCAGCCCTCGGCGCTCCCCCCGCTGGTCGTGGCGGGTGCCCGGTTGGACGCCGCCCTCACCACCGCCGTCCTCGCATCCGCCGTGCGCGGGGCCAATGTGACCACACGCACCCCACGTCCCCTCGTCGCCGCCGTACGCGATCACATGACCGGCAAGGATCGCGACGCGTTCGCCGTCCCGCTGCTGCAGGCCTACCTGACCAGCGGCGCCAAACCCGCCGACCGGGCCTACTTCGTCGCCGCTGGCTACCTGGGCGCCGAAGGGCTCGCTTTTGCCCTGGCGCCCCTGGTGCGCGAGTGGCCTGGGCAGTCGCAGCATCAACGAGCTGTCTTGGGCTTGGAGGTCTTGGCCGCAACCGGGACGACCGCGGCACTGCAGGCCATCTCCGGGATCGCGAACAAGTCGAAGTTCAAGGGGGTGCAGAAGGCCGCCCAGGAGGCCCTGGCCAAGCTCGCTGCCCTCCAGGGGCTCACCGTTGACCAATTGGAGGATCGGGTTGTCCCCGATGCGGATCTCGATGCCCAAGGCGTCCGGGTCCTGACCTATGGCCCGCGTTCGTTCCGGGTGTCGTTGTCGCCCCAGGGCAAGGCGGTCGTGCGCGATCTGGGCCCCGACGGTCGCCCCACCGGCAAGCCGCGCGCCGCACTGCCTGCCCCCAACAGCCGCGACGACGCCGACGCCGCAGCGCTAGCCAAGGCCGAGTTCGCGGTCCTGCGCAAGCAACTCACCGAGGTGTCCAAGATCCAAACCGCGCGTCTGGAGAAGGCCCTGGTCACGGGCCGCACCTGGACGGCGGAGGAGCACCGCACCCTGGTGGCTCAGCATCCGGTGCTCAATGCCTTGATCCGCCCCTTGGTGTGGCAGGTCAGTTCGGCCGGGCACCCCCGAGCCCTGGTTCGGGTGAGTGAGGATCACGAGTACCTCGACGTCGCCGAAGACACCGTCACCCTCCCCGACGACGCCACCCTCGCGCTGGCGCACCCGCTGAATCTCAGCGAGGCCGAGCGGGACGCTTGGCGGGCTCACCTGGTGGATTTCGATTTGGTCGCCCCGCTGGATCAACTGGATCGCCCGGTGTTCGGGCTGCCTGCCGGTCAGACGGGCATCACCTTGGCCGGTCTCCCCACCGGGCTCGTCAACCCAGGCACGCTGGTCTCGACGCTGGAGCGTCATGGCTGGCGGCGGGGCACCCCTGCCGACGCCGGCGTTGTGCATTACCTGTGGCTGCCCTTTGAGAGCCTCGGTTTGGCGGTCGCGCTCGGGATCGACGAGGGCCTGTGGACCGGCATGATTCTCGAATCCGGCGACCAGAAACTCGATCGGGCCCTGCTGGGACCCCTCAAGCAGGTGGAGTCGCTGTGGTACCTCGACGACCGGGGCGTCGACTGGCAGCCGTGGGAGAGCGCACCGCCCGTTCTCGTCTCTGAAGTCCGCCGCTCGCTGGCCGCACTCGAGGAGAAGATGGCGTGAGCACAGACCCGGGCACCCCGTCCGCTCGCGCGTCCGAGCCGGGGGGTTCCGCCCCCGAGGCGGGGGCGCTGCAGCGTCCCTCGGCGGAGACGCTGCACGCCGCCGAACTGGCCGCGCTGGCTGAGCGTGACGCCCGGACGGGCGCGCTCGTTCCGACCGGTTGGGCGTTGTCACCGCAGTCGGTCGTCGACTTCGTCATCGGGGATCCCCGGCATGGCATCACGGCCAAGTTCGTGGGTGAGCGGGCCTTCGTGGAGCGCTGCGTGGTGGCGTTGGCCACCCATCGAGGCCTCATGCTGATCGGTGAACCAGGGACGGCGAAGTCCTACTTGTCTGAACTGCTCGCCGCCGCCGTCTCGGGTGATTCCACGTTGACCGTGCAGGGGTCCGCCTCCACTACCGACGACGCCATCAAGTACTCCTGGAACTACGCCTTGCTGTTGGATCGTGGCCCCAGCCTGGAGGCGCTCGTCCCGGCCCCGGTGCACCGGGGGATGAGCGAGGGCAAGGTGGTCCGCTTCGAGGAGATCACCCGCTGCCCGATCGAGATCCAAGACTCGCTACTGTCGATCCTGTCTGATCGGGTGCTGACCGTTCCGGAGTTGTCCGGTCCGGACCGCGTGCTCCATGCCCGCAAGGGGTTCTCCGTCATCGCGACGGCGAACACGCGCGACCGTGGCGTCAACGAGATGTCGGCGGCGCTGAAGCGCCGGTTCAACTTCGAGACGGTCCGCCCGATCCGCGATCACGCACGCGAGGTGGCATTGGTCCAGCAGCAGTCCGATGCCGCCCTGGCCGCCGCCGGGTTGGCGGTGCGCGTGCCCGCGGATCTGACCGAGGTGCTGGTCACGGCCTTCCATGAACTGCGCACCGGGCGCGCTGGCGATGGAACTCCGGTGGAGCAGTTGTCCACGGCCATGTCGACTGCCGAAGCGGTGTCGGTCGCGGTGACGGCCGGGCTGCGTGCGGCCTGGTTCAGCGGGGGTGCCCCCACCGGCACCGATCTGATCGAGGCCCTGGTAGGGACCGCGTTGAAGGACGAACCGGAAGATCTGTCTCGCCTGCGGAGCTACTTCTCCCGTGTCGTCGCCTCGCGTACCTCGGGCCGCGCCGGGGCGCGTTGGCGCGAGCTGTACGCGGCCCGCCAGCGCCTGTTGGAGTGACCGTGGAGGCCTGCGCCCCCGCCGAACTGGAGCGGGTGATCTGGGTTCCGGTCCGGCACCATTCCCCGGCCGCGGCACGCACCGTCCGCGCGCTGATCGCCCGCCATCACCCCGAAGCGGTCCTCATTGAGGGTCCCTCGGAGTTCACCGCGTTCGATCAACTCGATCTCGATCATCGGCTGCCGATCGCGATCATGACGTGGGTGCGTTACGTCCTTGAGGGCCGCGAGCGGCAGGCGCACGCCCTGTACCCGCTGACGGTGTTCTCGGCGGAGTGGCAGGCGCTGGTGACGGCTCGGGCGCAGGGCGCGGCGACCGCGTTCATCGACCTGCCGTGGGCCGACCTCGTGGCCATGCGGCTGGGGCTGTCCGCTGACGCGGACGCTGCGCCTCCCGGCGAGGAGGACGCCGCCGCCTCGCTGGGCGATGTCGAACCGGGGCCGGACTTCTTCGCCTCGCTCGCCGTCCGCGTCGGGCGCGAGGACGCCTCGGCGGTGTGGGATGAGTTCTTCGAAATCGACCCGATCGTGGATCCCGACACCTACCTGACGCGGGCGAGCCTCCTGGGCGAGGGCGTCCGGCTGTCGTCCGCGGAGGCCGACGAGCCGGAGAATCGTGCTCGGGAAGCACACATGGCGCGGTGTATCGCCTCGACGCTGCGCACCACCACGGGCCCGGTCGTGGTGGTGACGGGAGCCTTCCACACCAGTGGGTTGCAGGCGCTCCTGGCCGGGCTGGGCCCGGGGACGCCGTTGCCCGCACCGGTCGATCTGCCCGGCCGGGTGGACGGCACTGCCCTGGTCCCCACCGATTACGCCGCTTTGGACGCCCGGCGCGGGTACCTGGCCGGGCAGCCCAGTCCTGGGTTTTATCATCGCGTGTTCGAGGCTGGCCCCGATCGGGACGCCGACGTCGTCCCTGCCCTGTTCACCGAAGCCGTCTCCGCGCTGCGGGCCCGTGACGTCCCGCTCTCCCCTGCCGATGCCATCGCCGCGATGACGACGGCGAAGGCGCTGGCTCAGTTGCGTGGCCATGCCCGCATGTGGCGCGATGACCTGGTCGACGGCATCACCGGCGCCGTCGTCAAAGACGACCTCGACGACGATCACCCTTTGTTGCAGGTGGTTTTGACGAGCCTGCGCGGCGACCGGGTCGGGCATCTCGCTGCGGGTACCGACGTGCCCCCGCTCGTCACCGAGGTGCGACGTCACTGGGACGAGCTTGGCCTGCCGCACCCGCCCACCCTCACGCCGACCACGCTGGACCTCGACAGCCCGCACGATCGGGCGGTGAGCAGGCTGCTGCACGCGTTGCGCATCCTGGATGTGCCCGCAGCCGTTGCCCCTGCTGATCTTCCTTCTCGGCTGACGTCCCGCACCCGAATCGACGGGAGTGAGCGGTGGGCCTTGGTATGGGATCAG
>RRZU011950966.1_pt1 | contig 27869 bp, 23 predicted proteins | sample 2165561 | NCBI WGS metagenome assembly RRZU01 (sample SAMN10456909, study PRJNA506462) | wastewater metagenome | isolation source: wastewater sludge | place: USA: Moscow, Idaho | reverse complement strand
TGATACAGTCACAGATGCAGCCCTATCAACTTTGATTGATTCAAAGTCTACTCCACTATCACTGTATACATTCATCATAAATACATCACTTTCTTTATCGTATACCGCATGTTTAATACTATCTTGAGCAAGAATTTCTACACGGTCTTCAGCAATAAACGCTTCAGTTTCATCAGTAGTTTTTCCTGGTAAGATAATATAACTGTATTCATCACTTGTTGGGTTATTTCCATGTGATTGAATCATCTTGAAGTAATCTTTAATATAAGTTTCATCATTTACAAAGTATGTATTAATATCAGCATACTTACCTTGTCTTGTTTCTTTTTCAACTGAAACTTGAGCTCCTTTAGGGAAGATGTAGCTAATGTCATTAACTGCTTCATCACCTTCTAAATGGACATACTCATTATCTGTTAGGGTAAGATCTTTCTTCGTGCTTACTTCATCACTACCATTAATTGTAATTTTATTTCCTGCTTCTTGAAGCATTCTATTTTCAATTGTTGTATCAATAGTAGCACTTGTAGATCCTGAAATATCTGATCCTAAGGCTAGAACATAACCGTCCATCATAAACCATGATTTATTCGCCTTTGTATTTGCATTGGTATGGACTGCATCATATTTCATTCCTACAGATGCATACTTACCATTGTGTGTTCCTCCAACCCATGAATCTCCATTAAGTTTCCCAGAGTTTGCCCCATTAGCTAAAGCCTTTGTATCGACTGTAGTTCCTGGAATATGGTATGAATCTACTGTTGGCCAGTATCCTTCACCAAATTGATCTAAATCTTGGTTATAGAAGTATAATGCCCCAACACCAGTAAACCAACCGCGAGCATTTTCAGTATTTCCAAATTCATAGTTCGCAATCTTACGGTTAAACATTGAAACTCCAAATGAATAGTTTTTTGAATTTTGAACAGCACGTGCCATTGATCCATAGATTACTGCTTCATCTTCACGTTCTAAAGCTTTAATTGAATCATCCTCTAAGATTTGTTGAGCTGATACTAACGATCCCATATCACGAGCATGTTCCATAAATCCGTATTCTGCCTCAGATGTTATGAGCCATTGTTTAAGTGCTCCTTCAAACTTAGCTTTATATTGTGCAGGTGCAAATTCACTTACTGCCATAATATTTGAAATTGTTTCAGATCCCGCTTCAAATTCAGTAGTAAATGGATTTGTTCCAGGTGCTCTTGAAATACTACGACCATTAACCATATTCATCATCTTACCGTGATACATTAGTGGAATATACCCCTTGTCAATTAAGTGGAAAACACTTTGTAAACCAGCTTCTTCAAAGGACCATTTCGTACCAGCAGTTACAGATTGGATTCTTCCAATTCCCTTAACAAGTTCGTTACCATAACTTCCTGTGTATGCGATGTTATTGTGTTGAACAAGACTTCCATCTTTGTAGATTCCATCTCCCCCAGTTACAATCTTAAAGACCTGAGGAACTTCATTTTTAACAAGATCCATTCTTACATCTTTACGAGCAAGAATGGCGCTACCTAATACTGAAATACCAATATCAGTTCTATTTGCGCCAGTCGCATTATAACCACCCCATTGAATACTAGGTTTTTGAGCATACCCTTCTAATGGTTTCACAAAGAATTCCACTTGATCACTCTCTAAGTATGGTGCAATAACAAATAATGTATCCACTAAATGATGCGTTGTACCAATTTGCCAGTCCCACCAGTTTCCTGAAGAATACTTACCGTCATAACGTTTGTTTACAATCATAAATTCAATCGATTCAACAATATCTTTTAAGACTTCTTTATCTTGATAGTACTTAGACCCTTTAACTCCAAACCCTAAAGCTAACCGTTTAATTTTTCCAAATTGAGTTGTATAGTTTGCAGATGTTGTATCTGATGATAATTGATTCCAAATATTTGTTCTGTTTGCTTCACGATTCATAGTTGCAAGTAGTAGCTCAGTATCTTCTGATATTTGATCAATATATGCTTTAACTTCAGCATTGCTTAAATCATTATCTCCACCGACAACTCTTTGTAGCCAACGTTCATTCATTATTGGATAAGCTTCATCAACATCTTCTTTAGTAATCATAAGAGTCGCTTCTGTGAAGATACTTGGATCATCTTTTAATGACACTTTGACTTTTGTACTTCCAACTTTTAATGGCGTAAAGTGCGCAGTCTTAGGGTCAATGTCTCCAAGAGTTTTATCTTCTAATTCCCACATTACTTCTGCATCTCTGTTTACTGATTTTTCAGGATATACAGTATATTTTAAGAATCTCTTTTGAGTATGATAAAGTTCAATATCATCCATTATTAATTCTTGAATCACTAAATCTCCTTCAACAACTTCTAAGGAAAATGTTGCATAAATACTGTGGTCATCTTTAGCCATAACTTTAATTTCTGCAGTTCCAACCTTATGAGATTTCACGAGTCCATTAACTACAGTTGCGACATCCGTATTATCACTTACCCATTCAAGTTCTTTAAAGTCCGCAATTTGAGGGAATATCGTCGCTGTTAAGTTTAATTCATCATTAACACCTAATACTTCCTTTTTCTTATTTAAAGAGATTGCTTCAATCTTTAAATCTTTATATGCTTCAAATTCATAAATACTTGAACCATATTTTTGATTGTTACTGTGTAGCCATTGTTTGTTTTGTTGGTACTTAATGTATTTTGCTTTTAATGGTGCATCTAAAGAAATTACAAGCTTCTCCTCTTCACCATGAGCACCGTCAACAACTTTATGAACACTTGTATAGTTAACACCATCTTCTGATATTAATATTTCATAATCAGGTGATGTTGCGTGAATATATACAATAAAGTCTTTAACATCTCTTACATATTCTAAATCAATAATTGTCCACTGATTATCTTTCTTATCCGCAGACCATCTTGATTTAATATTTCCATCAGTTATACTGTATCCCGCAAATTGTGGGTATTTCCAGGTTTCTCCAACTTTACCACCTTCAACTCCTGAATACTTAACATTTCTACCTTTTGCAAAGTTAATGTACTCCAGGTCTTTTAAGACTGAATGTAAAGTATCTTTTTGCGCATCAACTTCACTTTGAAGTATTGCATTATTGTAAACATCCAGCGATTCAGCTAAAGCTTTTGAAAGTTCTTTTTTCGTATTTTCTGAAATATTATCTAGGTCAACCGCCTTCGCATCTCTAATAAGATGTCCGAGGTATTCTTTAGATAATATATCTTCATCCGCAAATTCAAATTCAGCACTTAACATATGGTGGTCTGAAACATGTTTCGCATTAACCATACTTTGATCAACTAATTTTAAGTTCTTCGTATACATAATGTTATCAACGGCATTTGTGTACATATCATAATCAATACCGTTAAATGATTCATACCAATTACCATCAATACCATTAATACTGTTTAAATCATCAAAGAATGTATAAAACTCAGAATTGTATTGATCTGCGTTAAAGTCTCCCATAACAATCTTATACTCTACAGGATCATTATTTAAGGCTTCTAATATCTCTAAGTATTGTTTCTGTTTAATTTCAACAGTTTCAAAACTTAAATGTGTGTTATAAATTGCAATTTCTTTATCACCTTTTTTAACGACAATTCTTTGGAAGACACGGTCTTCAGTACCATCTAGAGTCGTTACAAAAGTTTTGTCTTTTTCAATCATCTCACTATTACTTAAGATCCCGACTCCATACTCCCCACCTTCGTGTCGAATTGCCATTGAAAAGAACTCATGATCAAAGAGTCCAACGGCAATTTCATGTAACATATCTTTATTATTTCTTTGAGTAAATTTATCTACTTCTTGAAGTCCTATAACATCAAATTTTTGAGTATTGATAAATGTTCTTAAAGTATTAATATCCGGCTTCATACCTGCAGCAATATTAAATGTTCCTACTCTAATCCTTGAATCATCAACTTCTTCTACTTCCTCAAATGAGTAGACTTCAAGTTCATACAAACTACTTCCATAATACTTTTTATTTGAATGTAACCATTGTTTGTGTTGTTGATACTTAACGTAACGAGCATCCACTGCATCAAACGTAACTTCCTTAATTACAGTATCTCCTTTACTACCTGTAGTCGTTTTGTGAACTTCAGTAAAACTAGTACCATCAGCTGAAACAAGGACACTGTAGTCTGTTGTTTCCGCATGGAAATTTAAGATTACCTTATCTATTTTGAAATTCTTACCAAGATCAACAGTTAGCCACTGATCATCATATTTATCAGCCGACCAACGTGTTCCTGTGTCTCCATCGACTGCCATTTCTCCGATAAATTGAGGATACTTCCAAGTTTCACCAACTTTACCACCTTCAACACCAGAATAAGTAACTGATTTATTAAGAGCTATATTACCTGTTTCAACAAGCTTCGCTTCCCCAAATACTCCAATTTCGTTAATAGACGACCCATAAAATTGTCCATTAACTGAATGTTTAAACTGCTTATGTTGTTCATATCTAACATAACGCGCTTCAACATATTCAAGTGGAATATTAATGATTTTTGTTTCGTTATGTCCACCCTCATTCGTTTCATATACTTTTGTATAATTCTCACCGTCTACTGAGATCGATACATCATATTTTGGTGCAGTAGCATGGAAATTAACATTAATTAGATTTAATAAGTACGTGTCTTGTAAATCTAACTCTATCCATTGATAATCTATTTTATCCGCTGACCAGCGTGTTTCAGCATCTCCATCATTAACCATTTCTCCCGCAAACTTCGCGTGTAACCAAGATCCGTCAGGATTCTTGCCCCCCTCAACACCCGAGTAACTTACGACAGCATTTCTGGCAATGTTATCATCTGATAAGACTGTTTCTTCTTGGGCTGATACCGCTTGAGTAAAGCTTGAGAAGAACATGACTACAGATAATAAACCCATAATAAATTTCTGTAAGTTTCCCTTCATAATTACCTCCTAAAACAAGTTTACACCAATAGTGGTAAATCTGCAATCGCTTTCAGGATGTATAGGTGATATGTTAAACACTAAATGTTTTATTTTCTAAGAAGTAAGTAGTCCTAGTTCCATAAAAAAAAGATTCTAATTAGAATCTTTTTTTATGTCCCATGGTTTTATAACAGTCTTGTCGATTGTTCAACGTTATTAATATCTTAGTTCTGAACTTTAATGAATAGCAACCCTTCTTCTACTTCATCAATTTTCATAAACTGATCATAGTAATCTTTAATCATGCGTTCAATATAGGTTGCTTTAAGAACATTTTCTTCAGAGATTATTAATATTGACGGAATGTTGAAGAGTTGATCACGAAATTGCATAATTGGAACTTGTTCATCACTTGTTAACAGTTCTTCCGCAACTCTTAAAAACTTAATCGCAACATCATCTTCGACACTATCACTTTCATACTGTTTTTCTTCAAAAAATTCAATAAGTGTATCAAATAATTTATGGTCGTTGTCTAAGTAGTTTAATGGTGTATTCATCGTATGTAAGTAATGAGTCCACTCTACAATATATTCTAAATAGTAGTCATCAATATTAATGTTAAAGATTTCGTTAATTGCTCTTAATTCATGGTGAATTCTACTTTTAACGAAGTCTTCGCTTCCTGTATATTCATTAAGTCCGTTTATAAACCCTAACCTTACCGTCCCTTTATCTCCACTTGAATTTAGAATGTGGAATGGATATTGATAAGATTGTATAAAGTCCGTAATATCAGTTAAAACATCTTCGTTAACATTCATTAATACCGCACTTTTATTTGATTCAATAATTTCTTTTAAACTGTCTCTCATTTTAATCCTCCATAAATCGTTCTAATACATCAAATAAGAGTTCAAGTCCTTGACAGGTAGCTCTTATTCTATGATCTTCTATTTTTATTAATCCATCTTCTAGTAAACTCTCTAAGGCATCTTTGTATTTCTCTTTAAAATCAAGATTAAATAAATCATTATAATTTGTCATACTAAAGCCTTCTGAGAGTCTTAGATTCATCATGATATACTCAAACATCTCATCGTCTTTACTTAGTTTAATGACTTCGCCTTCGAGGTTTCCATTTAAGTATTCTCTCAAATTTCTTGTGTTTGTGTATCTTACATGATCTTCTTTTCCTGAAGCATGAAGCCCAACTCCAATAAAGTCTTCATACTTCCAGTAGTACTGGTTATGTTTTGACTCATAGCCTTCTTTGGCAAAATTACTAATTTCATAACGATTAAAACCATGTTTACTTAATTCACTGATTGCTAATTCATACATACGTGCGTCCAGATCACTTTTCGCAGGTTTATAGCCTAGTCTTCCAAACTTTGAGAACGGTTCGATAGTAAGACCGTAAAGGCTAATATGATTGATCTTAAAGTCCATAACAAATGACAAAGATTCATTTAAATCTTCGAGTGTCTGAGTCGGTATGCCATACATTAAATCTACTGAAATATTGTTAATGTCTACTTGGTGTAATAAATCAATTGAATCTTTAACTTCTTCTATCGTATGTTTGCGATCAATAAGTTTTAAGAGGTGATCTTGTGTCACTTGCATACCAAGGCTCGTTCTGTTAACACCGTAGTCTGACATAACTTTCGCCTTCTCATAAGTCAGTGTTTCCGGGTTAATCTCTATTGTATATTCTTCTACAGATGACGTATATGGTTTTAACATTTCAAAAAGTATGGTTAATTGTGACGGTGTTAATGCTGTTGGTGTACCACCACCAATATAGATCGTCTTTAAAGAAGAAAGATCTTTAGAATCAAGATCTTTCTTTAGGCTTATTAAGTATTCATCCACAAGTTTCGGTTTGTTTAAGACTCGTGCAAAATCACAGTATGCACAAATCGCATCACAAAATGGAATATGAACGTATAATGCTTCTTTCATTATTCATCCATTGAAAGAACAGCCATAAATGCATCTTGAGGAATATCTACAGCCCCAACTGATTTCATTCTCTTCTTCCCTTTTTTCTGTGCTTCAAGTAATTTCTTCTTACGTGAGATATCTCCACCATAACATTTTGCTAAAACATTCTTTCTTAAAGCTTTAATGTTTGTTCTCGCGATAATACGATTATTAACGGCCGCTTGAATCGGAATCTCAAACTGGTGTTGCGGAATTAATTCTTTTAGTTTAATTGCCATTGCATTCCCTCTGTTAAAGGCAAAGTCACGATGTACAATTAAAGCTAAGGCATCCACTGGTTCTCCATTAATTAAAATATCCATCTTAACAAGTTTACTTTCTTGATATCCAATCATTTCATAATCTAGGGAAGCATATCCCTTAGTTCCTGATTTTAGTTTATCAAAGAAGTCTAAAACAATTTCTGATAATGGGAGTTTATATACGATAACGTTCCTTCCATTTTCAACTTGCATGTCTAAGTATTCTCCACGTTTTGATTGACACAGTTCCATAACTGGCCCTACAAACTCTTCTGGAGTCATAATTGTAGCCTTAACATAAGGTTCTTCAATACGTTCAATACTTTGAAGATCTGGGAAGAATGCCGGGTTATCAAGTTTTAACATCTCACCATTTGTTAAGTACACATTGTAGATAACTGAAGGAGCTGTTGCGATTAAATCAAGATCATATTCTCTTTCTAATCGTTCTTGAATAACATCCATGTGTAACAAGCCTAAGAATCCACATCTAAAGCCAAATCCTAGTGCTTGTGATGACTCTGCTTCAAATTGTAGTGAGGCATCATTCAGTTGCATCTTCTCTAAAGCATCTCTTAAATCATTATATCTTTGGTTATCAGTAGGATAAATTCCTGCATATACCATTGGATTTAATTTACGATATCCAGGTAATGCTTCTTCTGTAGGACGGTCCTTAGAAGTCACTGTATCCCCAACGTTAACATCTTTAATCGTTTTAATACTCGCACTAAACCAGCCAACATCTCCCGCACTTAGTTTATTACGTTTTACTTCTGAAGGTGAATAGATACCTGCCTCTAAAACTTCATATGTTTTATTATTGGACATAAACTTAATTTCATCTCCAACTTTGATACTACCTTCCATTACTCTTACGTCTACTATAACTCCACGATATGCATCGTATTCTGAGTCGAATACTAAAGCTTTAAGTGGCGCATTCATATCTCCTTTTGGAGGTGGTACATCTCGAACAATCGCTTCTAAAACATCTTCAATTCCGATCCCATTTTTCGCTGAAATTAATGGAATGTCTTCTCCTGGATAACCAAGTAGATTTTCAATTTCTTTAATGACTCTTTCAGGATCAGCATTTGGAAGATCTATCTTATTAATAACCGGAATAATTTCAAGGTCATTTTCAAGAGCTAAATACACATTCGCTAAGGTTTGCGCCTCAATACCTTGAGCTGCATCCACAACTAAAATAGCTCCTTCACATGCTGCAAGTGAACGAGATACTTCGTATGTAAAGTCGACATGTCCTGGTGTGTCAATCAAGTGAAGCGTATAATCTTCATTATCTTTCGCCTTATACTTTAACTCAACTGCAGTTAATTTGATTGTAATACCACGTTCACGTTCTAAATCCAAACTATCTAAAAGTTGCGACTGCATGTCTCTTGTCGCAACCGTTTCTGTTTTTTCTAAAATTCGATCGGCTAATGTACTCTTACCGTGGTCGATGTGAGCAATGATCGAAAAGTTTCTAATTTTGTCTTGTATCATAATAACCTCCTCAAGATCTATCTTTCATAAGCATCAATTATTTTTTGAACAAGTGGGTGTCTTACGACATCTTTACTTGTCAGTGTTACAAATGCAATATCCGGTATGTCTCTTAATAATGTATAAGCTGATGCTAATCCAGATTCACGTTGATTCTTTAAGTCAATTTGAGTGATATCCCCATTAATAACCATTTTTGAATTAAATCCTAAACGTGTCAAAAACATCTTAATTTGGGTTTCAGTTGCATTTTGTGCCTCATCTAAAATAATAAAGGCATCATTTAATGTTCGACCTCTCATATACGCGAGAGGTGCTATTTCAATAACTCCATTTTCAATATATTTCTCTACAGCTTCATTTCCTAACATTTCATTTAAAGCATCATATAAAGGGATTAAATATGGATCTACTTGTTCTTTTAAATCACCTGGAAGAAAACCAAGATTTTCTCCTGCTTCTACTGCTGGTCTTGTTAAAATGATTTTCTTAATTTCACGATTTTTTAATAAGTCCGAAGCATAGGCCACCGATAAGAACGTTTTCCCTGTTCCCGCAGGTCCTACTGAGAAAATCACATCTTTCATTAACATCTCTTCTACAAAGACTCTCTGACCGATTGTCTTAGGAAAGATATTTTTCCCACTTTTGGTTTTCGCAATGACTTTTCGTCTTAACTCAGAATATAAATTTTCTTTATTTTGCTTCGTTAAATTACAGATATAAATAATATCCCCAGTCTTCAAAACTTGGTTACTTCGATGTTCTTTCAACATCACTAAAAGAACACGTTCAATCATGTCCTTGTATTGAGTATCTTTTACATAAAATTCAGAATTAATTAATACGATTTCGGTTTCAAAGTAGTCTTCAATCATTTTTAAAAATGAATTATTAGGACCACTTAATATTTGGAGTTCATCAACACTAATATCTTCTATTTTAATGGTATTGCTCATCATACCCCTCCTACCCTTATTCTACTGTAAATCAAGAAATATTTAAAGTTATAGCCTTACTAATCATCAAAAAAAGATGTTCTCACATCTTTTTAGTATCTTCTTTTCTTTTTGCTGTTCGCTTTACGAGCTGCTTCAGATTTCTCTTTACGCTTGATCGCAGGCTTCACATAGAACTCGCGCTTACGAGCTTCGGCAAGGGTACCGTTACGCGAAACTTGACGTTTAAAACGACGTAGAGCATCATCTAAGTCCTCGTTGTTTTTAATTACTACTTTTGACATATAAACCCTCCCTTCTGGGATTACACTTTCCTCAAATACGTATATATTATAACTAATTATGATACAGAAATCAAGAAAACTTACCAAAGTGTTGACACAAGTGTGAAAAACTTCCGATTAAATGATAATTTAAAGTTTTCCTTTATCATCTTCACTCAGTAAATAAGGTCTTAATAATTCAATATCATCTTTATTTAAGTTATATTTAACATGATTATGGAAAAACTCTTCTTGTAAATCAAAGTGAATAATCTCTTTAAACACTGAGTATAAAACTTCTCCTACAACAGTATACTGATCATCAATAAACTGACCAATCGCTACAAGCCCCACAACGTCATCGTCATTCCGACCTAAACTTAGAAATGTATTGGGCTCTTTAGGAAGAATTGTGACAACATCTTCCGTTAATGCATAGATGCCAAAAATCGTACCCGAATCCTTACGATTGTATAAGAGTTGGCTCGGAAAAAATACATCTTGTGCTTGTAGAGATTCAAGGTAGGAATCAAATACACTAACACGATATTTTTTAGAGATTCCATCATACAGGTCATTATAATTAATAGTTATTTGATATAATGCGGCAGGATGTGTTTCTATACCTGTCCCAATGTTCATCACTTCATGCGTCACATAATCATCCAGAAAAGAAAGTTGCTTAAAGCGGACAGATTCAATCTCATTAAAAGAGAAGAAATCTTCATTTTGATCAAATCGTTTTATTTTATAGGCTTCCATAACACGTGTCAATGAGTCATAGAATATATGTACATCTTGCATCATACATGGAAGTGGTAATGACATAAAGACGTCCTTGTCTTTTACTAAGATTTGAAAGCCACGACCAATCTTCTTTTTATCATAGACACAAACAGAACCACTATATTGTTCATCTTCTAAATCTTTTAAAACATAACTTTCATTTAAGAATCCAAATGCTAGGCTCTTACTGAGCACTGATTGGATTGCTTTAAAATTAAAATTCTTTTTGAAAATCCCCTCTTGTTTAATAACAATATCTGTCGCCATAGTATACTCCATCTATAGAATACTTATAGTGTTATTATAAAATTACATCTCTTCTTATACAAGTAAGTCCACTGTAAATACACCAAACAGATTACAAATAAAAAAGCACTAATTAATAGTGCTTATCCTACAATTGTTCTTTGAAATGTTTTGGAGTTACTCCCACATACTTTTTAAAGACACTACTAAAGTATCTTTGATCACTATATCCTACAGCGCTTGCAACTTCATATATTTTTATATTTGGATCACTAAGTAACTTGCAAGCTTCTCTAATTCTAAATATAGTAAGATACTCATTAAAACTGTATGTAGATTCAGATCTAAACATACGATTAACAGTACTTTCGGAAACTTCAAGATAATCTGCAATCGTCATTACACTTAAATCTTCTGAGTAATGCTCTTGTATAAAGTCTAATGTTTTCAACATATTGTCATGAGTGCTACGGTCAGTAGTCGAAAGGTATCGATTAATTCTCCCAAAGAGAACTGATCTTGATTCCTTGGAATAACGTTCCATTTTTGACCTTTTAACAACTTCTTCTTTCGCCTTCATTAAGGCCACTTCTAAATCATCATCTGTAAATGGTTTTAGCAAGTAATCAATTGCTCCTAACTGTAACGCCTCTTTAGCGTACTCAAATTCGCTAAAGGCACTAATAACAATAAAGACTGCATTAGATTCTTTAGATATTTTTTTCATCATTTCTAGGCCATCCATACCCGGCATTTTTATGTCTGTAATAATAATGTCAGGATTAAGTTTAAAGGAACTTTCGATACCTTCAATACCATTTGATGCCGCTCCAATAATTTCCATATCATACTTAACCCAATCAGTCGTCATCATTAAACCCTTTCTTACGATTTCTTCATCCTCGACTACTAAAACTCTAAACATATTTTACCTCCAATAAGTCAAGTTCAATTTTTATACTCACCAATGCTCCTTCGCTTTTCTTACTCTCAAAAGTAACACTAGCTCCATCACCATAATGCAATTCCAGTCTTTCTTTGACATTTTTTAATCCTATTTTATCATCCACAGTTTCGATATCGTAATCACTACCTACGCCACTATCATAAATATGAAAATAAAGATACTTATCATCTTTAACAATCGTTAGATTAACATCACAATTAATGAGTGAAGGCTCAATACCATGGATGATTGAATTCTCTATAATTGGTTGAATCAATAATTTTGGTATTAAGACATTTAATACAGAATGATCAATATTTTCAGTATAGTTTAATTTTTCGTTATACCGCGCAATTTGAAGTGCTAAATAACTATCAATAAATGCTAATTCTTCTTCAACAGTAACATAGAGATTAGTATTCATACTTGCTTTTAATAAAACTCCCAGTTCTGTCGTTAATTCAGCAATTTCATCTTCACCACTTAATTTCGCCTTCCACTTAATAGTATCAAGAGTGTTATTTAAAAAGTGTGGATTAATTTGCGACATCAATGATTTAATTTCTGATGATCTCAATAATTCTTGCTTCTTAAGATCTTCAACCCGGTATTTCTCGATACGACATATCATCTTATCGAATTGTTCTTCCAATTCTTTGAGTTCATTCTTATTATTAATCTTTTCATAGGTTTCTAAATCGTACGGTCGATAATTTTGAGCTTTTCTAACTAAAGCGTAGATCGGTTTAGAAAATCTATTGTTAAAAAAGAATATAAGGACCCCTGATAATAGTGCCGTCAATAGAACGATTATAAAGGTACTAATTGATAACATCCTTACTTGACTGTTATAAACAGTTTTAGGAATCATACCGTATATCATTATTCCTTCATCATAATTTCCTTTTGACAAAACCGTGACCTCGTCTAATTTATGTTTAGAAGGATCATCATCCTTAACATCCAGACGATCAAATCTAAATACATTATCTAAATAAGATATAGGACTGGTAAACATTGAATCATTATAGATAATTTCATTTCCTTTAGTTGTAATGATAAATTGTACAATTCGATCTTCACTACCCTTAACAGAATTAATTAACTTTTGAATATGTTCTGTAGAAACGTCTAGAATAACATAAAACTTTTCATCTTCATGTTCTATCTTTTGAGCAATTGAATACGCCGTAAAGAAGCCATCTTCTCTTCGATAATTAGCATAGAATTCTGGTTTACTACTCTCATTTAACCTTTTAAATATTCCCCAATTTTGATAAATAGGAAGTTCATACAACTCCGGTAAGTCCCTTGTCCCAGCATAATTACCGTGAGTATCCAAGACATATAAATTCATCTCAGCATCATTTCCCATTAACAATTGGTGTAGTATAGTAGATATTGTTTTTTGATTATCTTCAAAATCTATTAATAACTCTTCTTTCGCTAACATGTATGTTAAGCCATTTACTTTTTGTCTATGTTCATTTAACGATTCTGTGTATAACGAATTTACTGTTGTTAAGGTTTCTTCTAATCTTTGTTCTGTTTGTTTAACAACATTATTTTGAAGAAAAGTTAAAGAAAAAACACTAAGTATTAGAACAGGTATGAGCGTAGACAAGACACTTATAATAAAAAATTGTTTACGTATACTTTTGTTACTCAGTGTTTTCATTTTAAATCACCATTTCTAAACTACAGAAACCTTTCCTTTACTTATTATAGCAAATACTATGAATGAAATAATAGTTGCGACCGTCAAAATACTCGCTAATGCAGCCGCAGTACCGAAACTTGCACGAACTACTTCAGTATAGATTGCTACAGAAATTGTTGCAGTTTTTCCAGTATATAACATAATACTGGAACTTAATTCATTAATAGTACTGATCCACGATAATATAGCTCCTGAAATAATTCCTGGTAACATTAATCTCGCAGTTACATTAAAGAACGATTTCATTGGTGAAACACCCAAACTAATTGAGGCTTCTTCAACACTCTTATCTACCTGTTGAAGGATGGCACTTGATGATCTAACTGTATATGGCATTTTACGAATAATATAGGCAATAATCATAATAGCTGGTGTCCCAATTAAAACTAAAGGGCCTGTTCTAAAAGCAAGTATTAATCCAATTCCTAACACTGCTCCAGGAATAACATACGGGAACATCACTAATAAGTCTAATAAGTCACTTGATTTTGAACGACGTTTAGTAATTAAATAAGCGACTATGATACCAATAATAATGATAGCAACAATTGCGATTCCAGAGAATACGAATGTGTTTCTTATATTAGTTCCTAGTTTATAGAAAATCGTACGATAACTATCTAAGCTAAAACCGTCAACAAATACTGGACCACTTGTTTTTAGAAACGACGTGTATATAACAACAATTTGTGGTAAGAATGATATAAACGCAATCAAGAATACAATTGCAGTAGTAAGAACTCTAGCTAAAGGTTGAAGTTTTTCTTCTTTTGGAGGTCTTAAACCACTCATTGAGTACTGTTTTTTATCAACAACACGTTTTTGATATAGTAGTACAATCAACGAACATGTAACAATAACAATACTTAGAGCTGATGCTAATCCAGGATTACCAGCCATCTCACTCATAAATTCTTCATAAGCAAGAACTGGTAGAACCTTATAACCCTCACCAATTAACATTGGTGTCCCAAAATCAGCTAAGCTTGTCATAAAGACCATGATTGCTCCTGCAAAGATTGTAGGAAGAATGACTGGGAAGGTTACTGTTAAGATACGTTTCCATTTAGGCATCCCCAGACTTTCCGCAGCTTCTTCAAGAGAGCCATCAATAGTCTCTAAGGCCCCTTTAACGTATAAGAACACATAAGGAAAGAGTTTTAATGTAAAAACCAATATGATTCCATTAAACCCATAAATAGAGGGGACTGTGATTCCAAAGTTTGATAAAAAATTAGTAATTGATCCGTTTCTTCCTAGTAACATAATCCAACTGTAAGCACCAATAAATGGTGGTGACATTAATGACATTATAATCATGATATTAATAATCTTCTTACCCCATATATTATAACGTGTCACAACATATGCCATTGGGACTCCAATAAGTACACATGTTATTGTGGTAATGATTGCGATCTTTAAAGATCTAAATAAAGTCTCATAGTAATATTGATAGGTAAAGAAAGTTTTAAAGTGTTCTAACGTAAAAGATCCATCAGAAGAAATAAAACTACTCTTAAATAAAGAGAAAAACGGATAAATTAAGAAGAGAAAGAAAATTAAGAAAATAGCAATTTTCGCATAATCCCAGAAATCCATATGTTTAATTCTATGTGTTATTTTATTCAGCATTTAGGTTCACCGCGCCATCTTTACTAAAAATAGAAACACTTGTCGCTATCGGAACAATTTTACAAGCACCCTCAGGCCTGATACTTGAAGCAGTTTGAGTATACTCATTTACTTCTACTATTAAGCCATCTTCAAGTTGTACTTCGTAATTAACAAAGTCACCTAAGAATGTCGCTAAGATTATTTCACCTTCTAGCCCATTGTCATTTGAAAATACAAATTGTTCTGGTCTAACAGAAACTAAAACTTCTTCATCAACTTTACCCATAATTGGTTTATGGAAACGAAATCCATTTACTTCTATCATATCGTTCTTTACAACAATCCCTTTTAAGAAGTTTGAAGTACCAATAAAGTTTGAAACAAAACGGTTACTTGGTTTCTTGTATAATAGATCCGGTTTTTCAACTTGCATGATTTTACCTTTATCAAGTACTGCAATACGATCTGAGATCGCTAATGCTTCCTCTTGATCATGGGTAACATAAATCGTTGTGATATTTAATTGTCTTTGAATTTTTTTAATAATTGTTCTCATTTGAACACGTAATTTAGCATCTAAGTTTGAGAGCGGCTCATCCATTAATAATATCTTTGGTTCAATCACTATCGCTCTCGCTAAAGCAACACGTTGCTGTTGACCGCCGGATAAGGCTTCAGGCATACGATCTTTTAAGTCTTCAATCTGAACAATTTCTAAAGCATCCATTATTCTTCTATGAGCTTCATCTTTTGCAATCTTTCTCGCTTTTAGTCCATAAGCAACATTATCGTAAATGCTTAAATGTGGAAAGACCGCATAGTTTTGAAATACCATTCCAATATCTCGTTTATGAGCTGGATAATCATTAATGACTTCTCCCTCAAATAATATTTCTCCGGCTTCAATTGTATTAAAGCCCGCTATCATACGAAGTAAAGTTGTTTTTCCACAACCCGATGGCCCTAATAATGTAAAGAATTCCCCTTCTTCTATAAATAATGACACATCATCTATCGCTTTAAAATCTCCATACATCTTTACTGTATTCCTAATTTCTACACTTACACTCATTTTCTATTCTCCTTACTTTAGAAGAAAAAGAGGTTTCCCTCTTTTTTCTTATGGTTTACCAATAACAATGTCTTTCCACATATCAAGGTTTTCTTCTTTTTTGTCAGAAGCCCACTCGAAATCGTATTCAACTTGTTTAATTTCCTCTAATGTTGGAAGACCTTCTGGCGCATCAACATCACTTCTAATTGAACGACGACTTAGTTGTTTAGACATAATTTCTTGAGTCTCTTTACTGAGTGCAAAGTCAACAAATTTTTTCGCGTTCTCTTCATTTTTAGCACCTTTAATAATTGCCACACCATCAGGTACTGATGTTGTTCCTTCTTCAGGATAAACAATCTTGACTGGCGCTCCATTTAATACGTATTTAATTGCTTCTTTTTCGAGAGTTAACCCGATTGCATATTCACCATCAGCAACTCCTTTATAAACTCCAGATGAACTTGAAACAACTTTATCATCTAGGTTAGCGTAGAATTCTTTGATAAAATCCCAGCCGCCAGTATCTTTACCATACGCAGAAATCATTGTAGCCATAATTGTATATGCTGATCCACTCTTAGCTGGATCAGCCATTGCAATCTGACCCTTGAATTCTTCTTTTGTTAAATCTTTCCAAGAAGTAGGTGCATTCTCTTCAGATACTAAATCTGTATTATACATAATGACCATTGGTAGTGGACTTTCCCCAACCCATGTGAAGTTCTCATCATAGTAAATTGGATCTACATTTTCTAACTCAGGTGATTCATATGGTTCAAAGTAATTTTTGTATGCAGCTAATGATTCAGCTCCTCCACCCCATAATACATCTCCTTGAGCATTTCCATCTTCTGATTCAACTCGTTTAAGAAGTTCTCCAGTACCAGCAGCAACTACATCTACTTTAATGCCAGATTTTTCTTCAAACTCTTTCACAAGTAAATTAATCGTCTCAGCTGGATGTGGTGAGTATACAACCACTGTGTCGCTATCTTCATTAGGTGTTTCAGATCCACCACCTGAAGAACAAGCAGTAACGAATAATGCTAAAGTGAGCATTAACGCCGAAATCTTCATAAATCTCTTCATTGTGTTTCCTCCTGTAAACGCTATCAACGTTATATATACTTTAACAAATAACTTACTATCTTAAAATGTTGAATCCGAGCAAATTGTTTAATAATCAGTCAAATCATTGTATTCGAACGATAAAATAGGTACTTTTATATTAGGAGGTTGACGTATGAAAGAAACAATTACATTTGGAACTGGAGGATGGAGATCCATCATTGCCGAAGGATTTACAAAGGAAAACGTGAGTATATTGGCACAAGCAATCAGTGAAGAAATCAATAAGAAAGAAACTAAAAAGATCGTCATTGGATACGATAGACGTTTCTTATCTGATGTTGCTTCAAAATGGTTAACAGAAGTTTTCTGTGCAAATGATATAACTGTTTATCTTATTGACAAAGCATCACCTACGCCCTTGATTATGTTTGCTGTGGACCAACTAAGTACAGATTTTGGACTTAGTGTTACCGCAAGTCATAACCCTGCACTATATAACGGAGTAAAAATTTTTACTAAGGGAGGACGAGATGCAACAAAAGAGATTACTGACATCTTTCAAAACAACATCAATAAGATATCGAAGATCAAAACCATGGAGTTTGAAGATGCTGTAAATAAAGGTTTGGTAATTTACCATAATCCTCAAAATGCATATATTGATACAATTTTAAATTATGTTGATACAAAAGCCATTCGAGATGCAAATTTGAGTGTTATTGTTGATACTATGTATGGTGTTTCTAAAACTTCATTATCAATTATTCTAAATACAGTTCGATGTGATGTAGATGTCATTAACGAGAGGCATGACACTCTCTTTGGAGGAAAACTTCCATCACCTGAATCATCTACTCTAAGAAAGTTAAGTGACATGGTCAAAGAGAATGGTAATGATTTAGGGATTGCAACTGATGGGGATGCCGATAGAATTGGAATCATCGATGAAAATGGGCGGTTTATTCACCCCAATCTTTTACTAGCTCTTATTTACAAATATCAACTAAGCTATAGGGGATTAAAAGGTCCTGCCGTAAGAAACTTGTCAACGACTCACTTATTAGATAAAATTGCTAAAGACTATCAACAAGAAGTCATAGAAGTCCCGGTCGGTTTTAAAAACATATCGGAAGCAATGGAAAAACATGGTGCAATTATTGGGGGAGAATCAAGTGGTGGCTTAACAGTAGCAGGACATATTAAAGGTAAAGATGGTATTTTTGCCGCAACAATACTAGTTGAGATGGTCGCAGTTACAAATAAAAGTATTGGGACACTTGTAAATGAACTCTACAAAGAATATGGTAGTTTATACAATGATGAAGTAAGTTTGAGTTTTTCCAATAATGATAAGGTTCGAATTAATAAGATATTATTTGAAGAAAAAATCATCCCTGATTATGATAAAGAAATTGAAAAGGTTTCTTATATGGATGGTTTGAAAATATACTTTAAAGATAATTCGTGGATAAGTGCTCGTTTCTCAGGGACTGAACCGCTGATTAGAATATTTGTCGAATCATCTTCTCAAGAAGAGAACGATGTCATCCTCAACAAAATGAGAGATCTATTATTAGTATAATAAAAGGAACACTTCAAAAAGTGTTCCTTTATACATTCTTGTACATTTGACCATAAGGTGAGAAAGAATAACCAAGTCTCTCATACAATCTTTTCGCATCATCATTTGTAGGAGCAATTTCTAAACGAACGCGTTTCACGTTTTCAAACTTAGTTTCTAAAAGTTCGAACGTTTCACTTCCAAAACCTCTTCCTTGATAATTTTCTAAAATACTCAACTCTTCAACCCAAATTGCATATTCCCCAATTTCAGTTGAGAACATCTTTGAGCAAAGTACATATCCAATTCTTTGATCATCTTCAATTAAGAAAAAACCGTAAGCCTCATCACTGTTTAAAATATGTTCGAAATTTTTCTTAAAAATTACTGGGTTTGACGGGGTACAACTCCCGGGTCCATCATGGAATTCTGTTGCGAATTCTATATAATATTCTAATTCATCTTGTTTAAATGCTTCTAATTTCATATGTATACCTCCCATACAAGAGTATATTCTATCATGAACAAGACTCTTTTTTAAAATAAAACGCAAGTACTCAGTACTTACGCTATCTTTAAACTCTTCGTATAAACTGTATCTTCGTTTTTTGGTTTATAACTTTGATTTTCCTTATATCCATTCTTAACATAAAACTTACTTTTTGGAACACTTGTTAATATAATTTCATAAATCTCATGCTTCAATACATAGGTCTCAACATAATTTAACAACTTACTGCCCAAATCTTTATTACGATAATTTTCATCAACCCAGAGTTCTCTTATGAAGCCAAACTCTTGAGGTAAAAACCAATGTTCGGACTTTTCTAAACAAAATTGAATAAAAGCAATAGTTTCATGATCTTTTGTTATCATATAACATAAGTTTTTGTGTTCTTGGTCCATCTCATCAAATAGAGATTTCCAATCAAAAACTTCGATTCCCAATTCTTTAAAATACAGTTTAAACGCTCTTTGAAATCTTAAATCAGTAAAATCATTAATAAGTATTTTATCCATTATTTTTCCTCCTACTTGAATAGATGATGCATATAACGCCCTGGCTCATTTAAGAATAGTCGATATTCACTGACAAGGGGATGAGCATCATAGTCGACTTCCTCGATCTTATCATTAAAATAATAAATCTTAGCATTTGGATAAGCAAGTAAAATTGGTGAGTGCGTACAAATTACAAACTGACTTCCTTCTTCTACATAGTCATGAATTAATGTTAATAAGCTTAATTGGTTTTGAAAAGATAAGGGTGTCTCCGGCTCATCGAGTAAGTATAGACTTTGACTTCTTAGACGATTTGCAAAAAATGTGATATACCCTTCACCATGAGACACTTTCATAAAATCATCGACAATATCACTCATTGATTGTCGGTTGTATTTATGAACACCTGTTTCAAGTAAGTATCCTAGTGAAGTTTTATTTGTATGTCGCTCTTCAGCATTGTCTAACATTTCTTGATTTTCTCTAATTTCATCTTTAGCCCACATGAGATAGGTATAGAAGTCTTCACTTTGAAAGTAGTAACCCTTTTTAAGAATTCGAGACCACGATAGTTTATAGCCTAAACCATAATTAATCTCATCCTCATTAGTTCTTCCAAGGTTAATACTTTTTGTGAGATAAGCAATTGCCTTTAAGAGTGTACTCTTTCCACTTCCATTGTCTCCAGTAAAGAAAATGACAGGAGCACTTAAGTCTATCCTGTCAAATTCAAGCACGTTAAATGGATATTGTGAACTCTTTTTTATTTGAGTCATATCATTCAACATTAATTTTAGTATCCTTCTGTAGCCTTGTTACCGCCGATTAACGCAACACCACTCGATGTTCCGATACGAGTAGCACCTGCTTCAATCATCTTATCAAGATCTTCAGGAGTTCTTACACCACCTGCAGCCTTAATTTCAATGTCATCTTTTGTGACTACTTTCATCAGTTCAACATCTCTTAAGATTGCGCCACGATCAGCAAATCCTGTAGACGTCTTGACAAAGTCAGCCTTTGCCTCAACGACAAGTTCAGTAACTTTCGTAATTTCATCTTCTTCAAGATATGCAGTTTCAACGATAACTTTTAACACTTTATCCTTAGCTGCTTCTCTTAATGCTTTAATCTCATTTAAGACATAATCATACTCTTTCGCTTTCATCATGCCGATGTTGATAACCATATCAATTTCATCCGCACCATTAGCAATTGCATCTTCAACTTCAAACACTTTAACTTTTGTTGTGTTTGCTCCAAGTGGAAAACCAACAACTGTACATACAAGAACATCAGAATCTGTTAACAATTCTTTCGCTAATGCAACGTGACTTGGGTTTACACAGACCGCTTTAAAGTCATTTTTAATTGCTTCTTCGCACAGTTCTTTAATATCTGCTTCTGTCGCAAACGCCTTTAATAAGGTGTGATCAATAAATTTGTTTTTCATCATCTCTCTCCTCTACTTCTTTATATTCTTCAAGTATTTCTTTGACGATGTTAACATCGCCCATATAAGGTTCTTTTCCAGCTTCTGTTGCCATATACTGGTCATTACCTTTTCCTAACACTAATATTATATCATCTTTATTCGCAAGTTGAATTGCTTGATAAATCGCATCATATCTGTTTTCTATAACAATATAGTTTTTATCAATACCCTCTGCAATTTCATCTGATATATCTTGAACACTCTCATGTCGTGGATCATCTGCTGTCAAAATAATCATATCACTGTATTCATTCGCAATTTCTCCGAGAACTTTTCTCTTTAAGATATCCCGTTCTCCTGCAGAACCAAACACACTTATAATTCGTTTATCTCCAACAATTGCTTTTGCATATTTGAAAAGAGATTCAAAACCATCAGGAGTATGTGCATAATCAACAATAACTTGAAACTTATCCGCAAAGTTAATGCGTTCAACACGACCACTAATTTGCTCCAAATGTGTGACTGCTTCAAGAATATCTTCAAGTTCCATACCGTTTTGATGTAAGGCTGCAATTGCCGCTAAAAGATTTAATAAATTAAACTTCGCTACAAGATTACTCTTAACAAAATAAGTCTTATGATCATGTAAGAGTGTAAATGTAGTGTGATCAATGGAATACTGTGAATCTATTGCTTGATAGTCCGCCTCATGTTCAATACCGTAAGTAATCATATTATCTAAGTCAAGATCTAACAGTTTTCTGCCATAGTCATCATCAATATTAATAATCGCAGTTTGATGTTCATTTAAATCTTTAAACAGTAATGACTTCGCTTCAAAATAATGCTCCATCGTCCCGTGATAATCTAAATGCTCATGTGTCAAATTCGTAAAAATTGCGGTATCAACTTCCAAGGCACTGACTCTCTTTTGAACTAAAGAGTGACTTGAAACTTCAATTGCCAATGCTTTTACATTCTCATTCACCATGTCTGCCATCACTTTTTGTAAGTCTATAACTTCTGGTGTTGTGTATTTCGCAGTAATTGTTTTGTTGTTATAAGCAATATTGATTGTTCCAATATATCCTGTACTCATTTTCGAGTTTAAAATATTTTGAATTAATGAAGTAACCGTTGTCTTACCATTTGTTCCAGTCACTGCATATACTTTTAAGTCGTGACTCGGATTGTTATAAAAGATGCTTGCGATTCTATTTAATTCATCATCCACATCCTCTACTTTATGATAAAAGATTCCTTCTTCATACATTTCTAGTTCATCAGAATGTACAATACATACTGCTCCGTTGTTGATTGCCATATCCACAAATTTATGGCCATCGTTCATGATTCCCTGAATACAAAAGAACATCCCATTAACAACTTTTAGTCGAGAATCCGTAAACAGTGTCTCTATCATCATTGTTGGTGCATGTTCAATTAATTCATTACATTGTTTTCTATACTTTAGGCTCATTTCAATGATCCCCCTTAACACGTAAATTTATGATAACTTCTTCTGAAGTTTTACTAATTTCTTTAATACTTTCTTACTCCCTAATTCTTGTTCAATTAAATAGTTGATGAGTTCTTCTTTCTCATAATTTTTGATTAAAAGTGCGATATGATGAATGTGTTCATCATTTAATACTACATTCATTCCGACACTTACTTTATGATGTTGGTGTATGTGATAAAATCGCTTCATATCACGGTTGTACATGACATAATTCTCATCATCACCAACAATGTAATCAATCTGAGCAAAGCCTTGTTTCAATGGCTCAATCCCATAATCCGCATCATCATCCACAATGTCTTTAAAGTCATATAAATACTTCACATAGGAAGGATTCTCAAACATAAGCATATCGTGATCATAGTAAGCATTCATGAGCATATCAAAATAAGTAATAAAGTATCTCTTGTCTTCGACTTCAAATGATTTTAACTCATCCATCGTTTTATCCAACTCTTGGTACAATAAAAAATGTCTTTCTTGATAGGTAATCACTGTCCATAAATCTCTCAGAGATTCCTTAATCTCAAAAAAAGCATTTTGTATTGAACGCATGTTTTCATAACTACTTCTTAATACTGTAAACTCAAGATAATCAAAGTCATCCTTGATTTTCAAATCCAACCCCTGTCTTTCAAAATCTTTTAAGTAGAACTTTACAGACCTTCTATTTTCTTTTTGTTTATATAAGTAGTTTTTATTGTATTTATTTAATATCTTATATACTTTTCTCATCTAACCCCTACTTTAACTTATGATTTCACATCAAATTTACTACGACATTTTGAACACGTTACTTCTAATGCCCCACGTTTACGTGGAACACGAAGTTGTTGACCGCAATTCTTGCACACAAAGTATTTATATTCCCTATCTTTGATGTTTAAGAAGAATACTTTAAACTTCACTCGTATCAATCTTGTGAATCTGCGGTATACAACTAATTCGCGAGCTCTCTTATTTCTCTTACTTGAAAGACTCCGATATAAACTATAAAACATTAGAAATAGTGAAACAATTTTTAAAATGTCTAAATTAAATAACATCCCTAATACAAATAATAAAATCGCAACATAATAAATATGTTTTGACAATTGATCAAAACCATAGGCTCTTTGTAAAAAGGCTCTTATTTTATTCTTCATTAAATTTCACCTGTTTCAGATAGCTGTAATAATTTCTTAATTTCAAATGGTTTAACACGTCTATACTCCCCAACATCTAAACCTTCAAGCGTTAAAAATCCAAACTTACGTCTATGTAAACGGACTACTGTTACACCAAGTGATTCAAACATTCTCTTTATTTGGCGATTACGCCCTTCTCGAAGCGTAATTGTTAAATTTGTCATCTTACGATTCTTATCATATTGTTTAATTTTAACCTTTGTTGGAAGTGTCATGTAACCATCTAACATAATTCCAGATTCTAATTGTTTAATCATTGCGACAGTAACAATTTTATCTAAAACGACATCGTATACTTTCTCTATTTCAAAAGATGGATGAATCATTGCATTTGTAAACTCACCATCATTTGTTAACATCAGTAATCCTGTTGTGTTGTAATCAAGACGTCCTACAGGATAAATTCTTCTGTCATCCGCAATTAAATCTACGATGACATCACGACCACGATCATCACTTACACTACTTAAATAATTCTTTGGTTTATGAATTAAGTAATAAACTTTTTCTTCTTCATTTAAAGCGTGACCATTTACTCTTACTAAATCTTTAGGGCTTACTTTAGTCCCCAATTCAGTAACCTTTTCACCATTCACAGTAACTTTACCCTCAACAATTAACGTTTCCGCCTTACGTCTTGACGTATATCCACTTTGGGCAATTACTTTTTGTAATCTAACTTTATCACTCATATAAATCCAACTCCATCTGTCCACTATACTTCGGTAAATCCGGTAATTCGTCAATGCTGATCAATTTAAAGACATCTAAGAAATCTTTAGTCACACCGTATAATATCGGCATTCCTGGTGCATCAGCACGACCTACCTCTTCAATTAAATTACGCAATGACAATCTACGTAACATCGCATCACTACCCACACCACGTATTTCTTCGATTTCTACGCGTGTGATCGGTTGTTTGTACGCAATGATTGCGAGTGTTTCTAGGGCCGCAGGCGATAGATTATTCGCCTTTGTGACCTTAAAAAGTTCCGCAGCATATTCATGTATTAATGCCTTAGATACAAACTTGTAAACACCACCATAATTCACTAACTCAATCCCGTGTTTATCATCCTTGTAGTACGCTACAATCTCATCTAACACATCATTTATTTCTCTCTTATTTACTTCTAACAATTTCGCGAGTGTATCTGATTCTATACCTTCATCACCATTGATAAAGATTAACCCTTCCACTACTTGAAATAAATTAATATCCTGCATCTGCTTCACTCCATCTCAGCCATATCTCGCTATCATCACCGATAACGTATGTTAATAAATTTAATCGAATTAAGTCTAAGACAGATAAGAAACTCACCACAAAGACTTGTATATCATCAGAATCACTCACAACTTCAGTAAAACTAAAAGATTGTTTACGATCCTTAAATCTTTCTTTAATACTCACTACACGTTCATCAACACTCACCTCTTTATGAGTAATTTTCGTTTGAAAGGGATTGTCTAAACTAATGCGTTGCATTAATTTATCCATCGCCTTAATCAAATCTGATACATTTCCTTCAAGAGGTAACTCTTCAACATCATTCATAAAATCTTCAACAATTGGTGAAGTTGCAATTGAGTGTTCTAACAAACGCTCTTCATATAACTTCTCCAACATTTGACTTGCTTCTTTGAACTGTTGATACTCTAATAAGCGCTTCACCAGTAAATCATGAGGATCCTCCTCATAATCATCTTCTAATTGTTCAACTTCCTTAGGCAGTAACTTTTTACTCTTGTATTCAATCAGCGTTGCTAACATCGTTAAATACTCACTCGCAACTTCTAAATGAATTGAAATCGCACTATTAATGTATTTTATGTATTGTTCAGTCAACTCTAAAATATCTAAATCAAACAAGTCTAATTCTTGTTTAGAAATAAGATGTAACATTAAATCTAAGGGTCCTTCAAATTCATCAATTGAAACTTCAAAAATCATACTATCCTAACTTTCTATAACACTTTATAAATTACTGGCTCTGGTACAATCTTCTCTTCACTAAAGCCATATGCTTTATAAAGACGTTCTAACCAAGCATCACTTAGTGTTTCTTGATCATGTTCTACAGTTAAGAGAACAGAATCTTTTTCTACATAATCTCCAATCTTTGCATTTAGTGTTAATCCAACTGCAAAGTTAATGTCTTCATCGACTGTCTTTCTTCCAGCTCCAAGTTCCATAGCAAGTTTCCCGAGCTCTGAAGCTTTAATTGAAGAAACATATCCACTTTCTTTACTCAATATTTCAGTAGTATACTTTGATTGTGGAAGTAAGGTCGGATCATCAACGACATCTGGATTTCCATCCTGCGCTTTAATTAATTCTTTTAGTTTAAGTGTAGCTGCTCCATTTTCAATCGAAGCGTGAACTTTCGTTAAGCCATCTTCAACGCTGTTCGCAAGTCCTGCCTGATTCAACATAATCGCAGCACTTGTCTCACACAATTCAGCTAAATCTTTTGGGCCTTCGCCCTTAAGTGCATCGATTGCTTCTCTTATTTCATTCGCATTACCAATTGCATTTCCTAACGGTTCATTCATATTTGTAATCATTGCACGTACATTCTTGTTTAAATGTTCTCCGATGCTTATCATCACTTCAGCTAACTCTACAGCTGCTTCCTTTGTTTCCATAAATGCCCCATCACCATATTTAACATCTAACAAAATCGTATCAGATCCTGAAGCTAATTTCTTAGACATGATGCTTGCGGCAATGAGTGGTAATGAATCAACAGTAGCTGTTACATCACGAAGTGCATAAATTGTCTTATCCGCAGGAACGCTCTCACCTGTTTGACCTAATATCGCAATACCAATATCATTAACTTGTTTAATGAATTGCTCTGTTGTTAATGAGACATTATATCCTGGAATTGATTCTAATTTATCTAAAGTACCACCTGTATGACCAAGTCCACGACCTGACATCTTCGCAACTTTAGCTCCCGATGCTGCTGCAAGAGGTGATAAAACCATAGTAGATTTATCCCCAACTCCACCAGTAGAATGCTTATCCACCTTTACACCTTCAATAGAAGAAAGATCGATAACACCACCACTGTTTAACATCGCCATTGTAAGATCCGACGTTTCTCTAACATCCATTCCTTTTAAAACAATTGCCATAAGAAGTGCGCTGGTTTGATAATCTTTTACACTATTATCCATTATACCTTCAATCCAAAAGTTTATTTCTTCTGTACTCAAAGTTTCACCATGTTTTTTCTTATCAATTATATCTACGATTCGCATACAATTCTCCTTTTCATATATAAGTCTTCTTTTTCAATACTCTTATTATATCATAAACCACGGTATCATAACACCTCGCCAAATAAAAAAAGAACGTCGCTACAAGAAGTATTTTCGCTCTAATGAAGTCGGCTCAATGAGTTTTCTTAACCCTACAAGATAGTATACAAAACCGAGTATAAATAGTGATAGAAAGAAGATGATTTGAAATCGATCTTTTCTAAGATGTGGAATACTATTGCTCAGAATAAAGACTAAAGTTATCATAGGAATCATTAATCCTGATAATATCGGAATGATATAGTATCGAAATACTGAAGACTGAGACAGATTTATAGAAAATCGAACAGAGTTACGATAGCGCTGATAATCAGGTTTTTCAAGTATCACTTTATTTGAAGTCACTAACTGATTCAAATAATAACGATAAGAAACATCAAGTTTTTCTAAACTCAAATGGTTGACTTTCTCTATAAGTTCATCAAAATATTCCAATCCTCTAAAATACTT
>RRZU012880964.1_pt1 | contig 27871 bp, 25 predicted proteins | sample 2165561 | NCBI WGS metagenome assembly RRZU01 (sample SAMN10456909, study PRJNA506462) | wastewater metagenome | isolation source: wastewater sludge | place: USA: Moscow, Idaho | reverse complement strand
TCCGGTCAGAAAGCAGTGGTCTGTCGTAACAGGGGAATCTCTTGATGAAGAAATGACAAGGCAATTCTCAAAAAAAGAAAAAGAATATCAGGAGTTATTCAGGTATTTTTGCGACAGAATCGCAATCAAGGAGCGTAAGAATCCAGGATTACAGAGACAAATGCTGCCAATCCGGTTCCAAGAATATATGGTGGAATTTGATAAAAAATAGCCAGAATGACATTTCGTGATTTACTGTGACAACGTATAAATTGTATACAATGTATAAAAACAACAAGATCTGTGCATCCTTATGCGAATATAGTCCTAAAGTACTGAAAATGTGAAAAAAGTGTGAATGTTTTGTATCTTAAAAAATACTTTACTTTAACCTATAATACTGTATAATAAGCATAGAATTTACAAAGATTATACTTATGAGGATAATCTGGTTTCATATTTAGAAAGGAAGTTGTTTTTATGTTTGAACGTAAAATTAAGTTAAATCCTGAGGATGTCAAAGGTTTTGTAGCAGCAGCTGCAAAGTGTGATTTTGACGTTGATGTTACTTATAACAGAGTTGTAATTGATGCAAAATCAATTCTTGGTGTACTTGGAATGGATCTGTCCAGAGTACTTACAGTTCGTTGCTTTGGTTATGACCAAGATTTTGACAGAACATTAAAAGCTTATGCGCTTGCATGCTAAGCACCTACCTGCTAATCATATGAAGCTTGCTATTTGACTCCCTTACATGGATAGTTTACACTATTCAACAGGGAGTCATTTTTTTTGACAAGAGAAACATTAGTCGTTTCACTTGCATGATTGGAGAACAACATGGAAACTAAGCAGATGATCAGGATTTCTGTTCGAAATCTGGTTGAATTCATATTAAGATCTGGAGACATTGATAACAGACATGTTATGTCTGGAGATCAAGCCATGTCTGAAGGAAGCAGAATTCATAGAAAACTGCAATCTGGAAGGGGTTCAAATTATAGAGCTGAAGTTTCGTTGAAATCTCAAAAAGACTGCAAGGACTATGACTTAAGCATAGAAGGAAGAGCAGATGGTATTGAAAGTGAACAGAAGGAAGATGAAACGTTTTATACCGTTGAAGAGATAAAAGGCACTTATCGTGAATTGTTCAAAATTCAGGAACCTGTGAGCGTCCATCTGGCTCAGGCTAAGTGTTATGCAGCGATCTATCTGATTCAGAATGAACTGGAGCGAATAGGAATCAGGATGACGTATTGCAACATAGATACCGAAGAAGTCAGATCATTTGAATCTATTCATACCAAACAGGAGCTTGGCAACTGGTTTCAGGATCTGACAAACGAGTACCAAAAATGGGCTGATTTTGAATTTGAATGGAGCAATAAAAAACTACAATCAATTCAGACACTACAATTTCCTTTTTCTTATCGGAAAGGACAGAAAGAGTTTGTAACATATGTATATCAGACGATATATCATGCAAGAAAGTTGTTTGCAGTCGCACCTACAGGGGTAGGAAAGACGATATCGACGATCTACCCAGCGGTCATGGCTTTGGGGAAGAGCATGGCAGATAAACTTTTTTATCTGACTGCGAAGACAATTACGAGAACGGTTGCAGAGAACACATTCAATATGTTAAGAAAAGGCGGACTCAGCTGGAAAAGCATCACCCTTACTGCGAAAGACAAAATCTGTCCCTATGATAAGCCTGAGTGCAATCCGGAAGCATGTGAGTTCGCAAAAGGGCATTATGTCAGAATTAATCAGGCGGTATTTGATTTACTTACAAATTGTGATGAATATGACAGAACTACAGTGGAAGCGTATGCAAAGAAGCATACAGTTTGCCCATTTGAACTCAGCCTGGACTTAAGCTTATTTTCTGATGGAATTATTTGCGATTATAATTATGTATTTGACCCTCATGTATACTTAAAGCGATTTTTTGCAGACGGTGTTGAAAAAAATTATATCTTTCTAATTGATGAGGCGCACAATCTATTGGATCGTGGCAGGGAGATGTATAGTGCAACACTTGTGAAAGAAGAATTTCTTGAACTTAAAAAGCTGATCAAAGTAGAATATCCTGTTATAGCCAGATCGCTGGATGCATGCAATAGAGAAATGCTGGCATTGAAAAAAGAATGCAGTACTTACAGAGTGCTTTTGGGAATGGATCCATTTGTCCATGCGTGCATGAGGCTATTTTCGGTGATCGAAGAGAAACTGCAGGAAGATGAGATGACGGGTTTTAAGGAAGAGATTCTGGATCTTTATTTTAAATTATCTCATTTTCTTGCAATCTATGAAACATTTGATGAGCATGACATCGCATATTCTGAACTTCTGAAAGATGGAACCTTTCTTGTGAAATTATTTTGCGTAGATCCTTCCAGTAATCTGGAAGCCTGTATGAAAAAAGCCAGAAGTACAATTCTCTTTTCAGCAACACTGTTACCGCTCCATTATTATAAAAAGCTGCTTGGCGGATCAAAAGAAGATTATGAAGTGTATATAGAATCTGCATTTGACTCCAGAAAAAGAGCTTTGCTGATCGGAAAAGAAGTGACAAGTAAGTATACACGAAGAACTGAAGAAGAATATCGAAACATTGCAGATTATATACATGAAATTGTAAAGAGAAGACATGGTAATTATCTGGTGTTTTGTCCATCCCATCAATTCTTACAGAAAGTACTGGATACCTATATCAGATACTACCAGGATGAACAGACAGAAGAATGTATCTATCAATCTGAGCATATGGATGAAAAAGCAAGAGAAGATTTTATTAACCGGTTTTCTGATAATACTGAGATCGATCTTGAAAGTAGTATTTTTATGGAAATAGAGATTGAGCAGGAACAAAGCCTGCTTGGATTCTGTGTTCTGGGAGGGATTTTTAGTGAAGGAATCGATCTTACGAATGACCGACTGATTGGGTCAATCATTATTGGGACAGGTCTTCCGCAGGTCTGTACAGAACGGGAGCTGATGAAAGTATATTTTGAAGAATCAGGTCTGAATGGTTTTGATTATTCTTATCAATATCCAGGCATGAACAAAGTCTTACAGGCGGCAGGACGGGTTATTCGGACTACGAGTGATTTTGGAATTGTTGCTTTACTTGATGAACGATTTGACAGTAACCAGCACAGGTCACTTTTTCCGAAAGAGTGGGATAATTATCAGGTAACAACAAAAGAACAGATAGGACATTTTGTAGAAAAATTTTGGAATGAGTGGTTATAAAGAAGTTGACATTGTCAATGACATCAAATATGACATAAGCGTCATAAACATAAAAATAGAAAAATAATATGTGTCACGAATCCACAAAATGTGGATAAGTATGTGGAAAATGTGTATATTTCGGGATTTTTAAAGTTTTTGACACTTATTTATGAACATTATGTCATTTTTATGAGCGGTAATTGATTCAATTGCATGTAATTTATAAACAATATAGGATTCGATAACGGGAGGTATTTTATGTGGGCAGAGCAAAGTGTGTTTTATCAGATTTATTCATTAGGTCTATGTGATTCTTTTCATCATAATGACTGGAGTGGCAACAATCATCCTGAACAAAATTCAAAAGGGGAAGATTTGAAACAGGATGGTGTGAAAAATATTGAGCGTTTCATACCGCATCTTAAGCGAATGAACATCAATGCTGTTTATTTCACACCAATATTTGAATCAGATTATCATGGATATGATACAAGGGATTTTAGATTGGTCGACAGGCGAATTGGATCAAATGAAGCATTTGCAGAGTTATGTGATAAATTACATAAGGAGGAGATCCGTGTTGTTCTTGATGGGGTATTTCATCATGTTGGTCGTGGTTTCTGGGCATTTCAGGATGTAATAAAAAACAGAGAGAACTCTGCTTATCGTGACTGGTTCTTTATTGATCTGAATGGAAATTCAAATTATAATGACGGGCTGTGGTATGAAGGGTGGGAAGGTCATTATGACCTTGTAAAGCTCAATCTTAGGAACCCAAATGTGACAGAGTATCTTTTTGAGTCGATCGCACAGTGGATAGAACAATTCCATATTGATGGAATAAGACTTGATGTGGCATACTGCCTGGATGTTTCATTTTTAAGACAGCTAAGAGATTTTTGTGACAGTAAAAAGGAAGACTTTTTTCTTCTGGGAGAAATGATTCATGGGGACTATAACAGGCTGTTGCGGGAAGCAGGTCTTAACAGTGTTACGAATTACGAGTGTTACAAAGGACTCTATTCCAGTTTTAATGATATGAACTTATTTGAAATCAATCATTCTTTGACCAGACAGTTCGGTAATCAGGGTGCACTCTATTCCGGAACACATTTATTCAGTTTTGTTGATAATCATGATGTCAGCAGAATTGCAAGTATTCTGAAAAATAAGGAACATTTGCCCCTTGTTTATACGTTGCTTCTTACAATGCCAGGAATACCCTGTATCTATTATGGAAGTGAATGGGGCATTACCGGAGAAAAGAAAGATGGGGATACGGCACTTCGCCCTTATATAGAAGAAACGATCTGGAACGATCTGACAGAACAGATCGGAAAGTTAGTCAGTATCAGAATCCAATCTCAGGCTTTGAACTTTGGAGAATTCACAACACTGCATCTTACGAACAGGCAGTGTGTCATAGAAAGAAGATTTGGTAGTGATAGAATATTGATAGGAATTAATGCAGATGGTGCACCTTATCAGGGACATTTCCAACCAGGCTGCTCAAGAATAAGAGATCTTCTCAGTGGACAGGAATCAGATGTCTCGACAGAACTTAGGATGGGACCGTATGAATACTTTATATGGGAAGTGATTTGATCATCATAGATCAGTATATAGGAATAAGTCACCAAGAGAGGAAACTCTTTTTGGTGACTTATTTTTTTGAAAAAGATACTTATTTCATATTTTAAAAAAAATTATTGACAGGATAATATTATATGATATATAGTATATTCATAAACAATATTATACAGCATATAATATTGTGAAAAAAAACCTATTATATCTGAAATAGTAATTACAATGATATGAGATAAAGGAAATAGATCTGGCGAAAGGAGAATGTGAGATGGTTTTTAACACAGGTGCAGCATTGCTGGATGCAATCGTGCTGGCTGTTGTTTCAAGAGAGATTGAAGGGACATATGGATATAAAATAACACAGGAAGTCAGGCAGGTCATAGACTTGTCAGAGTCAACATTATATCCGGTTCTCAGACGATTACAAAAGGATGAATGTCTTGAAGTATACGACAGAGAGTGCGCAGGAAGAAACAGAAGGTATTACAAACTAACAGAGCGGGGACGGGTTCAATTGAATCTGTATGAGAGTGAATGGAGAAAGTATTCCGGAAAGATTACCGGAATGTTTGAGGGAGGAGTCAACCATGAATAGGATCGAATTTTTACGGCAGCTCGAGGTACTGCTTTCTGGTATATCACAAAGCGAAAAAGAAGAAGCAATCCAATATTACAATGATTACTTTGATGATGCCGGGGCAGAAAATGAAACGGAAGTGATCAGAGCACTTGGTTCACCAGCCAAAGTAGCTGAGACAATTAAGTCAGGACTTTCCGGTAAGAATCAGGATGATCTTGAATTTACTGAAAGAGGCTGTAGTTCAAAGAATGTACATTATAATGAGGTAATGCCGGTTCAGCATGAAGAGGATAAGAAGAAAGGCAGATCTGACAGCAGGGACAAGGCTGCGCAGGGAGGCTATACGAACAGTTATGCGAACGCATACCAGAATTCAGGAAATCAAGGCGGTTCTCAGCAGAATCAGAACAGCGGACAGAATTATCAGAATCAAAACTACAATGGACAGAACCCTTATGGACAGGGTGGCAGTACAAATCACAAAAATGATACTGGCAAGATCGTACTGATCGTTCTACTGCTGATCTTATTCAGTCCGGTCTGGATTCCGGTTTTCGGAGGAATATTTGGAACACTGATAGGTCTGGGAGCAGCACTGATCGGAATCTTTATTGCAATTGCAGCTTCAGCAGTCGCACTAATCGTAGCAGGGATCGTGATTTTTGGAGTTTCCATAGCAAAGTTATTTGTTGCACCGTTGATCGGTATTTTTCTTTTAGGAGCATCACTTTTGGTAACAGGTCTTGGAATTTTATTAATGCTTTTAACGATCTGGCTTGGTGGAACGGTGATCCCGGCATGTTTCCGAGGCGTGGTAAAGCTTTGCAGGATGCCTTTTGAAAGAAGAGGAGGACAAGTAGCATGAAAAAAGTACTTAAAATATGCCTGACCCTTGCAGTCTCGCTGTTCCTGATCGGTCTGATCATTATTGCAGTCAGTTTTGCATTTGGAGGAGAAAGTCTAATCAATGACCTGGTTCAGGGAAAAGGCAATATTGTTCTCGGAAATATTAAGGGTCCACGAATCTATCTTGATCTTGATGACTGGGAAGATGAAGAGGGAACGATCTATTCCGGCAACCAGGAAAAAATGTGGATCGCTGATGGTGGAAGCGTACAAAACCTGAAGCTGGATATCGGTGCAGCCAAGTTATATGTTAAAGAGTCAGAAGATGATTCTTACTGGCTGGAAACACAGACTGACGGAGAGATCAAGTGTGATCTGAAAGGCAATGCATTAATTGTGAGAGGGATTAAAAATGATTCTATCAGTGATAACAGTAAAATTTATCTTTATGTTCCTGGCAATGCTGATTTAGATAAGATCGAACTGGATCTTGGGGCAGGGAAAGCAGAATGCGATAAATTAAATGCAGATGAAATATCAATTGACCTTGGAGCAGGAAGTATTGAGTGCGATGTGATCAATGCAGAGATACTGCATACTGATATCGGCGCAGGCAGTATTCATATTGCAGACAGTACAATAAAAGAAGGATCATTCAGTGTCAGCATGGGAGAGCTCGTCTATCATGGAGCAATTCAGACGGATGTAAATGCAGAGTGTGCTATGGGCAGTATGGTATTCAGCCTGGATGCAGATCAGGATGACTATAATTATTCTGTTGAATGTGCTGCAGGCAATGTTTCAATAGGCGGAAGAGAGTATTCGCATCTCGCAAGTGATATGGAGATCGATAATAATGCTGTCCGTGATTTTGAAATAGACTGTGCCATGGGAAGCATTGAACTTGATTTTAATAAGTAAATAGAAGACCATCCAAACACGAAAGGAAAAAAATATGGAAAATAATTATAATAACCAGTATAATCAGTACAATGGAAATGATCAGAATGGAAACAATTCAATGAAAAAGTTATATCGTTCAAACCTGAACAAAATGATATGTGGTGTATGTGGGGGAATCGGAAATTATTTCAGCTGTGACCCGACGATCATCAGGTTACTGATGGTTCTATTCGCATTCTTCAGCTTTGGGACAGGTGTACTTGCGTATTTTATCATGGCAATTGTAATTCCGGCATCTCCATATAATGAGTAACGGAAAGGCACAAATTTAAAATGAATTTACTGACTGTCAAAAATCTGTCAAAAACATATACAGATAAAGTGCTTCTGGAACATGCAGACTTTGCGGTGAATGAAGGGGATAAGATTGGGATTATCGGGGTCAACGGCACAGGAAAGTCAACACTGCTCAAATTAATTGCAGGAACAGAAGAACCTGATGAAGGAGAAATTGCAAAAGGGAATCACGTCTATATCAATTATCTTTCCCAGAATCCTGATTTTTCAAAAGAGTCATCGGTGCTTGAATATGTGATCGATCAGAACAGACTACAGGATAAACTTACCGGGGTGGAAGGGGAAGCAAAAAGCATTCTGACCAAACTTGGTATGACAGATTTTGATGCAAAAGTTTCTACTCTTTCGGGAGGACAAAAGAAAAAAGTTGCACTGGCAGCCACGCTGATCTCAGATTGTGAAATTTTGCTGTTGGACGAACCAACGAACCACCTGGATAGTGAAATGATAGAATGGTTAGAAGAATATCTGACTGATTACAAGAAAGCGCTTGTTATGGTAACACATGACAGGTACTTTCTTGATCTTGTCTGTAACCGTATTGTTGAGATCGACAGAGGAGAGTTATTCTCGTATGAATCGAATTATGAAGGTTATCTTCAACTGAAACAGACACGTGAAAATATGGAAGTAGCCACACAAAGAAAAAATGCATCCATCCTGAGAAAAGAAATCGCATGGATGCAGCGTGGCGCGAGAGCAAGGGCGACCAAACAAAAAGCACATATTCAAAGATATGAAGCGCTTGCGTCAATGGAATATAAAGATGAGGTCGGTGATGTTTTAATTCGAACTGTTTCTTCGAGACTTGGTAAAAAGACGGTCGAGCTTTCAGGAATTACCAAAGCGTATGGCGAAAAGAAACTGATATCTGATTTTTCCTATATTTTTCTGCGTGATGACAGAGTAGGTATTCTTGGACCGAATGGATGTGGGAAGAGTACGCTAATGAAAATCATCGCAGGTCAGGTCGAGCCGGATTCTGGAACACTTGATATTGGCGATACAGTGAAGATCGGATACTTCTCACAGGAAAATGAAGCACTTGATGATGCAAGGAAAGTGATCGACTATATAAGAGATACTGCGGAATATCTTGACACAAAAGATGGTAAGATAAGCGCTTCTAAAATGTTGGAACAATTTCTGTTTGAGGGAGCAATCCAGTATATGCCGATCGGTAAGCTTTCAGGTGGTGAAAAAAGAAGGCTATATCTGCTTAAGATCCTGATGGAAGCACCAAATGTGCTGATGCTTGATGAACCGACGAATGATCTCGATATCGCAACGCTTAGAATACTGGAAGATTATCTGGACACGTTTCCGGGTATTGTCATTACCATTTCACATGACAGATATTTTCTGGACAGAGTTGCAGAACATATGCTGACATTTGAAGAGAGCGGCAACATTGAATTATTTAACGGTACTTACACGGAATATTATCAGAAGAGAAGAGAAAAAAATAAGCCGGAAGTGACTTTTGAAAAACTGAATAAAACATCAAAAGTGAAAACAGAGAGACCGAAGTTCTCCTATAAGGAACAACGTGAGTATGAATCAATTGAAAGTGAGATTGAATTGCTTGAGGAAAGAATAGAAGCGCTGGAAGGTAAGATCATAGCTGCAGCTTCAGATTTTGTAAGATTAAATCAGCTGATCAAAGAGAAGGAAGAATTTGAAGACCAGCTGGAAGACAAAATGGAACGCTTTTTGTATCTGTCCGAAATCGAAGATAAGATCAAGGCTTATGAACGCACACAGGAGGGTTGACAAACCCACCTGTTTTGGCTATATTTATTGTATTATTATGATGCAAAAGGTTATGAAAAAGAGGAGTATGCAGTACCACCTGCCAGAGAGAATGATTCAGCGGCTGAAAGATCATTTAGGGAATGGATTGCAGAAGGTAGCTTTGGAACCGGAATGTCCAACGGATCTACTTAGTAGACATTCACGTCTGCCCACGTTACAGGGTGTGCTGATGCAGATTCTGCAGTAAGCTTAAGGCGGATGAGCTGTCCGCGAATAAAGGTGGTACCGCGTTATGAACGCCCTTTACCGGAAGTCCGGTAGAGGGCTTTTTTATTTTCATCAAAAGACTGATAAACAGGAATCATTCTATAGAAAACAAGGAGAAACGTATGAAAAAAGAACTGGAAAAGACATATCAGCCGCATGGACTGGAAGAAAGACTTTATAAAAAATGGATGGATCAAAAATATTTTCATGCTGAAGTGGATAAAAGTAAAAAACCATTTACCATCGTGATGCCACCTCCAAATATCACAGGTCAGCTTCATATGGGACATGCACTTGACAACACCATGCAGGATATCCTGATCCGTTTTAAAAGAATGCAGGGATTCAATGCGCTCTGGCAACCGGGAACAGACCATGCCAGTATTGCAACAGAAGTCAAGATTATAGAGAAACTGAGAGAAGAGGGAATTGATAAACAGGACCTGGGGCGTGATGGATTTTTAGAGCGTGCATGGGAGTGGAAAAAAGAGTATGGCGGAAGGATCACAGAACAGCTAAAAAAACTTGGATCTTCCTGTGACTGGGATAGAGAACGCTTTACCATGGATGAAGGATGCAATGAGGCGGTAACAGAAGTTTTTTGTAAAATGCATGAAAAGGGATGGATCTATAAAGGATCCAGAATGATCAACTGGTGCCCTGTCTGCAATACATCCATTTCAGATGCAGAAGTTGAATATGAAGAGATGACAGGTCATTTCTGGCACATTAAATATCAGGTAGCAGGAGAAGAGTCCTATCTGGAATTTGCAACGACAAGACCTGAGACCATGCTTGGTGATACAGCGGTAGCGGTTCATCCAGAAGATGAAAGATATACACATCTGATCGGTAAAAAAGTTGTACTGCCTTTTGTGAACAGAGAAATCCCTGTCGTGGCAGATACTTATGTTGACAGAGAATTTGGAACAGGTGTTGTAAAGATCACACCGGCACATGATCCGAATGATTTTGAAGTTGGAAAACGTCATGAATTGCCTGTAATTAATATCATGAATGATGATGCGACCATTAATGAAAATGGTGGTAAGTTTGCAGGAATGGATCGTTATGAGGCAAGGAAACTCATCGTAAAAGAACTCGAAGAAATGGGTCTTCTGGTCAAGGTAGAGGATCATGTTCACAATGTTGGAACACATGACAGATGTAAAACAACAGTTGAACCACTTGTTAAACAGCAATGGTTCGTAAAAATGGATGAATTGATCAAACCGGCTGTGGAATCGGTCAAGAGTGGAGAAATCAAGCTGATTCCGGAGAGAATGGATAAAATTTATTATAACTGGACTGATAATATCAGAGACTGGTGTATTTCCAGACAGCTATGGTGGGGACACAGGATTCCGGCATATTATTGTGAGTCTTGTGGTGAAGTCATAGTTGGCAGGGAAATGCCGGATGTCTGCCCTAAATGCGGAGGAACGAACTTTAAGCAGGATCCGGATACATTGGACACCTGGTTCTCTTCAGCACTCTGGCCATTTTCAACACTTGGCTGGCCAGAAAAAACAGAAGATCTTGAATATTTTTATCCGACAGATGTTCTTGTTACAGGATATGACATTATCTTCTTCTGGGTCATCAGAATGATTTTTTCGGGTTATGAGCAGATGAATGCGAAACCATTCCACACTGTTTTGTTCCATGGACTGATCAGAGATTCTCAGGGACGTAAAATGTCTAAGTCACTTGGAAACGGAATCGATCCGCTTGAGATCATCGATCAGTATGGTGCGGACGCATTAAGACTGACACTGATCACGGGCAATGCACCGGGAAATGATATGAGATTTTATCTGGAACGAGTGGAAGCAAACAGAAACTTTGCAAATAAGATCTGGAATGCTTCAAGATTCATTATGATGAACATGAAGGAAGATGAAATCACAACGCCGGCAGCTGACGAACTTGAAACAGTTGACAAATGGATCATTTCAAAATGCAACAGTATGGTAAAAGAAGTAACTGAAAATATGGAGCATTATGAGCTGGGTATTGCTGTTGGAAAGATCTATGATTTTATATGGGATGAATTTTGCGACTGGTATATTGAAATGGTCAAGCCAAGACTGTATAATTCAGATAAGAAGGCATCAAGAAACAGTGCATTATGGACATTAAAGACAGTTCTGATCGATGCACTGAAACTGCTTCATCCATACATGCCGTTTATTACAGAAGAAATTTTCTGCACACTTCAGAATGAAGAAGAGTCTGTTATGATTTCTAAATGGCCGGTATTCTCGAATGATAACATGTTCCAGAAAGAAGAAAAAGCAATTGAAGTCATCAAAGAAGCGGTCAGAGGAATCAGGAATATCAGAACTGAAATGAATGTTTCGCCGGGACGAAAGGCAAGTGTTTATGTTGTAACAGAAAATGCCGATATACTTCATATATTCAGAGAAGGCAGTCTGTTCTTTACACCACTGGCACATGCAGGAGAAGTGATCCTTCAAGGTAAACCAGAAGGAATTGCAGAAGATGCAGTTTCCATAGTGACAAAAGATGCATCCATCTATATGCCATTTTCTGATCTGATCGATATCTCAGCTGAAATCGAAAGGCTGGAAAAGGAAGCAGTGAAACTGGAGGGTGAGATCAGACGTGCACAGGGTATGCTGAAAAATGAAAAGTTCATTTCCAAGGCACCTGAATCAAAAATTGAAGAAGAAAAACAAAAACTTGAGTCTTATACAAAAATGGCTGAACAGGTAAATGAAAGATTAAAGCAGTTAAAAAAGTAAATTTATGTCATATTTAAGGTAAGAACCCTATAACCCTGGCGGAGGAGCCTATGGATCGAAAAGAGGAACTGAATTTACTGGAACTGAATCAGTTAGACCGATTGGAGAACCTGCAGATCGATGAACTTCTACAGGCTTTGGGAAACTGGGAGTTTTTACCGGAGAATTATGAAGTGCCTGAAAAGATTCAGACACATGTTAGAATGACTGAAGATGAAATGGAAGCCTGGCTTTATCTGACACCTCCTGAAGAAGGACAATCCTATTCGAAAGAGGGAATCATGAAGTTTCTGGATGAAAATGGGGTAAAGGCAGGTTTTATCTCTTCTAATATCTCAGCCATGATAAAAAAAGAAGTATATGAGAGGGAGATTCTGGTAGCAAGAGGGGTCAGACCGGAAGCAGGAGACAGTGGTTATTTTGAATATTTTTTTGACAGGGAACCCAAAATAATTCCAAGATACCGGGAAGACGGGTCTGTAGACTACTCCAGCTTTAATGTACTTCAGAATATTCAGCGGGATGAAATTATTGCAGAATACCATCCAGCATCAAAAGGAAAAGCAGGGTATAATGTTAAAGGCAAGTTCATTGCACAGAAACAGCCCGGTGAGCTTGGTTTACTAAAAGGAAGAGGGTTTTACCGGAAATCAGATGAACCTACTGTTTATCGTGCTCTTACCGGAGGTAAAATCGAATATAAAAATGACGGTATCAACATAGAATCCACACATGTGATCGAAGGGAATGTAACAGCTGTTCATGGTCGGATCGAGTTTTATGGTGATATTCTGGTCAAAGGAAATGTAGAATCCGGAGTTCTGATCCGGACAGCCAAGAGCCTGACGATTAATGGGAATGTGGAAGCAGCAACGATTTACGCCGGCGGTGATGTTGTTCTGCGCAGAGGAATACAAGGTGCAGGAAAAGCCAAAATATTTGCAAAAGGAAATGTTTATGCAGAATTTATTGAACATGCCGGAGTGGAAGCACTAGGAAGTGTAAAAGCCAATGTAATCATGAATTCTTTTGTAGAGGCCGAAAAGAGCGTGATCCTCACAGGAAAAAAGGGAATGCTCATTGGTGGTTATACCCACGCGACGGAAGCATTTGAATCAGTCACTGCTGGGAATGAAGCTGAGGTCAAAACAGTAATTCATGTGGGAAGCAAGCCAGAGCTGATTGAAAAGAAAAAATCCCTGGTGCAGTCGGAGCAGTATTTGAAAGAAGAACTTGCAAACCTTGTACGAGAATTGTATCAGATCAAAAAGCTCATGAGAGAGAATCCAGATGTTGAAATATTACAGGGTGAATTGAAAAAAGTCATGTCTAAAAGAAATGATCTGGTGCGCAGAATGGAAACACTCAAAGAAGAGTACCAGAAGGTTGAAGAAAATATTGAGCGTGGTAAAAGTGCTTATATTAAAATTAACGGATCCATTTACAGGGGAACTACGGTCTGTGTCGGAACCAATCAGCACGAGCTTAAGAATGGGACCTGTTATATGCGGTATACGAATCTTGACGGAAGGCTGACGAGTACAGTAATTGTCAGGAACTGACATAATGAACAATCATAAAATGAATTACCTGGAAATAGAAAAATGGATCTTATCGATCCCGAGATTTTCCAAAAAGAATGATCTGGATGTTACAAGAAAATTTTATAAATTTCTTGGTAGCCCGGGTTCAAAATCAAAGATCATACATATTGCAGGCACAAATGGAAAAGGATCCGTTTGTGCCTATCTCAATCATATCCTGATGCTGTCGGGTTTTAAAGTGGGTATGTTTACTTCACCGCATCTGATCAGTATGCGTGAACGTATCCGTGTGCAGGGAAATGCGGTAAGCGAAACTGAATTTTGTGATGTATTCTATCAGGTCAGCAATGCAGCCAAACAGTTTCGTGGAACCAATCCGGATTATTTTCCAACTTTTTTTGAACTATTGTTTTTTATGGGAATGACATATTACGACAAAGAAGCCCCGGAGTATATCATTCTTGAGACAGGACTTGGTGGAAGACTTGATGCAACAAATGTGGTAGAGCATCCTGCATTATGTATTCTCACAGAGATTGGTCTGGATCATATGCAATATCTTGGGGAAAAAGTTGAACTGATCGCAGAACAGAAGGCGGGAATTCTAAAGCAGGGTGTTCCCGTTGTATATATGAACAAGAGAAAGGAAGTTTCTGATGTGATCGAATCATATGCCCGTAGACTGCAATGTGCAGCTTTTCCGGTGTCCTATGATGCAATCACTATTTTCCGAAATACAAGTAAAAGCATTGATTTTTCCTATCATTCTGGTTATTATAGGTATGACGGTCTAACGCTTAAAACGGCAGCGATCTACCAGACAGAAAATGCTGCAGTTGCAATTCGGGCGATAGAAGTTCTATTCCCATATCCTTTATTTTTACAATATGAAGCTGCGATCCGCAGAGGGATACAGGAGATGGTATGGGCAGGAAGAATGGAAGAAATAGAAGAAGATGTCATTATTGATGGTGCGCATAACGAAGATGGAATAGAAGCTCTGATGAAAGTGGTCAGAGCGAACACAGACAAAAAAAATGTTCTGCTGTTCGCAGTCGTGAGTGACAAGGATTACCGAAAAATGATCCAGATCTTAATGGAAAAGGACGAGTTCGAGCGCGTCTATCTAACTTCAATAAACAATGAAAGAGGTCTTTCAACGGATGAACTGAAGACTGTTTTTCGACAATATACAAATAAAGAGATTTTTATCTGTCATGATCCAAACAATGCTTATGTGAAATGTCTGAATGAAAAAAAAGACAATGAAAGAGTATACGCAGTTGGATCGTTATATCTTGCCGGGATGCTGAAAGCGGCAGGTGGGAGGAACTGTAATGATTAATTTTGAAGAGGAACTGAAGAAATTTCATCCAAGTCTTGAAATTGAAGATGCGGAAGAAGCAATCTATAACCAGGATCTGACAGACATGGCAGATATACTTGTTGCGATGCTGAAAGATATGAAAGCGGAAGAATAGGGGTTAGCAGACATGAACTGTTATCATTGTGGATGCAGACTTTCCGAGAAAGATTTCTGTACAGGCTGTGGAGCTGATGTTTCCGTATATAAAAAGATCATCCATATATCAAATTCTTTTTATAATATTGGGTTGGAGAAAGCCAATGTCAGGGATCTGTCCGGTGCAATTTCCAGTCTCAGGCAAAGTCTTAAATTTAATAAGAACAATATTAAGGCAAGAAACCTTCTGGGGCTTGTTTATTTTGAGACCGGTGAAGCGGTCGCTGCCTTGAGCGAGTGGGTAATCAGTAAAAATATCCGTCAGGAAAAAAATATTGCTGATGACTATATCAATGCAATTCAGACGAATACAGCAAGACTTGATACGATCAATCAGACGATCAAGAAATACAATCAGGCACTTTCCTACTGCAACCAGGACAGTCTTGATCTGGCTGTGATACAGTTAAAGAAAGTGTTGTCGATGAATCCCAACTTTATCAGGGCGCATCAGCTGTTGGCATTGATCTATATTTATACAAGAGAATATGAGAAAGCCAGAAAAGAATTACTTAAATGTACTGCAATCGATGCCAATAACACTACAACACTTCGATATCTAAAAGAAATCGATCTTGTTACAAGTGGGGCAGAAGATAAGGAAACGCAGCAAAAAGTAAGAAAAAAAGAGTCAGATGAAGTAATAAAATATCAAAGTGGAAATGAGACGATCATTCAGCCATTAAATGTAAAAGAGCAGACCGGGGTCTCATCTTTGTTCAATATTGTGATTGGTCTGGTGATCGGGCTTGCGGCAGCCTGTTTCTTGATTCTTCCAGCAAGGATCAGTGCAGAAAAGGCAGATATAAACAAGGAGCTGATTGCAGTCAGCGAAGAATCAGACCAGAAAACAACAGAAATTGAAGAGTTGAAACGGGAAACGGAGTCACTAACAGAAGCAAAAAGTGAACTTGAGACTCAGCTCCAGTCTTATTTTGGTGCTGATGGCACCATGAAGGCCAGTGACAGTCTTCAAAAAGCAGTCAGAATGTATCTGGAAGATCCAACGAACCTGCAGGCTGTAGGAGATGTATTGATGGAAATTGAGGAAGAATCTGTTGAAGCGAGTACATCAGAAGAATTTAGCCTGCTGTACCAAAAAATCATGGAACTGACTGGTCCAAATATTTCAACATCTTATTATAATACCGGATATACAGCATACAAACAGAGTGACTATACTACAGCAATCACAAATCTTGAAAAAGCAGTTCGATTTGATCCTGCAAATGGAGAAGCACTCTTTAGTCTTGCTAATTCATTTAATAAGAACGGTGATAAAGAAAAAGCGAAAGACACTTATGAAAAAGTAATCGAGCTGTTCCCTGGAACAGAAAAAGCGTCCAGATCTGAAGTATACCTGACTGAAATGGATGCGTCATGATTTTGTAATAGGTACGATTGCGATAAGTCCTTATAAAAAGAAAGACCGGCTGATGATCCAGCCGGTCTTTTCGTTATTGAAATAGATTAAATCTTGAATTTTTTCACTTCATCATGCAGTGTGGAAGAAACGGAGACACACTTTTCAACTGCCTGATTGATTACACCGGACATACTCATAATATCTGCAGATCTCTCTGCGATCTCAGTAGTTCCGATCGCCCCTTCATTGGTTGCCTTGCTAATTGCATCAATGGATGTCAGTACATTATCAATGGATGCGATCAGCTCTTCAGAGGTAGCACTGAAATCAGATATTAGAGAATCAATTTCAACTGCATCCGTATTATATGTTTCAGCCACATTATGAAAAGTATCATAGCTTTTCATAACATCTGTAGCCACAAAATCCAGAAGCCTTTCGGAATCACCGGATAGATTCTTAACAGCAGCAGTGACCTTTGTAGTCACTTCCTGGATTTTTACGACAGTGTCCTTTGATTTTTCTGCCAGACCTCGGATCTCATCTGCAACAACAGAAAATCCTTTGCCTGCTTCCCCAGCTCTTGCAGCTTCAATTGCAGCATTCAGTGCAAGCAGATTAGTCTGATTGGTAATATCCATAATAGAGGAAGAAAGTATTTCGATTTCTTCCACGACTCTTGCATCCTGCAGTGCTTTTTCCAGACTGGATTTAATATTTGTATGCATACTTGTTGTCTGTGTGCGCTGTTTTTCTGTTTCGATCTTGACGTCATGTGCACGACCATGTATAGCAGATGCCTGCTCCGCGCCCTCCTGAGCTCTGACAGCAATATTTCTGGTCGCAGTTTCAATTTCATTCGAAATCTGACTGATTGAATCTGAGGTCGCAGCGGTTTCTTCCATGCTTGCTGCAAGTTCCTGAGTCGTTGCAGATACACCTTCAATGGACTCTGTCTGCTTAAAAATGTTAGACTCGATCTGAGCTACAACTTCATTTAATGCAGTTTCACTTTCCTGAACACCCTGAATCAGATTTCTGATCTGTTCACGCATTGCATGGAGCTTCTGACCCAGAATACCGAGGTCATCTTTGCGGTTCGACAGTTTCTTTGGAAATTCCTGTGTGAAATCCCCTTCTGATATTGGCTCAAGGAAACGTGATGCCGCTTTAATGGAGCTGCTGATATCAATGCTGATTGTGATTGCAATGAAACCAATCAGGACTAAAAGGCCTGCAATAACGATAATAAATAGAACAGCTGACTGTGTAAGAGCATCTTTTGCGATGTCCGTCTGTGCTGCAATCGTGTCATCAATAAAATCGGTATAATTACCGGTTCCGACGACCCATCCGTAAGGCTCGAACAATAAACTGTAACTTCTTTTTGGAGAGGACTCTGTTTCACCTTCTTTTGGGAACATATAGTCGGTATAACCGCCGCCTTCCTGCTGACCGGCTTTTAATATGGCTTTGATCAGTTCAAATCCATTGGTATCTTTCATGTCAATTCTGCTAGTGCCTTCTGTATCTTTGCCCAGAAGGACTACATTGACACCTTCAGCTGTGTCGATCCAGAAATAACCTCCATCCTTGTAACGAAGATCACGGACCAGATCTGCGGCAAGCTTTTGAGCTTCTTCCTGTGTATAAAGTCCAGCCTGTTGGTCATCGTAAACATTTTGTATTAGTGAAATGGCAGTGTTGACCTGTTCTTTGATATTTGTATCATAATCTGCTCGGATGGTGCTCTCCAAAAGTTCCAGTGATTTGGAGGCGGACAATTGCATACTGACCAGAGCGATGATACCTGCGACCAGCATGGTGATTAAGATGGAAAATACCAAGATCAGCATTTTGACTTTGACTTTCAGATTCTTCATAGTGTAGCCTCCTTTAATAAAACAAATTGTTGAATTATTATATAAATTTAACGTATTATTGAGAAAAATACAACATAATAACCGAGTTGTTTGCAAATTATTTTGTTCAAATTTGTAATTATTCACAGAGAAGGGAGGTCATATTTGTGCCAATAGCTGAAATTGTGAAAAAATAGTCAATATCTGCAATTCCGGGCACTGCTGATATTGAAACCTTTAATAGAATGGATTATACTGTTAACAGACGTGAAAGAATATATAAAAGACCGGAGCAGATTAAGTGATGCGAGACATAGAATTTAAAATGGAGAGACAGGGTCTGATTCAGGTGGGAGACAGAGTAGAAATTACGGAAGGGATCCTTCCCAGCAGTTATTATTATATTATTGAACCCTCACTTGCCATGTCCGGTAATTTCAAGTTCAGAGAAAGACTGAAATGCACTTCGGGAGTGGTAAAGGATATCTCGAAAAATGACAGAGGGTTTTATGTGACAGTAGAGTTTGATGAACCAGAATAAGGAGGAACTATATTATGGCAAGAAAAATTGAAGCAGATAAGGCACCGGCAGCAATCGGACCATACTCACAGGCAATCGCAATCGATAAATTCCTGTTTGCATCAGGACAGATTCCGATCAATCCGGAAACAGGAAAAGTTGAGGCTGAAGGAATTAAAGCACAGGCTGAACAGGTCATGAAGAATGTTGGCGCAGTACTTAATGCAGCAGGAACTACATATGGAAACGTTGTAAAAACGACATGCTATTTAACTGACATGGCTGATTTTGATGCATTTAATGAAGTATATGGTGGATATTTTATAGAAAACGAAAAGCCTGCAAGAAGCTGTGTAGCTGTTAGACAGCTTCCGAAAAATGTATTATGTGAAGTGGAAGTGATTGCATACCTTGGATAATAAAAAGTTGTCAGATCAGGACATCATACAGGAAAAGCATGATAATATCATATTGGTCGGAATGCCTGGCGCAGGAAAGAGTACAATTGGTGTAGTGCTTGCAAAAAGACTGGGTTACAGATTTCTTGATTCTGATCTTCTGATACAGGAGACTTATAATAAGCTATTACATCAGATGATCGAGCAGGAAGGGATTGATGCTTTTCTGGAAAAAGAAGGAGAGGTCAATGCGGGGATCACAGGACATAAGCAGGTCATTGCGACAGGTGGAAGTGCAATATACAGCAATAAGGCAATGACACACTTAAAAGAGATCGGAACAGTGATCTATCTGAGATTATCCTATGAATCGATCGAGCAAAGGCTTGGAGATCTAAATCAGAGAGGTGTTACGATCAAGGAAGGACAGACATTAAAAGGTCTGTATGAAGAAAGAATTCCTTATTATGAACAGTTCGCAGATCGATGTATTGATTGTGAAAACAAGTCAATTCGTGAAATCGTGACAGAAATTGCAGAGGATTTTGAATGAAAGACATGAAATACACAGCTCCCTTACTGATGTTTCTGGCAGCCTGCATCTGGGGAGCTGCTTTTGTGGCACAAAGTGAAGCCACACAGTATATTGGACCATTCACATTTAACAGTATTCGATTTTTACTGGGATCGGTCGTGCTCCTTCCTCTGATCTGGTTCAAAAGCAGAAATAAAAAAAAGAAGAGCTATAATAATGATAAGAGCTATAAAAAAAGCAACTGGATCGCAGGAATTTCCTGTGGGGTCGTGTTGACCTTTGCCAGTTTTTTTCAACAGTACGGAATTGGGTTCACAACAGTTGGGAAAGCCGGATTCATTACAGCACTTTATATCATAATAGTTCCATTTCTGGGACTGCTATTTGGAAGGAAAATCAGTAAAGTGCTGATGCTATCTTTGATTGTGGCACTGATGGGGCTCTATCTTCTTTGTATGCAGACCAGTGATCTGAAAATGATCAATTATGGAGATCTAATGGTGATGATCTGTGCTGTCTTATTCTCGGTGCATATTCTGGTCATTGGACATTTCGCGCCTAAAACAGATGGTGTGATAGTATCCTGTATTCAGTTCTTTACCGGATTTGTTTTGAGCGGAATTGGTGCGATCCTGTTTGAGACCATTAAAACACATGCAATTATACAGGCATATATACCGATTCTTTATGCCGGAATATTTTCCTGTGGTGTGGCTTATACTCTTCAGATCATAGCGCAGAAAAAAATCGATCCAAGCCTTGCGTCGTTGATCGGAAGCCTTGAGTCTGTCACGGCTGCAGTGGCTGGCTGGTTGATTCTTGGACAGACCATGAGCCTGAAGGAAAGCATCGGTAGCCTTCTGGTATTTTTTGCTATTATTATGGCTCAGCTTCCTGAACGCAAGGTTCAGGAAATAAATGAAATATCATTCTCGGTCAGGAATTTCGAAAAATAAGAATCCCAGATCTGATCGGATTGTTTCTCAGGCAGAAATGAGGAGGAAGAGGTCGCGGTGACACAAAGAAGTTTCGTTCCATCGTAGCGGACATTGACCAGAAATGTTTTCTGATTTAAAAGGGATTCATCATTTAATTCTGCGTTCAGATAAGTAATGGCAAGATGAGCGGGCAACGCCAGGATGAATTTAAATCCGAGCGGTGTCCGTTTTCCTTTGATCAGGTCAAAGCAGAGCGGACGCATCTGTTTCCATGAGGAGTATCCAGCCGTCAGGGTTGTGTTTTCTTCATCACTCAATTCTGTACCATGATAGAACTCGTCGTTAATATGACCATCTATATGAAACGTCTGATAGGTAGAGATCGTTGCTTCTTTTACTAAATAACAATCAAAGAGCGTGCCGGTAAGAAGCTTTCCCATAAATGCCTTGATCTCTTCAATCTGATATGACTGCATGTTTGTTCTCCTGTCTGATGCCAATTTTCTGAATTAGTTTTAGTATATACAGAATGAAGAAAGAAGACAAGAATGTTCTTTACAATTTAATTGTGACTGTGTTATGATAAGTAGTATTAAAAACTATGTGAAGTAATTTTGAATATGTATTTCAATATATTTTAAGTTTTATTATGTCATTTTATGGGTTTTTAAAAGAAATAACGGACATAAGGATTGGAGAAAAGTGAACTATAAGATTGTATTAGACAGTTGTGGAGAAATACCTGAAAATTTCAAACAGGATGAGAGCTTTGACCAGGCAGAATTTTTGAAGCAGGTAGCACAGTCTCCGGTTTGTCCAAAATCGTCATGTCCTTCTCCTGAATTATTTATGGAGGCATATCACAAAGGAGATGCTGATCACGTTTATGTGGTCACACTGTCATCACACCTGAGTGGGAGCCATAATAGTGCAGAACTTGGTAAACAGTTATATCAGGAAAAATATGGCGATAAGAGTATCGCAGTAATCGATTCAGAATCGGCTTCCTGCGGTGAGACGCAAATTGCCTTAAAGGCAATGGAACTTGAGGAAAAGGGGCTTAGCTTTGAAGAAATCGTAGCTGCACTTGAATCTTACAGAGATGAAATGAAGACATATTTTGTTTTGGATAATCTGGAAACACTTAGAAAAAATGGAAGGCTTACAGGTGTAAAAGCACTGGTTGCCTCTACATTAAGCATAAAACCGGTCATGGGTGCAAGAGGAGGTAAAATCCTTCAGCTGGGACAGGCGATCGGGATAAAAAAGGCATTGCAGAAAATGGTCGATATGATCATAAAAGACTGCATCAGACCACAGGAAAAAAGATTAATGATCGCACATTGTAACTGTCTTGAAAGAGCACAGTATGTTCAGAAACTGTTGGAAGAAAAGGCTTCTTTTTTGGAAATCAGGATTATGGATACGGCCGGTGTGAGCAGTATGTATGCCAATGATGGCGGTATTATCGTTACGGTCTGATTTGGTGACGTATTAAATTTATTTCCAGTGGAGAAGCAGATATTCGGTAACCATCCAGCATTTCCAAAGAAAACATATGAATGGACTTGATATAATTCAGATTGATCAGATCATGTGATCCGATCATAAAAAGTGACGGGTGCTCTGACATGGTTTCTGACAAATTCAAAAGCGAGTCAAGAAAATCAAGTTCACAGCCATCAGAATTCACAACGACAGACTGTCGTTTTCCATGTTCTTTTGCATACATAAATTCATCCGCGTGAAGATAGACCGTTTTATTGCGACCACGGATTTCAAAAACAGGCTCTGCCTGTTTTTTTTGTTCGATCATTCGTGTGATCATGGTGTAAAGTGTATTGTGAGACAAAGGGACAGGAAGAACCATAACTGACTTTCCAGTTTCACCCGCAGCTTCGAAAAAAGCTTCATTCAGGTCTGGTGGCAGAAAAACTACTCTTTGTGCCTGTGGATAGGCTTCCATGATCGCTTTTAAGATATAAATTGCAGAAAGAAGCGTATGCGCAGATTCAGCTTCACAAAGATAGAGATCATACTGCAGTGGCTGTGCAAATAGAGCAGCAGTGGTACCGTAAGAATCGATGTAGAGAGGTTCGCTGCTTTGAAAAAGATCACCTTCTCTGCTTAGCTGCCGTTCCAGATGTTTTCGTGCAGCAACCTGTTCAATACAAATTGCAATATGCATATCATACCTCCCATTAGAAAAAAGGAACTGCACCTAACGATTACATGCAATGTTCCTTTTATTCATGATTATAAAAATTCACAAAGTATTCTTTTTATTAACTATAAAAATACGAACTGAACTGATGAAGCATATAATAATAACAGGATCAACAGCTGAAGTACCAGTATGACAGGCATTCCGATCACGAATTTCAATTTTCTTGTTTTATGCCGGAATGTATACATCCCAATGATGGATCCGATGGAACCACCAATGAGCGCGATTAAGAATAAGGTCGCTTCCGGTATTCGGAAAGCCTGTTTTTTTGCTTTCCATTTGTCGATTCCCATGATGGCAAATCCTGTCAGATTGACTCCTGCAAGATAGAGCAGGATACTCTTGATGGCATTCATTTGATCACCTATTTCTTCTCGGCTTCCATCATCTTCATTGCGCGAACTTTACAGGAAAGACCAAAAAGATTGATAAAACCTTCTGCATCATGATGATCGTACAGATCTCCAGTAGTAAAGGAAGCAATGCTTTCATTATAAAGAGAATAAGGTGAGGAAGTTCCGGCTTTGACAATATTACCTTTGTAGAGTTTAAAAGTAACTTCACCAGTTACATACTGCTGCGTTGATACAATAAATGCCTGTACCGCTTCACGAAGAGGAGTAAACCACTTGCCTTCGTATACGATCTGGGCAAATTTGTTACCAAGATCAGCTTTTAATGCATAAGTATCTCTGTCCAGAATCAATTCTTCAAGCTGCTGATGTGCTTCATAAAGGATGGTTCCGCCAGGAGTTTCATATACACCACGGGATTTCATCCCAACTACACGATTCTCAACAATATCAACGATACCAATACCATGTTTTCCGCCAAGTTCATTTAAAACAGTGATGATATCTGCGACTTTCATTTTTGTTCCGTTCACTGAAACAGGGATTCCTTTTTCAAAAGCCATTGTAACATACTCTGCCTGGTCGGGTGCTTTTTCAGGTGTTGTGCCAAGAACTAAGAGATGTTCAAAGTTTGGTTCGTTTGCTGGGTCTTCCAGTTCAAGACCTTCGTGGCTGATGTGCCAGATATTTCTGTCACGACTGTAACTGGAATCGGCTGAAAATGGAAGGTCGATGCCATGTGCTTTACAGTATTCGATTTCATCTTCACGGGAATTCATGTGCCATGCATCATTACGCCATGCTGCAATGATCTTGAGATCAGGAGCAAGTGCTTTGATACCAAGTTCAAAACGGATCTGGTCATTCCCTTTTCCTGTCGCACCATGACAGATAGCAGTTGCATTTTCTTTTCTGGCGATCTCAACAAGTCGTTTTGCAATGACTGGTCTTGCCATGGATGTTCCAAGAAGGTATTTGTTCTCATATACAGCATGCGCCTGAACACATGGAACAATATATTCATCGCAGAATTCATCAATTACATTCTCAATATAAAGTTTTGTTGCACCAGATGCTTTTGCGCGCTCATCAAGTCCATCAAGTTCGTTTCCCTGTCCACAATCAATGCAAACACAAACTACGTCATAGTCAAAATTTTCTTTAAGCCAGGGAATGATAGCGGTGGTATCCAGACCGCCTGAATAAGCAAGAATTACTTTTTCTTTCATAACAGATCGCCTCCATAATATTTATAATTCAATAATGAGTTGGTTTTTATTGGTTAACCCTGCAACTAATATACAACATTTAAAAAGGGAATGCAAGAACAAAATTATACATATTAAACTGTATAAAAATGAATTATAATGAATAAAATAAAAATATAGTTGCATAATATACAGAATAGATGTATAATCATGCAATCGATACGAGTGATGTTCTCTATTGTAATTAAACCTTGCTTCTATTATTATGATTAATAGAACAATAAGTGTAAAAGAAGAAATAAATAAAAGAAGTAAATATTATATGAGACATAGAAAAGAATGAACAGGGAGGAACCAAGTATGATCAAAGTAGGAATCATTGGAGCAACAGGATATGCCGGAGGAGAACTGGTCAGAATCCTCATGGCACATAAAGAGGCAGAAATTATCTGGTATGGTTCGAAAAGTTATATTGATAAAAAATACAGCGATGTATTTAAGAATATGTTCAAGGTAGTCGAAGACATCTGCCTTGACGACAATCTGGAGGAACTGGCATCTCAGGTAGATGTGATCTTTACTGCAACACCACAGGGATACCTTGCTTCTATATTAAAGGAAGATATATTAAAACAGGTCAGGGTAATCGACCTGAGCGCTGATTACAGGATCAAAGATGTTACAGTATATGAGAAATGGTATGGAATAGAGCATAAATCTTCAGAATTTATAGAAGAAGCGGTATATGGTCTGTGCGAAGTGAATAGAGAAGACATCAGACAGGCAAGGCTGGTCGCAAATCCAGGATGTTATACAACATGTTCGATTTTAACGATCATTCCGCTATTAAAGGCAGGACTGATCAAACCTTCTTCTATTATAGTAGATGCAAAAAGTGGGACATCAGGAGCGGGAAGAGGCGCAAAAGTAGACACACTGTTCTGCGAGGTAAATGAAAACATAAAGGCATATGGAGTGACAACACACAGACATACACCGGAAATTGAAGAGCAGCTTGGTTATGCAGCAAACGAAAAGATCGTCATTAATTTTACACCTCATCTGGTCCCGATGAACAGAGGGATCCTTGTTACAGCCTATGCAGATCTGAAGGAAGATGTATCAATAGAAACGATTCGTAGCGCATATGCTGACTGTTATAAACAGGAACCATTCATCAGACTACTTGATCAGGGTGTCTGCCCTGAAACAAAATGGGTAGAAGGAAGTAATTATGTTGATCTGAATGTGATAAAGGACGAACGTACCGGAAGAGTCATCATGATGGGTGCGATTGATAACCTGATGAAAGGTGCTGCAGGACAGGCAGTACAGAATATGAATCTGATGTTTGGATGTAATGAGCGAGAAGGGCTTGATCTGATTCCGCTGTTCCCGTAATACATCTATTTGATAAGAAAGGCAAGCTGATGATCAGAGTAATGACACTGGAAGACTATGAAGAGGTGTTCTGTTTATGGAAAAGAATCAAAGGATTTGCAATCAGAAGTCTGGATGATTCAAAAGATGGAGTGACAAAATTTTTGAAAAGGAATCCAAATACAAGCATCGTAAAAGTACTGGATGGCAGGATCGTGGGAAGTATTTTATGTGGACATGATGGAAGAAGAGGATGTTTTTACCATGTGTGTGTTGATCCTGATTACAGAATGCGTGGTATCGGAAAAGAGATGGTCAGTTTTGCGTTATCAGCCCTTGAACAGGAAGGAATCGGAAAAGTAAATCTGATCGCATTTACTGACAATGCAGCAGGGAATGCATTTTGGAAGGAACTTGGATGGACAAATCGTGTTGATCTGAATTATTACGATTACACCATAAATTCAAAAAATACAATTTCAATCAATAAATAAGCGAATCAACCGGTAATCGGATCGATCATATCTAGGAAAGAGGTCAAATATATGGATAGTATCAAGGGTGGTGTGACTGCACCAAAAGGATTTCAGGCAGCAGGCGTGGAGGCAGAAATTAAGTATAAAAACCGTAAAGATATGGCGCTGATCTATAGTGAACTGCCATGCGTCGGAGCAGGAGTATTTACGAGTAATCTCGTAAAGGCGGCTCCGGTACTTTGGGATCAGAATATAATTAAGAATGAAGCATCAGTTCAGGCAGTGATCATTAATTCAGGGATCGCAAATGCATGTACCGGAGAGCAGGGAATGGAATATTGTGAAAAAACAGCAAAAGCAGCTGCGCTACAGCTGTGTGTTCCGGAAAAATCAGTTCTTGTGGCTTCGACTGGTGTGATCGGTATGCAGCTTCCAATTGAAAAGATCATAGCTGGTGTTGAAAAGCTTTCCATAAATAAAGCGGATAGTATTGAATCAGGTACCCTTGCAGCTGAAGCGATCATGACAACGGATACTGTGTCAAAACAGATCGCAGTGACATTTGAGATTGAAGGAAAAACAGTAACGCTTGGTGGAATGTGTAAGGGCTCGGGCATGATTCATCCAAATATGTGCACCATGCTAGGATTTTTAACAACAGATCTTTCTATCAGCAAAGAAATGTTACAGTCTGCACTGAGCGAAGATGTGATAGACACGTTCAATATGATTTCAGTAGATGGTGATACATCAACAAATGACAGTCTGGTGATCATGGCAAACGGTGTTGCCGGTAACACGATGATCACATCAAAGGACAGTAATTATCAGATTTTTAAAGAAGCATTAAATTTTGTAAATACATGGCTCGCAAAAAAAATGGCAGGAGATGGAGAAGGGGCGACTGCTCTTTTTGAAACAAAAGTAGTCAATGCCCAGAGCAAAGAGCAGGCAAGAGTTCTTGCAAAAGCAGTGATCTGCTCCAGCCTGACGAAAGCGGCGATTTTTGGACATGATGCGAACTGGGGAAGGATTCTATGTGCGATGGGTTATTCAGGTGCCACATTTGATCCGGATCAGATGGAATTATTTTTTGAAAGTAAAGCAGGAAGAATCCTGATCTATCAGAATGGAAAAGCAGTTGATTACAGCGAAGAAGAAGCAACGAAAATTTTATCAGAAAGTGAAGTTACGGTTCTTGCAGACCTAAAGCAAGGGAATGCACAGGCAGCAGCATGGGGATGTGACCTGACCTAT
>RRZU011456182.1_pt1 | contig 27871 bp, 32 predicted proteins | sample 2165561 | NCBI WGS metagenome assembly RRZU01 (sample SAMN10456909, study PRJNA506462) | wastewater metagenome | isolation source: wastewater sludge | place: USA: Moscow, Idaho | reverse complement strand
GTTTTGTTTTCGTCAAAAAACTATTATACAGTATTTTCTTCATTTATGCTTTTTTATTTCTTACTTTTTGACCCCCTCAAATATTATAGAATCTATATTCTTATATTTCTAAGAAAACATTTTCTTAAAATTTATTTATATTTACATTACTAAGTTTTACCTCAATAAATTAAAAAATGCAAATTATATAAAAATGTAATTTGCATTTCATTTGTTTTCGTTTATTAATTTAGGTTCTATAATATTCTTCAACTTAAACTATTATATATATTGCTTACTCGTATTTTCTATCATTCTGATTACTCACATTTTTGATTTTACACCTGTATTGTAATAATATAGATGCTATGAAATCCTCAACTCTCATAGTCTTGTATCTGTTTTCACTTGTTGGTTTATTACTTTTAGTTAGATAATATTGTTCTATATTATTATACTTATAAATTTCTTTTCCCCCTTTTGTTAATACCACTAGTCTTGTTCTATTATCACTTGGAACTTCAATATTTAGAAGAATTATATTTGCAGCACTTATATCTCGATTTTTTTTCTCTATTTTATATAGTTTACCATCTTTAATGTCCATTAAATAAATAGTGTTATCATTTTCAGACATTTCAGAAATTAATGAATAAGCATATTCATAATCTTTAGATTCTAATTTTCCATTTGATTTTTCATCTAATTCCTTAATTAGTTTATCAAAATTTTTTCTGTTATAACAATCATTTGTTCCAATAAGTTTTACGTCATTCTCATAGTGTAAATATCGATTCCACCCAAATATCACTAAAAATACTAAAATATAAATTTTAACCTCAGTTCTCACAATCAATCACCACTCCATTGAAACTCAGAATACACATTTTTAAAGTCTATAACAACTTGTCTTCTAGCAGGAACTACTTCCTTATCTGAAGTTGCATTATTTTGTAAATTTAATAATTTATTATAATCTTTAGATAAATCTACATCTAATCCATTAATTTCACTCACATAATATTATTTCTAATATGTTTTTATTTTCGTCTGTTTTTAATAACAGCTTCTCAACTTGATAATAATCTTCATAAATTTGTTTTACTCTTTTCCCATATGTTTTTTTGAGTTCTTTCAAATTAGAACCTATTCCTATTCCTGTGTTTTCTATTGTTCCTATAAAACCTTTACCTAAAACAATTTTTACAATCCTATTTTCTTTTACTCTACTTATAAAACTTATACCAAATATATCTTCTGTTTTTGTTAATTCAAGGCTTTTATATCTATATAGGCCAACTATATTATATGTTTTATAATGTCCTCTCTTTTTATCAGGTGAAAGATATTCATATTCTCTATTTGCAAAAAAATCCAAATACTCATAATGATATTTACCAGGCTTTAATCCTCCTACACATCCATTCAACATTATTTGATTACTATATATATTATCTTCTATATTTTTTTTTGCATCATATAAGTATTCCTCATTAAATTCAATTACTTTATTGTACTTATCTTTGATATATTGAATCTTTTCTTCTATTCTTCTGTATTTAGAATAAAAATATATAACTATCTCTTTTACCTTATTATCAAATATTAACAAATACAATTTATTAATACCTTCTATTTCATACTGATTATCATTGATTTTTATTAAATTACACCTCTTTGCTATTTCTTCTATAGGTTCTCCTATATATATTCCATATTTATCTGTTTTACCATCATAATCATTACATAGTCTCATTTCTACAACTTCATTAATGTATTTATCTAAAATAAAATATACTTTATTATTATATTCAATAGTTTTTTCAAACATGTTTCCACCACCAAATGCATAATACCTTCTTCTATCATCATTGTAATACTCTTTTTTCAACATTTCAGCAATCTCTTTTTGCTTTTTACTATCTTCTATAGGAAATAGTGGTTCTAAATATATATATGGATCTGATGCCGAAATCTCAATTAATTCATTCCAATGTTGATACATTTCATCTATTTTTGATAATAACTTTATCAGATTTTCTGTCCAATTATCATCTATATCAATAAAATATTGTTTTACTCCTGTGTTCTCATATTTCTTAAAATTATCAATAGTCATAGTATAAGGCAGTATCTTTATTAAAATTTTACTATTTTCTATGCAGATAATGATTATATTCTTTATTGTTGTAAGTCCAATAGAATCCTTATCTATTTCTAAACATCTATTTAATAAGAATACTCCTTTTAAATACAGTAGTTTTCTATTTTCAAATAATTTACTAAATATCTCATTTAACTTTAACATTTTTTCATCCTCTTTTTTTATTTTATTTTTAATATTTTTGAAATTTTAGTATTTCTTAAACAAAAATAAAATACTAACAACTTAATTGGTAGTTTCTCTAAGAATTAATTTTGTTGGTAATATTATATGCTTATCTAACGGATTGTTCTCTAATAAATTTAATATTTGATTGCCTAATATAACTCCCATATCATAAATTGGAACCCTAACAGTTGATAATTTTGGTGTCAAAATCTGTGATATAAATAAATCATTATGACCTATTATTTCAATTTCATCTGGCACTTTGATACCTTTTTCTATCAATATTTTCAAAGCAACTGCTGCCCTAATATCATCTTTAGCAAAGATTCCATCTACACTTATCTTTTTATCAAAAAATTTTATAATAGATTCCTCTATATCTTTGATATTTTCTGTTGTTTCTATTATTAGATTTTTTCTAAACTTTATATTATTTTTTTCAAGTGCATTTTTATATCCTGTAAATCTGTCAATATTAACAAAATATTTCATACTACCATTTATAAATAATATATTCTTTCTACCATTGTTTATTAATTTTTCTACAGCTTCTTCTGAATCACTTACATTATCAGTATCAACAGTATACACTTCATCTTCATACTTTTGACTTACTCTTCCATTAACAACAAATTTTACTTTATCTTTAATTAATTCCTTTATTAATTTTTCTTTTTCTCTACTTGCTAATATTACAAGTCCATTTACTCTTCCACTGCCAACTAATTTTTTTATTTCTTTTAATTCTTCATCTATTGAATTATATGCAATTAACTGAATGTGATAATTTTTACCATCAATTGCAGTTGACAATCCTCTCAAAACTTCACTATAAAATGGATTATGAAATGCTTCATCAGCACTTCTTGTAAGTACTACCCCTATATTATTTAGAGATCCTCTTAATGCCTGAGCAGCAAGGCTTGGAGTATAATTTAATTTGTTAGCGAAATACATAACTTTTTCTCTTGTCTCTTCAGTTACCTTTTCTGAATTTTTAAAAACTCTAGATACCGTTGCAGTTGAAACACCTGATTTTCTAGCAACTTCTTTTATATCAACCCTTTTCATAATTTATACCTCAATCTTTATAAAATGAATTTACTTTTAAATTTTATTCTGTTATATTATATAAGTAATAACGTTTACAATATTATATCACTATTATTTTACAATATCTAATAATTTATATAAGGCTGGAGGAATTTATGAAAATATTAATTGCAATCGACTCTTTTAAAGGTAGTGTTTCATCACAAGAAGCTGCAAATGCTATAGAACAAGGGATAATAAATATTAATTCTTCAATATCTATTATAAAAAAACCTATAGGTGATGGTGGTGAAGGTACTACACAAGCATTAGTTGACGCAACAAATGGACAAATAATCTCATTATCAGTAAATAATCCATTATTTAAACCCGTTGTTGCAGAATATGGAATTAGTGGTGATTATAAATGTGCATTTATTGAAATGGCAACAGCTAGTGGACTTCCGTTAATCAACATAAATGAAAGAAATCCTCTAAATACTTCAACATATGGAACTGGTGAGCTAATTATTGATGCAGTTAGTCGTGGTGTAAGTGAGATAATAATAGGATTAGGAGGAAGTGCAACAAATGATGCTGGTATTGGAATGCTTTCAGCACTTGGCTATAGATTTTTTGACAAAGATGACAATGAAATTGATAAATTTAAATGTAATGGAGCAAATCTAATAAATATTTATAGAATTGATGCCAATAATGTTAATGATAATATAAAAAAACTAAAATTTAGAATAGCATGTGATGTAGATAATCCATTTTATGGTCAAAATGGTGCTGCATATGTTTATGGTCCACAAAAAGGTGGGACACCAGAAACAATTAAACTCTTAGATGAGGGTATGAAACATTTTTCAGAGATCATAAAAAAATTTAATTCGAAAGATATTTCTTTAATTCCTGGAACTGGTGCTGCTGGTGGATTAGGTGGTGCATTCTTAGCTTTTTTCAATTCCGAATTAAAATCAGGGATTCAACTAGTAATAGATTATACTAAACTAGAAGATATAATCAAAGATGTGGATATTGTAATAACAGGTGAGGGTAGGATAGATTTCCAAACAGTTATGGGGAAAGCTCCTATAGGTATTGCTAAACTAGCAAAAAAATATGATAAAACTACAATTGGTATATGTGGTGCTATTGGAGAAAATATAACTCCTGTTAATGTTGCTGGAATTGATGCTATTTTCTCGATACAATCTAAGCCAATATCATTAGAGAAAGCAATTATGAAAGAAAATACAGTATACAATCTTAAACTAATTTCAGAACAAATTTTCAGATTAATTAATTCTATTAATAATAAAAATCTCTGACTAATAACATTAGTTAGAGATTTTCTATAAATATTACAAATTAATATAAAATTCAACTATAACTTTATTTTTACGTGGTATAAAAAATTTAACTACTTTCTCATTTTTTAATTGCTTAAATAATTTATCTACTTCTTTTTCATCTTCTATGATGTTAACATTATATTCAATACAACCATTCCCATCTTTTACTATTATATATCCCTTTTCTTTTATTTCTTTTATTTTTTTAGAATTACTATTTGTTGAAAATAAAATATGTCCATCATCATTTTTGTAACTTACAAATTTGAATTTATTCCCATTCCATACTTTAATTAATCCTTTATTTTTATAGTTCATTGTAGATTTCCTCCATTTTTTATTTGAAGTTCTTATACTTCAATATCAACTCTATCACCTATGTTGAATTTTGCACCTTCTTTACCTATTAATGTTACCTCTATAGTATTTTTATTTTCTATGTCTATTAATATATACTTAGTTATTGCACCCATAAAGAATTTATTATGTACTCTCCATTTAGGGATTTCATCTACATATTTCATTTTAATATCTTCAGGTCTTATTTTTCTCATTTTTGTATCATCAATTATCTCATTACTTGAACCAATAAATGATGATACAAAATCATTTTTAGGATTATAATATATTTCTTCTGGTGTTCCAATTTGAATAATTTCTCCTGAATTCATAACTATTATTCTATCAGATATGCTAAGCGCTTCTTCCTGATCATGAGTTACAAATAACATTGATATCTTAAATTTTTCTTGTAATTCTTTAATTTCTTTTCTCATTTTAACTCTTAATTGTGCATCTAAATTGCTAAATGGTTCATCAAGTAAGAGTAACATAGGATTTGTTATTATTGATCGTGCAATTGCCACTCTTTGCTGTTGCCCTCCACTTAAATTAGATATTTTTTCTTTTTCATACCCTTTTAAACCAACTAAATCAATATATTTGTTAGCTAAATCAAACCTATCCTTTTTACTTATCTTATTACCATATTTAAGTCCATAACTAACATTTTCTATCACATTCATATGTGGAAATAATGCATAATTTTGAAATATAGTTGATATATTTCTATCTTCTGGCAACTCATCATTAATATTCTTATCTAAAAACAAAATATCTCCGGTATCTATTTTCAAAAATCCACCTAAAATATTAAGTATTGTTGTTTTCCCACAACCACTAGGCCCTAGAATTGTTACGATTTCACCTTCTTTTACATTAAAACTAATATTCTTAATACCTCTAGAATCATCAAATAACTTACTTATACTATTTACACTTAATAACATATTTTCACCTATTTTCTATTTTTTCATTAATTTTTATGGCAATAAAGTTCACAATAAATGTTATTATTATTATTACAATTGCTATTACTGATCCTAGTCCATAATCACCATTTTTTATTGCACTAAACATATCTACCGTGATAACATTTGCACCTGGTGATATCAAGAATATTATTGCACCTATGGTTGTCATTGTTGATGTGAATGTATTTATAAAGCTATTGATAAATGCTGGTTTTAATATTGGTAATATTATATCTTTTATTATATTAATCTCCGAAGCTCCTAAGTCTTTTCCTACTTTTTCAATGTTCTTATCTAATGATATAAATATCGAGTTTGCTGCTTTGTTAGATACTGAGATTTGCCTAAAAATACAATTTAGTACAACAATTGCTACCGTTCCAGTCATATCTAATAATCCTTTATTAAATGCTAATATATATGCTATTCCAAAGAATGTACCGGGTATTATATATGGAAGTGAGGATATAAATTCCATAGATTTCATGACTTTAATTTTTCTTCTTTCTGCATAATATGATAGCATTAAACCTATAAAACTAGCAACAATACCCGCAATTAAAGAATAAACAATACTTCTAAATAGTGATGCCAGTTGTATTTCATTAAATAATTTTACATATTCAATTGTAAATATTACTTTATTAGAGCTTGGATTTGATAAAGCTGTTAATAAAATAACTACATACTGTAATAAAATTAAGAATATTACAACCCAACTTATTAATCCTATAATTTTTCCAAATATATTTGATATTTTAAAATTTTCATTATTCCTATTAAACAATACATTGTAATCATATCCAGATATTGATTGACTTTTCATTGTTATTCTATACAAATAAAAAGCTATAAATGCTGGTATTATCAATAATACACTCATGGCTGCTGCTTTCTCTAAATCTGCTCTTCCAATAGCTGTTAAATATGCTTCTGTAGCAAGTACATTATAATTTCCTCCAATTATTATGGGTGTTCCAAAATCAGCAATATTTTTTGTAAAAACTATAAAATAAACAGCTATTATTCCAGGTAATGCAAGTGGTAAAATTATACGTTTAAGTGTTTCAATAAATGATGCACCTAAATCTTTTGAAGCTTTTAGTATTTTAATATCAATACTTTTTAATATTAGAACTAAAAATATTGTTGTAAATGATATTTCACCAATTATTTGCATCGTAACAATTCCCTGCCAACCGTATGGATTGATTCTTAAACCTAAAAGTCTATATGTGATAAGTCCCCTTCTACCAAATAGCATAATAAATGCTAATGCCCCAACAAATGGTGGTGATATTATAGTAAAGAAAAGGATATTATAAAGCCATCGAGAATATTTATTCCCACCAAATACTACATAAAGAGCAATTACTAAAGATATAATAATTGCTCCTAAGCTTGATACAGTTGCTATAAATGTACTATTTTTTATTAATACAAATGTTTCCTTATTAAATAAATCTTGATATTGTGCAAAAGTGAATCTACCATCTTTCATAAAACTTACCATTATAAGCTTTAGTATTGGATAAAGTATAAATAATATTATACTTGATACAATAATCCATATTAATAACTTATCAATACAATAATCTACTTTATTTCTTAACTGATTTTGAGCCAAATTTTTCCACCCATGTCTTTAATATTTCTTCTCTTTTAGAACCTACTAATGAAATATCCATTTTTATTAATTTATCCATTGGAACTGCTTTCATATCTTTTGACAAATTAATATCATCTCTAACCATTATTCTAGGATCTTGCTCATGTATAAATTGTTGCCCTTTTTGTGATAATGCCCAATCCACAAATAATTTTGCAGAGTCTATATTTTTAGCATTTTTAAATATTGCAACTGGAGCAGGAACCCACGGAATCATGTCTTCAGGATATATAGTCTCAACAGGAAATTTCTTCTCTAATGTAAATGCTTCTAAAGACATTGGTACTATTGCTATTGCAAATTCTCCAGTAGAAACTTTATTTCCAGGCTCTGATCCTCTTTTTGCAAAAAATGGTATATTTTTATTCAATCTATCAAAATAATCCCATGCTTTCTCTTCTCCAAGTGCTTGAATTAATCCATTTACCATAGCATAATTTGTGCCTGAGATTGAAGGATCTGCCATCATAACTTCACCTTTGTATTTCTCATTTGTCAAATCTTCCCATTTTTTTGGCATAGGCAAATTCTTTTCTTTTAGAACATCTTTATTTACCATAAATCCAACAGTTACTATTGAGATACCTGTCCAATATCCATCTGCATCTTTATACTTATCTGGTATTTTTTCTGCTTCTTTTGATTTGTATGCTTCTAATAATCCTGCATTTTTAGCTGCTATAAAACTATCTGTTCCTCCACCAAACCAAACATCTGCCATAGGGCTTCCGTTCTCAGCTTTTATTCTTGAAAGAACTTCTCCTGATGACATATCAATAAATTCTACTTTAATTCCTGTTTCTTCTGTAAATTTTTGAAATATTTTTTCCTTACCACCATAAGCTGCAACAACTTTTAAAACTTTTTGTTCCTTGACATCTTTATTTGCCTTCTCATCTTTTTTACTATTTGAGCAACTAGTAATTAATAATATTCCAATTATAAACATTAACATTAAGCTGATTTTTTTAAACATTTTCATCCTCCATTTTTTAATATATTTTATTTAATCTATTATAACATAATTTCCATTTCTATATTCTAATGGTTTGCATCTATTTGATTTTATAGCTTCTATTAATTCATTAATATCTTTAACCTCGTATGGTAACAATGTAGCAAATTTACCAACTTCTTCACTTTTATGTGCATCACTAGCTCCTACAGACTGTATACCTAATCGCTTGGCAACTTGATGTGCTTTATAATTATTTTCTTCATCCGTATTACCATTAAATGCTTCTATTGCATGTAATCCATTAACTACCTTTATTTTATCTTTAAGTCCTCTATTATTTGTTCTATAAGGATGAGCAGTTATACATACTCCACCTTGAGCATTAACTAAATCAACAAAATCTTGAACATCCATTTTTATATCTGGAACTTTATCTATCCCAAAAGCAACAATATCTCCTTGTTGTGTTAAGTACTCAACTCCAACAAATATTGGGAAATTTTCATGTTTAGAAACCTCTTTAGCATACTCTTTTATATCATTATTATCATGATCAGTTATAGTTATTGCATCTAAGCCTTTTCTTCTTGCTTCAATTATTATATCTTCCAATGATGCTTGGCTGTCCAAAGAATATGTTTTCTCATGTATGTGTAAATCTATTTTCATATTAGTCCTTTCTACCAAATTTTATTAATTATAGTTTTGATTTAATTAGTTTCACAGCTTCTAAATCACCTTTAGTTAGTTCATAAACACCTGTATTAACATCTTTAAATAAAATCAATTGTTTCTCTAAAATGTCAACTAATTGATCATAATAAAATATTTCTGTTCCTATTATAATATCATTTTCATAGCCAATATAGTTTGTAAATGTTTCTCCTTTATACCGACTTAAATAATAATGATGTTGAGTAAATTTATTATAATTTATAAAATTATTTAACGATAAGATTTCATCTTTTATATAATCTAGATATCTAATATCACCTATTATAATACCTGCTTCTTCTTCTGCTTCTTTCTTTAATGTCTCTATTTTGTTGTCAAATTTATGATATCCACCACCAACTGAAGTATAAAAAGTATTTTTTTTATCAAATGTGTAAACTTTTAACATGTAAAATTTATTCTCTCTTTGTATAATTGTTCTAACTGTAGATCGAAAAATATCTATATGAAAATTTAGTTCTTTATTTATAAGATTATCAATAAATTCATTCTCAATATCTACCAATATTTTTGTTATTTTTTCCATTGGAAGACCAATTATATTAGAATATGACCCGATAATATTATAATTAAAATATTTATTTATAGTATTAATGTCGAGTGCCCCTGAAATTTTTAAATAATCATTCTCAGAAAGATATGAATCTATTACATCAATACTAATTTCAGAAAAATTAACATATGAAATATCATAAAATGTATACTCTTCATCTATGTATTTTATGTAAACACCTGTAACAACTTCAACAATTGCATTTGAGTAATTCTTTATCATATCAAATGCATCATTATAGGATTTTGGCTTAAATAATACATTGTTATTACACAAAACTACTGTATCTGCAGTAATTAATATTTTATCTCCTATATCATTGTTTGACAAAATATAAGTTCCTTTATCTTTGGCTATATTAACAACATTTTCATAAACTGTCTTATAATCATCATATAGTTCATCTATATCAGCTTCTATAACTTCAATCTCTGCATTATAAAGCGAAAGTAACTTATATCTAGATTCTGATTTACTTCCTAGTATAATCACTTGTATCCTCCTTAATCTATACGTAATTAAAGTATAACAGTTTGATTTTATAATGTAAATAAAAAAGTTATTGACTTTCTATACCGATAGGTATATAATTACTCCATGGATAATAAAACTAAAATATTAAAAAATGCTGTAAAATTATTTTCAGAAAAAGGATATGATGCTGTTGGAATACAGGAATTAGTAAGTATTAATAAAGTGACAAAGCCTACTCTATATTATTATTTTGGGAGCAAGGAAGGACTTCTAAAAGAGATTTATAAAAACTATTTCAATAAATTTAACAATAATCTTAAAATTAATACAAAATATTCGCCAAACCCAGACTCATATTTTGAAGATGTTTTTCCAGTATTAATTAAAGTAGTTAAGTATTACTTTGATTTCTCACAACAAAACAAAGATTTTTATAGAATGCTTCTGTCACTTCAATATATGGCACCAAACTCTATAGCATACAGACTTTCAAATGAGTTTACATGTATACAATATGACTTAATAGAAGATATGTTTAAATCTATATCAAATGTACATTGGAATATGAAAACGCATGAGCAGCAATATGCTTGGACATTTATAGGAATGATTAATACATATATTAGTCTTAACTATAATCAGAATCTTAAATTATCATCTAACATTATAGAGAATGCAGTTAAACAATTCATGCATGGTATTTTTTCATAAAATAACTAATCACTATTATTTTTTCTAAATAGTGATTTAATTGAAACTATACTATACCGATTGGTATATAATAAAATATAAAATTTTAAAAATAAATGGAGGAAATACAATGAAAAAAGAAATAAATCAACCAAATGTGTGGTATAACAATGCAATAATTTATCATCTATATCCATTAGCATTTGTAGATGAGAAATATGAAAATAATCTAGCTCAACCTATTAATAGAATGGATAGAATCTATCAATGGTTCGATCATATTAATGATATGAATTGTAATACTATCTTTTTTGGGCCTATATTTCAATCAAAGTCCCATGGATATGATACTAAAGATTTTTTTTCAATTGATTATCGTTTAGGAACTAATGATGATTTTCAATATCTTGTGAAAGACTTACACAATAGAAATATTAAAGTTATTATTGATGGAGTATTTAATCATGTTGGTAGAGACTTTTTTGCATTTAAAGATTTACAGATAAATAAAGAAAATTCTATTTATAAAGACTGGTTTTATAATATTAATTTTTCTCAAACTAGCCCTTATGGTGATCCTTTCTCATATGAAAGTTGGAGTGGATATTTTGATTTAGTTAAATTAAATTTGAAAAATAAAGATGTTATTGATTACTTACTAAGTGCTGTTAATTTCTGGATTGATACATTTGAAATTGATGGAATTAGACTTGATTGTGCAGATGTTTTAGATTTTGATTTTATGAGTAATTTAAGATTGTTCTGTGACAATAAAAAAGAAGATTTTTGGCTTTTAGGAGAAGTCATCCATGGCGATTATTCTAATTGGGCTAATAATGAAAGATTATATTCTACTACAAATTATGAGTGCTATAAAGGCTTTTTCTCTAGTCATAATGATAAAAATATGTTTGAAATTGCATTTTCATTAGATAGAGAATTTAATGAAGAAAAAGGAGTTTATAAAAATATATATTTATACAACTTTACAGACAATCATGATGTCAATCGTCTTGCTAGTACTGTATTAAATGACTATTATCTGTATACTATAAATTTACTATTATTTACAGTTCCGGGAATACCATCTATCTATTATGGAAGTGAGTGGGCTATCAAAGGTATTAAAGGTGGATCCGATGATTGGTCATTAAGACCTAATATTTCACCTATAAATCATAATTCAGATTATAACTACAACTTGGAGAATGTGATTAAAAGATTCATTAACATAAGACATCAGACTCCTGCTCTTAAGCATGGAATATATAAGCAATTATTAATTAAACAAGAACAATTTGCATTTGAAAGAAAATTAGGAGAGGAAACAGTAATAGTAACAATAAATATTTCTGATAAGCCTATAACCATTGATATTCCAATTTCTAATAAATATACGAAATGTATTGATATTCTCAATGGTGATTGTAAATATAATTTAAATAATAATGTATTATCTATTGAAGTTCCTGCACATTGGGGAAATATAATTAAATTAGAATATTAAAATATAAAAAAGCCCAAATTTTGGGCTTTTTTATGTTACAATTCTCTAGTACTTTCTTCATCTAATAACTTAGCACTATCTTTATCTAACAACAAAGTTACATTATTATGTTTTTTTAATACTGTTGCTGGTATTGATTCTGTAATATCTGAGTCACATATTTTTTTTATTATTTCTGCTTTTCTTGTTCCAGAAGCAACTAATATAACTTCTTTCGCTTCTAAAAAATGTCTAATTCCTATTGTTATTCCTTTTTCTAATTTTGTTTCATTATCAAAATATTTTTGTGCTACTTCTTTTGTACTCTCAGATAAATCAACAACATGTGAGTATTGATTACAATCCTCATTTGGCTCATTTAGCCCCAAATGACCATTCATACCAATCCCTAAAACTACTAAATCTAATCCATTATTGTTAAATATATATTCATCCATTTTATAACATTCATTTTTCAAATCATCTGATTTTGCATCAAATTGAACAATTTGATTTTTTGATATTTTAAGTTTGTTAAATAAATATTCATCCATATATTCCTGACAGCTTCCTTTATCATTTTTATCCATTCCGACCCATTCATCTAAACCAACAAATACAAAATTATCATTTGTTAAATCCTTGTTTTCAAATTTATCCACAATATATTTAAATGCTCCTAGTGGAGTATCTCCAGATGCTAAGCAAATTAAACTTTTTGTATTACTTTTCATTTTATCAATTATTTGTTCTCCTAGATATGATGACAAATCCTGATAGTTATTTTTTGTTATAATATTAAATGCCATCCTTGTCAATCCCTTCTAATATATTTATTTCATGAGAAATTATCTCTTTTTCTTCAAATAATGTAACTGTATCAAGTGTATTTTCTATAATTAATTTTGACAAATTTTCTGCTGAATCATTTTGTAGTTCTAAACAACATTCCAATATAGCAGCTAAATTAGCACCTGAAATAACAAACATATTTTTATTTTTCATTTTATATTTTATCTCAACAGATTTATTAAATGGTGTTCCACCTATTATATCACAAATAAATATTATACCTTTATTTGGATTTTCTTTTATAATATTTATATATTCTAACTCTAACTGCTCTACTCCTTTTATAGGAATAAAATTTATATAATAAATATTTTTTAATTCTCCTGCTACTTCTCTAATAAATGATTTTACTCCCTGTGGATATTCCCCATGACCTGTTATTATTACAATATTTTCTTTCACTTCAATCCCCTTTTCATTATAATATTTTGAAATATGAACAAACTATAGCTAATACAAATGTACATACTATCAAAACTACTGGATTAATTTTTTTGAACTTTAATAAATAATACATCAAGAATGTATAACTCAAAGGTAATAATTTAGGTATTATTTTATCCAAAAAATCCTTTTGTATTGATATTACATGATCTGCATTTATTGGGATTTGTGTTAAAACTTCCATATTTACATAAGATGCTATCAATCCACCAATTACTGTTATTCCTAATATTGTTGCTGCTTTAGTTACATATTTTGAAACATTTTTAAGTCTTTCTATTGCTTTTGATCCAACATTATAACCAACTAAAGCTAAATAAATACGCGATAAAAATACTCCTATATAAACTATAAAGAAAATTAATGGTCCTATTATACTTCCTTGTTGTGCAAATGATGAACAAATACCTGCAACTATTGGTAATAATGTAAACCATAGTAGAGCATCTCCAATACCTGCTAGTGGACCAAATAAAGCGACTTTTAAACTATTAATTAAATTTCTATCTTCTTTTTTTTCCTCTAAAGATATTATTAAACCCATTAAAAATGCTGAAACTGTAGGAGTTGTGTTTATAAATCCAGAATTATCTTTTAATGCATTAGATAGTCCTTCTTCATCATCTTTATAAATCTTTTCTAATGCTGGTATCATTGAATGAGTCCATCCGATCCCTTGCATTCTTTCATAGTTAAATGCTGACTGAAGTAATGCACTTCTTATTGCTAATTTTTTTATATCTTTTTCATCTAATTTTCTTTCTGAATTACTTTTAGATTTAACATTATTAGATTCCATCACTATATTCCTCCTCTCCTAAATCATTACTAGATTTACTAATAACAATATTTTGTAACTCTTTTTCTCTTTTAATATCATCATAATATTTATAAATAGCTAACGCCGTTCCAACCAATGCAACAGGTAATAAATTTGAAAAATGTAAAAATACTGCCATTATAAATCCGATTATTAAATATGGTGTATATTCAAACTTAAACATAATTTTAAGTAAAAGTCCAAATCCAACTGCAGGAAGCATTCCTCCAGCTATACCAAATCCATGTGTAAGCCATTCTGGCATATTATTAACTAAAGATTGCATAGGTGCTTGTGCCACATAAACACATAAGAAAATTACTATTGCATATGATAATGAGACTATAAGCATCGTTATATTTGATAATTTTGCATATCTTTTAGTATCCCCTGCTGCTGCATATTTATCGAATTTTCCAACAAATAAAGAAAATGATGAATAGTAAAATAAAATTATATATTGCATTAAAAAGCTAAAAGGAAGTGCTAATCCTATCGTTGTTTTTACATCTAATCCAGTCGTATAAGCTAATACAGTTGTCATAACTGCTGCTAATACTGGGTTAGGCGGCTGAGTCCCTCCTACTGGTGTCAGTCCAGCAAATGATAACTCCACTAATCCTCCAGCTAACAATCCTGTTCTAACGTCACCTAAAATGAGACCTGTCAATGTACAAACTATAATAGGTCTGAATATAAACAAAGCCTCTAGATAAGCGTCTAATCCAACTATTACTCCCATAATAGCAATCAATATTCCTTGTAATAATGTTATTTCATGCATGTTTTTCCCTCCATACTCTAATTATTATACTCAAATTATTTTATCCCAATATACTAATATCATATACTGGCTCTTCTGGAACTTCTTGAAAGAATACATCTACCCCCTTAGAAGCAATATACCTTATATCCTCTTCTTCTTGAGAATCTACATATACTTTCTTGGTAATTTGTCTTTTTGATTCTGAAGGATGCATATTTCCGATATTTAATCTTGTTATCGGTACTCCTCCATCAACTAGTTTTCTAACTACACTTGGTGTTTTACAAATCATAAATATCTTTTGACTATCAGATGCTTTATTTATTATTTGTATTGTTTTGTCTATAGTAAAGAATCTTATTCCCACTCCTGAGGCTTCTGCCGTCATTGTCATCAATTGTTGTTGTAAAGAATCATGAGCAACTTCATCATCAACTACAACTAATAAATTTGCGCCTAGAGAACTTGTCCACGTAATACCTACTTGCCCATGTATCAACCTGTTATCAACCCTTACTAAAAGTAAATTTAGTGCCATTTAAATTCAATCCTCCTTTCATTGTTCAGATATCGAAAACTTATTCAATACATATATACCATTATTTTGCTCTATGTAAAATTTTTATTTTTTTTCGTTATCTAATTTATTATATAAATATATTTACTTATTTTTATTAATATAGTAATATTATATTGAAAAATATATTATTAGTTTTTCGTGTTCTAAATAATAAAAATATTATTTTAAAAAATAGAAATGGAGTATTTTATGGAAAATAATTTTGAAAAAAACGATTTTTATTTATCTTTTAATAAGAAATTGAATAAAAACGAAAATATATTGCTCAATATTATAATAAAAAAAGTAATAGATGGATCTGGTGACATATTAGAGTTTAAGGAATCATATCTCAAATCTACCCTCAAACTTGATCAAGATAATACACTAATAAATTTTTTTGATATTTTTATGAAAAAAAAAATAAATTACCGTTTTAAACAATATAATTTAATTGAAAATAATGGGTCAATATATATTTTCTCCTCTTATAAGTGTAGTAATAAAATTTTTACTATTACATTATCAAAAGATTTTATTGCAATTTTCAATAAAGACATCAATGTTTTTAAAAATTATAATTTTAATATCTTACTTAGATTTGAAAATTTATATACTAGAAATTTTTTTATGCTAATAACAAAGAAAAATATATTTAATAACTTTATTGACTTAAATCTTGATGATTTAAAAAAATCACTAGAAATCGAGAATAATTATTCTAGATTTTATGATTTTGAAAAATATATTCTATCCAAAATAATAAAGGAATTAAAAGATATCGCAAATATACACATTAAATATGATAAAATAAAAATAGCTAATAACAGAAAAATAATAGCTTTAAGATTTTATATAAAAGATATGTTATTAATACAATTAAGAGCTCAAGTTACAAAACTTATGTCTCCAATAAATTCACTAATTTCAAATTATGATAAAATTGATAAGTTTATCGAAAGATTTATTATAAATAAAGGTGTTGATTATGTTGAAAAAAATATATACTATGCAAAACTTCATCATAGAACTAGATTTGAAACTTTCCTTATAGAATCAATAAAATATAATTACTTTGCATCTCGATTTGATAATGAATCTAAAAATTATTCTAATTTAATTTTTAAACTTGACAAAAAATTTAAAGATACGGACTCTCTTAAAAAAAGTTTTGTTGAAATTCTGAAAAATCCTAAATTTTTACATTTATCTGATATGTCTACAATTGTCGATGATGAATTTGACTCAGTAGAAAATTATAGTGAAAACTCACTCTCAAAAAAACTAACACCTTTTTATAATGAATTCACAAAAAATTTAAATTCATATAAAGAATATCAGTATGAAGATCATTTATTTAAAATACTAATAGAATTTAATGGTATTTATGAAAGCCATATACGAGTGTATAAAAAATAAGCCTTACTATAACAATAAGTAAGGCCTATTTTTCAATATTAAAATCCTAGTTTCTCATTTACCATAATAACTTTCATTCTATTTTTCACATTTTCTCTTCTATAGACTAAGTATTTATTGCAAATTCTATCTGGTGACTGACAATCCATACATTTTCCAGTTTGTACACAAGGTGTTTTTTTATCAAGAATTTTTGCATCCATTGGCCCTGCATACAACTCTAATCTTTTATATGCTTCTTCCAAATCATTCACAAGTTTATTTGTACCAACAACTATAAATACTTGTTTCGGTCCGAATATCATAGCAGCTATCCTATTTCCATTTCCATCAACATTTAAAATTTCACCATTCGTTGTTATTGCATTTGCACTTAAGAAGTAACTATCTGCAAAAAATGTTTTTCTGTATATTTCTGAGCGTTCCTCTGGTGATTTCGCTTTTCTTCTATCTAGTAAATTATAATCTCCATTATCAAGAAACTCTAAAATACCTATTTCTTCTAATGTTGCTGATCCACCAAATGATACAGTATCTCCTGTATTTATATGATTCTTAACAATATCTACTACTTCTTCTTTTTTTTCAACATAAAAAAAATCAATATTTCTCTTTAATAAATTTTCTTTTAATTTTGTTATAACTACAGATTGATGCCAATCATAAATCTCTTGTTTTTGCATATAACTATTCCTCCTAATCATTTAATTACATCTTTTAAAACCTATTATTTATAAAATTAGTAGATTTACTAAATTCAAAATCATTTCCCAATTTACTTCTGAAAGACTATCTAATTGTATTTTTAAAAGTTTGTTATGTAAAAGACTATCTTGTGATTCAATACTAAATATCCCATCTTCGTAAAATTCATCATAACTATTATAATTTTCATGTTTTTTATTTATCTCCAATTCATCATAATAATAAAGCAAATTATTTATTATCGCATAATAAAAATTTGTTAATTCTGTTAATTTACAAGTTTTGAAATACATGTTATATGATAACATACTAATCTCGTTATTATTTTCCATTGCAAATAATGGCTTTTTTGTAAAAAAAAGACTTATTGCATCAACAAATCCTAAAAAATGATAAATACCAAAAATTATAAATCCAGAAAAAAATATTCCAAATACTAATTCTTTTAATTCAGAACGATTTTTTAAAAATATTAAAAATACCCAAAGTATAACCAATATACTTAAAAATATTAATGTTATAAATCTTCTTTTTTTTGCACTTAAAATTTGATTATATTCTTTTTTATATTTTTCTAATTTCAACTTTTTATCACTTATAATTTGTCTAATATTTAATTTAATATCATAATATATGTCAGTTTCATCTAATGAAAATAAATTATTGTAGATTAATTTGTTACTATCTAAACTATCTTTTACTAAATTTAAAAAATTTTCATTATTCATATAATTATCATAATATTTTGTTTCAAGATAATAACCGATATTATATAAAAATTGTTCTATTGAAATATTTTCGAATTTATCTTTATTTTTTTCTTTCAAATTATAAAGTTCTCTATACAATTCACTATTGGTCATTTTATTTATCTCCAAAAACATTGCAAATAATAGCTTTATTCTTTACCATTTCAATAGTAACTTTTTTTCCATCTATATTTAGTGATCTTCCCTCACTATCTCTATAATATTTATTTTCCTGTTTAATCCGAACTAATGTGAATGTCTCATCAGCTGCAGTTTCTATGTCAACTTTGGAATAATCTTTATAAAATTTAGCTGTAAACGTAGTATCCATTGGACACGTATAATTTTCTATTTTTGCATATTTATTATTATTTTTTCCAGTGTTATCATTTTCTTTCAGATTGATGTTAGAGCAACCTATTATCCCAAATGTCAACATAAATAATATTATCTTTTTCATAATTCCTCCTATTTAGATACTTTAATTCTAATAACTGTCTTCAAATCTTCTGGCTTTACTTTTCTAAAATCTGATATATAAATTTCTCTATGATTTGAAGAGATCCTTTTCAAATTATTTTCCTTTAAAAAATTATCCATAATACTAAATGTTATTTGCTCCTCTTTGTATGATCCAATATGAAGCATTTGAACACATAATCCATCCTCTATTTGCTCAAATTTCAAGTTATTTATAAGTTCTGTTTTATTTTTTTTATTTACATCTTCCAAAGCTTTATCAAACATTTTGTTTGTTATAAAATTTGGCTGTTTTATCATTAGTTTATATACAAATTCATTTCTATCTAATTCCTTTAATGTTTTTCCAAATTCTGTCAAATCATATAATCCTTCTAATGGATATACAGAATAATCACCATCTTCATTTGTTTTCTTGTATGACATTTTAATTGAATATGATACTTGGAATAATACTTTAATACATTCTTGATAAAATTCGCTATCAGGACTTCCAGTTCCTTCCACTGTTATATATCTAAATTTAGGTATTTCTATCAATTCTGGTTTTGCCTTAGGTAAATAATATTGTTTTTCTGATTTTTTCCATTCATATTTCATAATATCACCCCAATTTAATTTATTCTTATTTTTATATTGTTTAATTACTATTTATTAAATGATACTCTTATAAATATAAAAATGCAAACTATTTTATCAAGCACAATATCATTATATATTTAATATACCCTTATTAACTAAAATCCCACTTTCTAATTCAAATAACTCTTTAGATATCACCATATTTTTAGTTCCTTCAATATACGTAATAAAATGTTCTGTTTTTCTATGTTCATCATAAGCATTTCCATCTTTATAAATTTCAAAAAAATACCATTTGTTTATATCATTTTTTAAGGTTGCAGCATACATAGCAAGAATATTGTATTCTTTTTTCATTGCAATTTTCATTTCATTTAAAACAATATTCTTGAATTTATCAACAAATCCATCTTTAATTGTTAATATAGCAAGTCTAATCGATATATCAATATTATTAATTTCAAAAATAGGCTTTCTTTTTTCAGCAATAAATTGTTGTTGAATCTCAAAAACTTCTCTATCATCAAGTGAATTTGTTGCCATGTTAACATATTTCTGAAATTGATCTGATTTAGCATGAATTTTATATGAATCCTCATCTTTATAAATTTCTAACACATAATTTATATTTTTATTATCTTTGATATTTGCAACATACATACTCAATGTACCTTTTTCATTTTTAATAGATTTTGTAAGATTTTCTACTCCTACTTCATGGAATATGGTTTGTTTGTCTTTCTTTGTTGTTAACTTAAAAAGTCGCATTATAAGATTAGAATTTATATTTAAATCATTCATTATTATCACATCTTCCTATATAAATTTGTTATCAATAAAATCTATTTTAATTCCTTAAAATTCAATGAATTTGCTATAATATTAAAGAAATAGGGATTACTCTAATATATAAGAAATCCCTATTTTTAAAATTTATTATTCTAATTATTATTTTATTAGCTTATATGGTGCCTAGAGTGGGACTCGAACCCACAAGGAAATACATCCGTCAGATTTTGAGTCTGATGCGTTTACCAATTTCGCCATCCAGGCATATAACTTCGATATTTATTTTGCAAAATCTATACCAAAGTTTATAAGATTTCTACCAATTTGTCAACCATTTATTTTACAATTTACCCAATTTACCCAATTTAAGCAATTTACGACAATTTACTAAATCTAATCCATAAATCTGATATTATTCTCAATTTCCTCGTATCTCTTTTCAGATAAAATTTGTTCTAAATCAATATTGGAACGTATTTCCCCTGTCTCTCTCAATTTTTCTATCGCTTTTATCTCTTTTTTTGTAAGGCCCAACAGTTTCATTTCTTCTTCTGTAATTAAGTTGATATTATATTTAGTGTTGTTTTTATTAACAGATTCATCAAATTGATTTTTATTTACATATAAAGTCTTTTTAGCCTTATTGATGCCAGTATCACCAAACCTAGGAATTCTTCTTAGATCTTCTAAGTTTTCTATTGCACCTATAAACTTTCTAAATTCTATTATTTTTTCAGCCTGTTTTTTCGTAAATCCTAATTTTATTAGTTCTTCGTATGTAACTTGATTAATATCTTTTCTACCTTCTATATTATTAAATTTTTCAGCACCCTCTTTTTGATATTCAACTTCTTCATTTATTTCTATTTTTGGTATAATATTTTCTTCAACTTTGAGTCTTAAATAGTTACCAACAATCAAAAGAAACACTAAAAAAATTATATAATTAACTTTCATAAATTAACCCCCCAGTTTATTTATTATAAATTATATTTTTCTATTTCTGTATCTATATCATATTCTTTTGCTATTTGATTTAATAATTCTTGTTTTAATTGAGTCACTTTTTGAGTAACTAAACTATTTCCAATTTGATTATATGCATTTTCAATAGGAGTATCTCCAAAATTTTCTTTATTATCATTATAGATTTGTTCTATTTCTTGTTGTGATATTCTTATTTTATCTTTAACTGTTCTATCTGCATAATAATTTAATAAAACATTATCTTCTAGTATTTTTAAATTTTCCTTTTCTTCTTTTTCAAAATTATTTTTTTTAGCATCTTCTAATATTGCCTTATTTATTATAAATAATCTTAAAACTTCTGCATTACCTTTTGTAAATTTCAAATCTTCTTTTGATATGACAATATCTTTAGACATATTATCTACAATTGTGTTTATGTATTCTGATTCTATTTGTACCGCTGCTTTTGAAAAAAGGTCATTCTGTATACCTACTCTTGCTTGTTCAAAATTCATATTTTGGTTGTCAAAAAATTCCTTATTGGCATTGTATATTTCTACTATTTGATTCTCAGATACATTTACCTTAGGATTTACAAATTTACTTACATAAAATCTAGATTTTTCTGTTTCTGTTATATAATCCAACTCCTTTTTTTCCATTGGATCAAATTCTGCTTCTTTCGCTTTTGCTAAAATTGCTTTATTTGCAAGCAATTGATAAGCTTCATCTTTCTTCCCTTTTAGGTTTTTTTGTTCCTCTTTAGTTAATATAACTTCTGACATCTTTCTCTCCTCTTTTTAGTTTTAATTTATATAAATAATATTACTTATTTAACATTCTAGATAAAAATTCCTTAGTTCTTTTATGTTTAGGACTACCAAATATAACTTCAGGAATGTCGTCTTCTACGATAACTCCTTGATCCATGAAAACTACTCTATTAGCTACATCATGTGCAAACCCCATTTCATGAGTAACAACTAACATTGTTAAGCCACTTTCTGCAAGATCTTTCATAACTTTCAAAACTTCTCCTACCATTTCTGGATCCAGTGCCGATGTTGGCTCATCAAATAATAAAACTTCTGGTTCCATAGATAATGCTCTAGCTATAGCTACCCTTTGCTTCTGACCACCAGAAAGCTGATGTGGTTTAGCATTTATAAATCTTTCCATTCCTACTTTTGTTAAATACTCTTTTGCCATTTTTTCTGATTCTTCTCTATTTCTTTTAAGCACTTTCATCTGTCCAATAACACAATTATCTAAAACAGATAAATTACTGAATAAATTAAATTGCTGAAAAACCATCCCTACTTTTGTTCTTAATTCAGCTAATCCAATTTGTCCTGTAACTATATCTGCACCATGATATAATATTTCTCCACTTGTTGGTTTTTCTAATAGATTTACACACCTAAGCAGTGTTGACTTACCACTCCCAGATGATCCTATTATTGCAACAACTTCTCCAGATTTAACACCAAAATTTATGTCCTTTAATACTGTCCTTGTTCCAAAATCTTTTCTCAAGTGTTTTATTTTTATTATTGTATTGTCTCCCATACTATTCCCCCTTATCTTTCTTTATTACCACACTATTTCCATCTTGGAGTGGTAATATTTCAAAGTTTTTAGGTCCATCAATCTTCTTTTCTATTGACTTTAATATCATAGATATTGTGAATGTTAGGAATAAATATATCGCACTTGTAATTATAAATACTTCATAATATTTTGCATAACTCCCAGCAATTGATTTTGATGTAAAGAATAACTCCGTAACACCAATAACATTTAATACTGATGTATCTTTTATATTAATGATAAATTCATTACCAATTGAAGGTAATACATTTCTAACTGCTTGAGGGAATATAATATTTACCATTGCCTGAAAATGACTCATTCCTATTGCCTGAGCTCCTTCTAGTTGACCAGGATCAACAGAGTCAACTCCCCCTCTAATCATTTCAGCCATATACGCACCTGTATTTATAGAAACTATTAAAAGTGCTGCTGGTAATGGATCTAGATTGAGGCCTATTAATACTGGTAATCCATAAAAAATAACCATAGCTTGAACAATCATTGGTGTTCCTCTAAATATTGTAATATATATATTTATTAGAACTTTCAAAATATTAATAATTATGTTAAATAGCATACTTGATCTATCATCTACTTTTGTATATTGTATCAAACTAACTCCCAATCCTAGAAAAAATCCTATTATTGTACCACTCAATGAAACAAAAAGTGTAGTTACTGTTCCCAACAAAAATTGTTGCCAATTCCCCTGAATAAAAAATATTACCCATTCAAAAAAGTTTTTTTCCATTATTACCTCTTTCTATTTTTCATTTTATTTCTGTAATGGTTGATTTTTAACAGCATCTTCCATTATTTGTTTTCTTTGCTCAGGAGATATTCCTTTTAATATTTCATTTATTTTAGATACTAATTCAGGACTATTTTTCTTAACTGCTATTGCTACATCGACTTCATTTGTAGCATATTTAAATCCTTGTCCTTCTGGAAAAGATATATATTTCAAGTTAGGATTTGATAACTCAGCTGCCATTGCTCCTGGTCTTTCTGAAATATAACCATCAATTTTTTTAGAATTCAATGCAACTATCATAGCTGGAAAATTTTCCATTGCTGTAACTTTTTTTGCCCCTATTAATTGTTCAATAACTGTATAATGAAGTGTATTTAGTTGTGCTGTTATTTTTGCATCTTTAAAGTCATTTAATGTTTTAGCATTTGCGTACTTTCCATCTTTTGTAACAACTACAACTAAATCAGACTTATAATAAGAATCTGTAAAGTCTAAATTTGCTTTTCTCTCTTCAGTTGGTGACATACCTGCAATAACTATATCTACTTTATCTGCTCCTAAAGCTGGCCCTAATAGTCCATCCCAATCAGTCTGCACTATTTGTAAATCTTTTCCTAATCCTTTAGCAACTAATTTTGCAATTTCAACATCATATCCACCACAATAACCATTCGTTGCATTTTTTACTGCTCCTTTTGAATCATCGCTTTGAAACCAGTTAAATGGTGCATATCCACATTCCATTCCAACTCTCAGTACTTTACTTTCTTCTTTTTTCGCTTCAGTTTTCTTCGTACCACCACAGCTTACTAGAATAAAAACTAATAATACTAATAGCCCTAAGCTAAATTTTTTCATACTTCCTCCTATTTTATTTTTTATTTTTTATTATTCCTCTTTTTATCATTTCTTCAGCTATTTGAATAGTATTGGTAGCAGCTCCTTTTCTTATATTGTCAGCAACTATCCATAAATTTAAACCATTATCAACTGATTCATCTCTTCTTATTCTACCAACAAATACCTCATCTTTTCCTTCAGCATCAATTGGCATTGGATATTCATTGTTTTTGATATTATTTACTACTATTACTCCATCTTTTTCTTCAAGTACTTTTATTATATCATTTAACTCAAATGGATTTTCTAATTCTACATTTACAGAAACTGCATGACCCATTCTAACAGGCACTCTAACACACGTTGCTGTTACTTTTAAATCTGGTCTTCCTAGTATTTTTCTTGTTTCTTCAACCATTTTCACTTCTTCTTTAGTATAACCATTATCTAAAAAAACATCAATATGCGGTAGTACATTAAAAGCTATTTGATGTGGATAATTTATTGATGGCTTTCCTTCAAGGTTTGCATTTAAATCATCAATCCCTTTTTGACCAGAACCAGCAACTGCTTGATATGTTGAATACACTACTCTTTTTAATCCATATAATTTGTCTAGAACACTTAATACTGGGATAACTTGTATTGTTGAACAATTAGGATTAGCTATTATTCCCAAGTGCTTTTCTACTTCATCAGGATTAGCTTCTGGAACAACTAAAGGTACATTCTTATCCATTCTCCAAGCGCTACTATTATCAACAACTACAGCATTTTTTGATGCAAATTTAGGTGCAAATGTTTTAGATGCATCTCCTCCAGCTGAAAATAGTGCAATATCTATATCATCTTTTATATTTTCTTCTTTTAATTCTATAATTTCATATTCTTTTCCATCATACTCTATTTTTTTACCAGCTGATCTTGATGAAGCATATAAATATAATTTATCTATTGGAAAATTTCTTTCTTTCAAAACTTTTAAAAATGTCTGTCCTACTAGTCCTGTTGCCCCAACTACTGCTACATTATACTTTTGCATTTATTAATTTCCTCCTTTATTTTTTTAATATTATACATTATACATTATTAAAGATTATTAGTCTATACTTTCATATGTTAATTACATCAATTCTTTTGATTGAAATAACTTCATTAATTTATCAACAGTTTTTTGCTCTGAGGAAACCAACGGTAATCTCACATTGTCATTATCTAATTGTCCCAATATTTTCATTGCAGTCTTAACTGTTACAGGATTTCCTTCAATGAACATATTTCTACTTACATCGTATAATCTAGAATGTAAATCAAATGCCATATTGAAATTTTTTATTTCAAATGCCTTTATAAGATTTGCCATGTCTCTCGGCATTATATTAGCAACAACTGAAACTACTCCTTTTGCACCTATTGATAACATTGGTAATATCAAATGATCTTCTCCAGATAAGATTGCTATTCTATCTCCACAAAGTTCTTTTATTTTTATCATTTGCTCAATGCTTCCTGTTGCTTCTTTTATAGCAACTATTTCTTCAAATTGTAATAATTGCTCCACTGTTTCTGGTTCAATATTTGTACCTGTTCTACCAGGAACATTGTACAACATAATGGGAAAATGTGCCTCATTAGCTATAGCTTTATAATGTTCAAATATACCCCTTTGAGTAGGTTTGTTGTAATAAGGGCATGTGCTAAGAGCTGCATCTGCCCCGAGGTCTTTAGCATACTTAGTAAGTTCTATTGCTCTTTTTGTATTATTTGACCCTGCTCCTGCAATTACTTGTATTCTTCCATTTACTTCTTCAACAACTATTTTTATAACCCTTTCATGCTCAGCATGAGTTAATGTTGGATACTCTCCTGTTGTTCCACAAGGAACTATTCCATTTGTTCCATTATTTATATGAAAATCAACTAATTCTCTAATTTTATCCTCATCTACCTCATTATTTTTTGTAAATGGAGTTACTAATGCTACATACGATCCTTTAAATTCCATATATGACTTTACCTCCAAATTTATAAAATTTTATATAATTATATTATGATGATATCTCTAATTAGTACCTTACTATTTTTTGATACTTTAACGATTCACTATGTAATATCCTTCTGCTATCTTTTCACTAGGACCAGTCATAAATGCTTCACTATCCTTACCATTTGGTTCTATTACTAATACGCCACCTGGAACTTTAACATTTACTCTGTTATTAACCATATCTAAATAATTTGCTACTACTGCTGTTGCTGTTGCTCCAGTTCCACACGCTAGTGTCAATCCTGCACCTCTTTCCCATGTTATAATCTCTATATTATTTCTATCCTTTACATGAGCAAAATTTACATTTGTTTTTTTAGGAAATATTTCTGTATAATTTTCTATTGCATACCCTAATTCTGGAACGTTCACATTAGATAAATTATCAACAAACATAACCACATGATCCGTTCCCATAAAAATATAAGAAATTTCAATTTCTTTATTGTTTATGATGATTTTTTCTTTAATAAATTCTTCTTTATTTGAGTTTATTATTTTGCTAACATCAAATATTGGTTTACCCATATTGACTTTCGCCCAAAACTCTCCATCTTCTTCTTGATGAGTTTCTATAATTAAATCACCAGGGACAACTTTTACTGTAAATACATCTTTTTCTTCTATTTTATTATTTTTTATATAGTGTGCGAAACATCTTATTCCATTACCACACATAGGTGCTTGGCTTCCATCTGAGTTATAATAAAACATAAAAGGCATATTTGCTACATATTTTAAAATGAGTAATCCATCAGCACCAATCCCAAAATGTCTATCACAAACTAGTGCAGCAAATTCATTATAATCTGGAATTCCTTTGTCAATTAATTCTCTTTCATTTACAATAATAAAATCATTTCCTAATCCCTGATACTTCTCAAATTTCACCATTTGTTATCTTCCTTCCTAAAAATTATT
>RRZU010336680.1_pt1 | contig 27890 bp, 23 predicted proteins | sample 2165561 | NCBI WGS metagenome assembly RRZU01 (sample SAMN10456909, study PRJNA506462) | wastewater metagenome | isolation source: wastewater sludge | place: USA: Moscow, Idaho | reverse complement strand
TCCTGTCCGGCGTCGTTCAGGTCGGTCAGGCTACGGCCTCGGGTCTCGGGAGTGGCGTAGGTCGAGCCGAACGAGATGAGCGCCAGCAGCGAGGAGTAGATCGCGATGACCCACCACGCGTTGCCGGTGGCGGCCAACAGGGCAGCGCCGACCAGGGGTGCGATGCCGCCCGCGATCACGGCCGAGAACTCGCGGGCCGTGGCGACGCCGGTGAACCGGTGCGCGTTGCCGAGCAACTCCGGCAGCAGGGCGCACTGCGGGCCGAGCATCGACTGCACGCCGATGCCGATGCCGACGCCCATGACCAGCAGCACCAGCCAGACCTGGCCGAGGGTCAACAGCCAGAAGGCGGGAAACGCGAAGACTGCGGTGAAGAGGGCACCCCAGCGGTAGACCGGCACCCGGCCGACCCGGTCGGACAGCGCACCGAACGCGACCACGGTGAAGATGGAGATCAGGGCCGCCACGACGGCACCCCAGGTGCCGATCAGCTGCTGGCCCTTGTAGGCGGGCAGGCTGGCGACGTAGGCGAGCAGCAGTGCGGAGTAGATCGACGAGTTGCCGTTCTCGCCCATGCGCAGGCCGATGCCGACCAGGATGTTGCGGCGGGAGGTGCTGATGGCCTGGCCGACGCTCTGCCGGACGGGGGCGTCGCGGTGCGCTTCGGCCTCTTCCAGGGCCTCGAACGCGGGGGATTCCTTCAACCGCATGCGGATCACGACCGCCACGATGATCAGCACGGCGCCGAGCAGGAAGGGCACCCGCCAGAGCCAGCCGTACAGCACGTCGTGGCTCGCCAGGCCGAGCAGGGCGAAGGTGCCGGCACCCAGCAGGGTGCCGATCTGAATGCCGACGAAGGGCAGCGAGGCGAAGAAGCCGCGGCGCTTGCGTGGCGCGAACTCCGAGATCAGCACAGTGGCTCCGGCCTGTTCGGCACCGGCGCCAAGCCCTTGGGCGATGCGCAGGGTGATCAGCAGAATGGCGCCCCACATGCCGGCCACCTCGTAGGTGGGCAGCATGCCGATCAGCATCGACGAGCCGCCCATCAGCGCGATCGTGATGATCAGGATCAGCTTGCGGCCGAGCTTGTCGCCGAGGCTGCCGAAGACCAGGCCGCCGATCGGGCGGGCCGCGAAGCCGACGGCGTAGGTGCCGAACGCGGCGATCGTGCCGCCGGCCGGGCCGAGCGGCTTGAAGAAGAGCTCGCCGAAGATCAGCGCGCTGGCGAGACCGTAGATGTAGAAGTCGTAGTACTCCAGGGCCGAGCCCACCGACGAGGCGAGGGTGGCGCGGCGAAGTTGGACGGGGTCGACGACCTCGTGCTCATTGCTGGTGCCGTGTATGGCGTGTGACTCAGACATCGAGACTCCTTTGTTCTCTGTGAGGCTGCGATCAGTATGCACCATAGATCGAACGATGGTCAATAGACCGAACAACCGAGACTCTGCGACCAACTGACCTTTGGCGGCAAGGCGGACGCTCGGGGGCCGGGGTGTGTCTGCGACGTGACTGCCTGTGCGGCGGCGTGTATCACAGGGGTGGTGCACGCGAAAGGTGGGGGATCGTCCGTTTCACAGCTCTACATGAGCACTGTGTGGATCTCGGGCGTGTGGACGCGAGGGTGGTGGAGCGAAACGCACCGGCGGCACAACATGGGGCCCGGACAGCAGCACGACGGAGACCGGGACGGCGGGAACTGCGAGCGACGTCCTATCCGGTTGCCATCGGGTTGCCGAGCATCGTCGCCACGCGTTTCAGCTCGTCGACCAGCCGTTCGCGGGTCGGGTCGTTCCAATCCGACTTGTGCTTGGTCACGCTGATCGCGAGGATCGGCGCCCGCACGCCGCGGGTCGGCACCACCACGGCCAGGCCCATCACGCTGTCGGCGGATTCCTCCTCGTCGATCGCGTACCCCCTGGCCCGGGCCAGCCGGATGTCCTTCAGCAGCCTGGGCACGCTGCGCCGTGACCGGCTGGTCAGTCGCGGCAGTTCGTCGATGCCGTGATAGAGCCGTTCGATCTCGGAGTCGTCCAGCCGCGCGAGCAGCGCCTTACCCTGCGCACACGACGAGGCCGGCAGTCGATCGCCGATGTTGGTGGTGAGCCGGATCGCGGGGTGCCCCTCGTAGCGGGCCAGGCACAGGCAGTCGATGCCGGCCGCCGTTGAGAGGCGCAGGGTCTCGGCGCGAAAGACGGTCGACTCGAGGCAGGCGCGATGGAACTCGCTGACCTGGTCGAGCCGCGCGAGATATGCACCCCCGAGTTCGACCAGCTTGCGTCCGAGGGAATAGCCGAGGTCGTCGCGGCGCACCATGCCCCCGAGTTCGAGTGCGGTACAAATGGCGCTGGTGGACGATTTGGGCACCCCGAGGGCGCGGCTGAGGTCGGACAGCGTCATCGACCCGTTCTCGCTTCCGGCCAGGGCGTCCAGCACGGCGATGCCCCGGCTGACCGCCGGTGCCGCGCCGGGTGGCGTGACGTCGGTTCCTCCGCGTACAGGCGACAATGCCCGCTCCATTCGCTCTAAAGAACAGCGTTCATGATATCGAACAAAGATAGCGCCCGCAGCGGCTTCGCACCAGAGCCCGAGCCGCGCCATGACGATGTCGGCCCGTTCGAGGCCCCGGACTCGTGCATCCACCGGCGCCGTGCGCCATACTCCCCGCCATGGGCCGTGACATCGCCGCGCGAACGTACACCCGCGAGCAGCGCCAGCGTTACCGGGAGAAGGTGCAGCGCTGCTTGGACGTCTTCGAGCAGATGCTCTCCGCGCACAGCTTCGAGTTCGACGAGCCGCTGGTCGGCATGGAGATCGAGCTCAACCTGGTCGACGCCGACCAGCGCCCGGCCATGGACAACGCCGACGTGCTCGCCGCCATCGCCGATCCCGAGTATCAAACCGAGTTGGGCCGCTTCAACATCGAGTTCAACGTGCCGCCCGGACGCCTCTCGGGCGCGGCACTGGCCGATCAGGAGCAGGCCCTGCGAGCCTCGATGAACGCGGCCGAGCAACGCTCGTCCGAGGTGGGCACCCACATCGTCATGACCGGCATTCTGCCTACCGTGACGATGGAGACCTTCCAGGGCGCCTGGATGAGCGACAACGTTCGGTACGCGGCGATCAACGATGCGGTCCTGGCCGCGCGTGGTGAAGACATCTCGATCGATATCGAGGGCACCACGGGCGAAACCCTGACCTGCTACATCGATTCGGTCGCACCCGAGGCCGCGTGCACGTCGATGCAACTGCATCTGCAGGTGCGCCCAGAAGAATTCGCCAACCATTGGAATGCGGCGCAGGTGCTGGCCGGGCCGCAATTGGCCCTGGCCGCGAATTCACCTTTCCTGATGGGTAGTCGCTTGTGGGCCGAAACCCGCATCGTGTTGTTCGCGCAAGCGACCGACACCCGTCCGATCGAGTACGCCAACCAGGGCGTGCGGCCGCGGGTGTGGTTCGGCGAGCGGTGGATCACCTCGATCTTCGACCTGTTCGAAGAGAACGCCCGCTGGTTCCCGGCCCTGTTGCCCGAACTGGACGACGAGGATCCGCAACAGGTGCTGGACGCCGGGGGCGCGCCGCAACTCAGCGAGATGCGGCTGCACAACGGCACTATCTACCGCTGGAACCGTCCGATCTACGACGTCGCCGGCGGGCAGCCGCACCTGCGCCTCGAGAACCGCGTGCTGCCTGCCGGACCGAGCGTCGTGGACACCCTTGCCAACGCCGCTTTCTACTACGGGACGCTGCGCATGCTCGCCTTCGAGGATCGTCCGGTCTGGAGCCGGATGGCGTTCTCGACCGCCCACGCGAACTTTCTGGAGGGTGCCCGGCAGGGCGTCGATGCCGACCTGTTCTGGCCCGGAGTGGGTGAGCTGCCCGCCAGCGAGCTGATCCTGCGCCACCTGCTGCCGCTGGCCCACGAGGGCCTGGACGCGTGGGGTGTCGACCCCGCCGTGCGTGACCGGCTGCTCGGTGTGGTGGAGGGCCGGTGCAAGACCGGCATGAACGGTGCCGAGTGGCAGACCAATGCCGTGCAGCGTTTCGAGGCCGCTGGAATGTCTCGGCCCGAGGCGCTGCGGCGAATGGTGGCCGCCTACGCGGAATGCATGCACGCGAATAGGCCGGTCCATACCTGGGAGCTGCCCTAATACTGAATGAGAAAGCCTCAGAAATGGTATCGCACCGGTGGTATCCGGGCTCATGCTTGCTACCATTCGCGAGTTCACACGTGAGGTAAGGATGCCGATGGCGACACCACCGCGGCACGAGCGGCCAGAACCGGCGTCCACTGGGTTCCGGCTCTGGCGCGAGCGCATCCGTGCGTCCCGGCCGCGCCGCGGTGCGAGCGTTGACCCCGTACCCCTCGACCGGCCCGCACAGACCGCCGGTGCCCTGCACGATGGTGGACGGCGGTGGGCCGATCCTGAGCCCGAGGCTGCGCCGCGACGAGTGAACGCCGGCCCGGCACCAGGACACGGCCGCGGCAAGCGGGCGGCCCGCGCCCCCATTGCGCGCAGTTCGTGGGTGCTCAACGGTGCCGCGATCGCTATCGCGGTGATGCTGGCTCCGGTGCTGACGGCCTCGTCGGCCACCACCGCGGCGCTCACTGCCTCATCGTCGGTGGCCGGCACCCCCGAGCCGAGCATCAGCTGGGTGCCCACCGACCCGCGGTTCTCGCCCGCACCCGGTCAGCAGCCGCTGTACGACCGCTCGGCGCAGCGTGACGCCGTCGATGCCGATGACACCGACGACACGTTGGCGGCACCGCCGCCCCGCGCCTCGGTCACCCCGAACGGCAGCCAGTTCGTGTCGCCCGTGCCGGGTGCGATCACGGGCGGTTTCGGCATGCGGTTCCACCCGATCCTGCACTACTGGCGCATGCACAACGGCGTTGACATGCACGCGGCGTGCGGCACGCCGGTGGTTGCGGCCTACCGGGGCACAGTCGTGCAGGCCGGCCGCAACGGCGGCTACGGCAACCTGGTGGTGATCGACCTGGGCGTCTACCAGGGCAAGCCGACACTCACCAAGTACGCGCACCTGTCGCGCATCGGGGTGACCGTCGGACAGAAGGTCGAGACCGGCCAGGGCATCGCACTGTCGGGCACCACCGGGCTGTCGACCGGGTGCCATCTGCACTTCGAGGTCAAGGTCAACGGCTCCTACGTCGACCCGTCGCCATACCTGACCGGCAAGCCGTCCCCGCGCCCCAGCGGCACGATCCCCAACCTGGGCCCCACCACGAGCCCCAGCCCGAAGGCCGTCGCCACGCCATCGCCCAGCCCGTCCCAGACGAAGTCGGCAAAGCCCACGCCCAGCCCGTCCCCGAGCACCAAGACGCCGAAGCCCACCCCGAGCCCCACACCGTCGAAGACGCCCAAACCCACGCCGCCGCCGAACACCGGCCCGACGCCGACCCCCACACCGACCCCCACCTCGTCCGAGCCCAGCCCGACCCAGACCGAGTCGGCGGGCCGGGCCAGCAACGACCCCTCGCCGTCGGACTCGTCCACGCCGTAGGCTCACCCCCTGATGACCGGGGTGATCGCAGGCTGGCGGCGCCGGCGACTGTTCGCCTCGCCCACCCGCAAGCGTCGCGCGGTGCCGCGCTGGGCCTGGCTGCCGTTCGCCGTGCTGGCCACCCTGCTCGGCCTGCTGGCCGCACTTCGTGCCCTGGGCCTGGACGGACCGGACTGGTTGCTGTGGTTGACCGATCCCCGGCAGCCGGTGGTGCCGGCGGTGTTTCTCGGTTCGATCGTCGCCGCGGCCGGCCTGTACGGACGGGCCCGGCACGTCGCCGGCCGGGTGATCGGGGTGTTGAGCCTGTCGGCCTTCGCGGTGGGTGCACTGGTGTTGGGACTGGCGTCGTATGTGAACTGTGCGCCCCAGGGGCTGCCGTTCTTCGAGCCACTGACCTGGGTGTTGTCGGGTAACGGTGCCGAGCCCTGGGGGGCCGGGCCCGGTTGCCCCACCCACACCCCGCTGGCGGCGCATCTGGCCCGGCTGTGCACCCTGTGGGGTGCGCTGGCCGGGGTGGTCGGCATCGTGGTGGCCAGCATGCGCCGGCAGATCGACCGTTGGCGGGCGTTCTGGAGCCGGCGTTCGGTCGTGATCATGGGGTCCGCGCCGCAGGTGGCACCGGTCGTGCGGGTGCTCGCGGCCGCGCTGGCACCCAAGACGGCCCTGGTGCTGGTCGCCTCGGGCGGCGACGAGACCTTTCTCGCGAACACCCGCACCATGGGTGGCCGGGTGCTGGCCTCGGACACCGTCGATGCCGAGGCGCTCACCCGGGTGCTGACCACCCGCGGACGTATCTGCGCCAAGTCGGTGCACGTGATCGAAGAGCGGGTACCGGAGGCGCTGGCCGGCTTCGCCCGGGTGGCGCGGGCACTGGACGCTGCGAAGGCCAACGAGGCGATGGTCACCCGGGTGCTGGTGCGCATCGATGACCCGTGGGCAGCCGAGAACTGGCGCCGCGCCACGATCAGCCCGCAGCGCGCCTGGCTGGCCGACGCATTGTCGGCCACCGAGCAGACGGCGCGGGCGATCGTGGCGCGGATCGAACTGATCGGGGCGCGTCGGCTGGTACTGGCCGGGCAGGGTGACCTGGCGGCCGCCGTGCTGGCCGAGGTGGCCCGGACCGAACGCGAGCGCCGGGTGCTGACGCCCACGCAGCGACTCGATCCGCTCGAGGTCACCCTGGTCGGCACTGCAGCGGCGCAACTGGCCGCCGATCACTCCGCGCAGCAGGCCCGGTTCGGCAACGACAGCGGCATCGACTCGGTGCGCGTGATCGACGATCCGGCGTCCGATCCGGTGCTGGTGGTCGCCGGGCGCAGTGAGCTGACCACGCTGCTGGTGATCGCCGACCCGGTACCGGCACTCAACCGGCCCACCCGGCTGGCCGGACAACTGCCTGAGGTGACGATTCTGGCCGTCGACCCAGCCTCGACCGAGATACCCGAGCAGCCGTTGCTCGGGCGGCTGACCAGCTTCGGGATCGCCCTGCTCAGCGGCCAGGATCCGCCCGAGGATCACTGGACCCGGATGGCCCGGCTGCTGCACACCGCCTACCTCAACCAACTTGGTGACGCGGTGGGCAGCCGGCCCTCTGCTCAGCCGTGGGCCGAACTGCCGCAGTTCTTCCGCGACAGCAACCTTCGCCAGGTGCACAGCCTCTTCTCGGGCGTGGCCCTGCTCGGTCGCACCTGGGCGGCGCAGGGCACCGGCGAGCAACTGGACCCGGCCGAGATCGACTTTCTGAGCCGGCGCGAGCACGATTCGTGGCGTCGCTTCTACCTGGCCAACGGCTGGCGGCAGGCGGCCGTCCGCGACGATTCGAGGCTGTACCACGACTGGCTGGTCGAGTGGGACAAGTTGCCGCCGCCTGCGCGGGTGCGCACCACCGGCAGCGTCCGGCGGGCGTTGGCGCTGCTGGACGTGGCCGGCTACCGATCCGAGCGCGAAACCAGGCTGCTGCCCTTCCGCCGATTGGGTGAGGTGCGGGCCACCCGGGCGGAGCGGCCGCTGACCTGGCACACCGAATCCGGGGCCACCATGCGGGCGGCGGCCGGCGACTGGCTGCTCACCGATCCCCAGACCTCGCGGCAATGGTCGGCCGACCCGCAGGCGTTCGCCGCCGCTCACGAGCCGCTGGGCGGCGACCGGTACCGCCGAACCGGCTTCGTCCAGGCGCGTCCGGCCCACCTGCACGAGCAGGTGGCGACCCTGGAGGGCCCGGCGGTGGCCGCACCGGGGGACTGGCTGGTCGAGGGCGACCTGCACGAGCGCTGGCTGGTGCCTGCGGCCCGGTTCGCAGCTGCGTACGAGGCGGTGTGAGGCGACGACCTGTCGTAGTCTGTCAAGACTCGAGCGGCGCGGTTGCCCGAGTCTTGGTGCATGACATTGTTCGCCCACCGCTGCCATCAGTACGGGAGGAACGCTAGCGTGGAGCCATGACGATCAACACTGCCCCCACCAAACTCTCGGTCATCGGCGCCGGTGCCGTCGGCTCGTCCCTGGCCTACGCCGCGTTGATCCGTGGCTCGGCTCAACGGATCGCCCTGTACGACATCAATGACAAGAAGGCCGACGCCGAGGTGCGCGACCTCAACCACGGCACCCAGTTCACCCCTTCGTCCGGTGTCGAGGGGGGTGGCAACATCGAGGTGGTCAAGGGTTCCGACGTGGTGATCATCACCGCCGGCGCAGCCCAGCGGCCCGGCCAGACCCGGCTCGAGCTGGCCGAGGTCAACACCAACATCCTGAAGTCCCTGATGCCGCAGCTGCTCGAGCAGGCCCCGAACGCGCTCTACGTGCTGGTCACCAACCCCTGTGACGTGTTGACCGTGGTGGCGCAGAAGGTGAGCGGGCTGCCCAGCACGCAGGTGTTCTCGACCGGCACCATGCTCGACACCTCGCGACTGCGGTTCGCGATCGCCGAGGTGGCTCGCGTGTCGACTGCGCACGTGCACGCCAATATTCTCGGCGAGCACGGCGACACCGAGTTTCCGGTCTGGTCGAGCGCCAAGATCACCAGCATCCCGATCCGCGAGTGGGTGGACTCCACCGGTCATCAGGTCTTCGACGAAACCATGTTGCAGCAGCTCGGTGACGAGGCCATGCACGCCGCCTACCGGGTGATCGAGGGCAAGGGCGCCACCAACTACGCCATCGGTCTGACCGGTGCCCGCCTCACCGAGGCGCTGATGAGCCCGACCCGCACGTCGTTCCCGATCTCGAGCGTGCTCGACGGATGGCACGACATTCACGATGTGGCACTGTCCATTCCCACCCTGGTATCGAGTAAGGGCATCGACCGGGTGCTCGACGTGCCGCTGGACGATGGCGAGATCGCCAAGCTGAAGAACTCGGCGGCCACCCTGCGCGCCACCCTGAAGACTCTCGGCTTCTGACCTCCTATTTGATCGCCTTGGCGCTGGCCGCGACCGACGTGGCCAGCGCGAGGGCTGCCGTCCGCTGGTCGGACGAGCTGCCGCCCAGCCCGAGCACACGCACGTAGTAGTCGTTGTCGACGGCAACCAGCGCCGTGGTGGTGATGCCCTCGCCGGTCACGCCCGAGCGGTCGTCGCCGGAGTAGTTCTCATCCTGGCTGATTGTTTTCAGTTCGGCCTCGAGAGCCTTTGCGCCCACGTCGTGCACCACCTGCACCGACAACAGGGCGCCGCCGTCGGTGCCCAGTAGCGCGCATTCGCCGGCCCGCGTGCCGGCCACGAACGTGTTGAGTTCACGCAGGTCGGTCACCGGCCGGCCGATCACCGCCGTCGCCGCAGCGGCCTCCACGCGGTCGGTACACAGCTGCGTCCGGTCGCCGATCACGGAGGGTGCGACGCTGGGCGAATCGTTCGCCGAGCAACCGGTCAGCGCGCAGGTCGCCACGCAGCCGAGCACGAGCATGCGCCAGGCGGCGGTCCGGAGGACCATAGATCGAGTGGGGCTGTGGTTCGGGGCGGGACGGCCGGGCGGCATGCGTCCGAGATTACCGGGGTCGACGGGTCTCGATCGTGGTCGGACGGCGGCGCTTCGGCCGGTAGGCTGTGCCCGACGCCCCTTCAGATTGGACGCCGATGCTGCCGCTCATCGCACCCGGATTTCTGCTCGAGCAGAACATTCCCCTGGCGATCGTGATCGTCGTCTTGTCGTCCGTGGCCTACGCCGGCGGCTCGACGCTGCAGCACCTTGCGGTCAGCCGGCTCGTCGATCAGCACGCCGAGAACCGAGCGATGAACCTGCGCCAACTCTGGCGGCTGATCCGAACCCCGTTGTGGCTGCTGGGGCTGCTCACCATCGTCGTCGGCGCGTCGGCGCACATCTTCGCGCTCACCCTGGCACCGGTCACCGTGGTGCAGCCCGTCGGCATTCTGGCCGTGCCCTGGGCGGTGCTGATGTCGGCCCGCATCCACCGGCACACGGTGACGCGTGCGATGTGGGGGGCGGTGGCGATGACGGTGGCGGGCATCGTGCTGTTCACCGTGCTGGCGGCCAGCCGCGCCTCGGAGAACACGGTGCTCGATCCGGTCGTGATCGCGGCCGGCTGCGCGGTGATCATCGTGATCGGCACCACGTTGGGCCTGCTCGGTTGGAAGGGCCCGGTGCAGTGGCGGTGCCTGGCGTGGGCCTCCGGCGGTTCGTTCTTCTACGGCATGTCGGCCGGCATGGTGAAGGCCACCTCCGAGGTGATGCGGCACGAGAACTTTCACGGCCGCCCGGTGTTCTGGGTGGTGGCGCCGCTGTTGGTGCTCTCGTACGCAGTGGGTGGATTCATGGTGCAGCAGGCCCTGGCCAACGGCCCGGCCGAGGTGACGGTGGGATCGATGACCACCACCGACCCGATCGTCGCGGTCAGTTTCGGGCTGATCGTGCTGGGTGAGGGTGTGCACATCACGCCGCTGGTCGGGGTGGGCATGCTGCTCGCCGGCGCCCTGGCGGTGTGGGGCGTGGTCGTGCTGTCGCGACATCACCCGGACGCCGCCCGTCCGGTACCTGCGGGGCACGACACGCCCGCGCGGGCGAGCGTCGAGACTCAGCCCTTGACCGGCAGCGCCGAGATCTGACGCCCTGTGGCCGTGGCCAGAATGATCGTCGCGTCTTCGCGCGGCATCGGAAAGAACACGTAGCCGGTTGCGGGTCTGCCCGGGGCCGCGGTGCCGGTGCGAAGGTCGGGCGAGGCTGAACTGGCGGTCGGTTGCACGACGGTCGTTGACGCGTTCGCAAATGCGATGAAGCTGAATGAGAGCGCCGCCGAGTCGGCGTCGATGCGCAGCTGCAACTGCAGGCCCTCGTCGGTCCACTTCTGATCGAGAATCTGCCAGCGGCCCTGTTGGCCGCCCGGTGCGCTGAACGGCTGCCCCGGCTCGGCCGAGGCGGTCGGGGTCGCGCTGGGGGACGCACTGGGCTGCGCGGGCTGCGAGCGAACGTACGAGCCCACCCCGATCACCAGCGCCAGCACGACCAGAGCCACGATGGTGGCGATCATCGGCGTGCGGTTGGGCGGCGGTGCGAACTGGTTGATCGACACCGACTGCGGCGGCGCCTCGCCCAGCGCCCGGGTCGGATCAAAGCGGGAGGCTTGGGGGCCGGTCGGCTGCGTTGCTCCCGGGGGGCCCGGGTACTGCTGTTGGGGGTACTGCTGTGGGGGGTACTGCTGTGGGGGGTACTGCTGCGGCGCGGGGGACTGCGCCGCCGGGGGCCATGGCTGCGCGCCCCAACCGGGCGGCGTGGAGCCGGGCCCCTGGGGCGGCGGCCCGCCGGGCCATCCGTTGCCGGGTGTGTTGGTCATCACCACGAAGGTTACCCGTCGGCGGGTTGTTCACACCCGGCCACGGATCTCGAGCATTTTGAACACTGGCGGCGGGCTCGGTCGGTCAATGATGGTATGACGGCTGACTCGATCCCGACCGCCCACATCCGGGGCATTCCAGACCTGCTCGGGGTGATTCCTCACCTGCTGGGCTTTCATCCGACCGAATCGGTCGTCTTCATCGTGATCGATCAAACCAGGGTCGAGCTGACCGCCCGGGCCGACCTCGCCGAGCTGCAGCCCGCGGGCCACATCGAGCTGCTGGTCGACCGGCTGCTGGTGCGCTGGCCGGCCGCCCGGGTGTGGGTGGTGGCCTACAGCAGGTCCGAGCAGGCCGGCTGGCGGGTGCTGCGACGCGCTGCGGCGCACCTGGCGCATGCGGTGGCCGGCGAACCGATCTGCGTCAGCGGGCGGTGGTACCGGGTGGGTGACATCGACGCGCCGCGCCACGCTCACGATCCGGCCAGCAGCCAGAGCGCAGCCTCGGCCACCGTGCACGGGCTGCAGGCACGCCCCAGCCGGTCGGTGCTGCGCCGCAGCGTCCAGATCGACCCCGATCAAGCCTACGAGGCCGAATGCGCATGGCTGGCCGCGACCGAGCGCTTGCAGAATCTTGCCTCGGACGCCCGTCCGGCAGCCATGGTCACGGCGCTCAGGGCGGGCTTGTCGAATCCCGCCCAGCTGACCCGTGACGAGCTGGTCTGGCTGGCGGCGCTGTGCCTCGACCCCGATGCGCGCGACCGGGCGCTGATCGCCATCACCCACGACAATGCCGAGGCCTGCGTCGAGCTCTGGGTGCTGGTGGTGCGGGCGTGTCCGATGGGGCTGCAGGGTCACGCGCTCGCGCTGGTGGGCTGGGCCGGGTGGGTCAGCGGCAACGGTGCCTTGCAGTGCGTCTGCCTCGAAGAGCTGGACGCGATACAGGCGTCCCTACCGCTTCAGCGCATGCTGAACGACCTCAATCAGGCGATAGTGCCGCCCAGCTTCTGGACCGAACTGCGCGCCAAGCTGGCCGCGGCGCTGACCCCGCTGGATGAGTCACAGATGGGCGCCGACGAGGCTGCCGGCGGCATAGGTGAGCCCCATGGCGAGTGTGCCGACGATCAGGTTGCGTAAGATCGGCCGCACAACGGGTGAGCTGCCCAGCCGGGCGCTGGTGTAGCCGGTCACCAGCAGGGCCAGCAGCACCGCTGCGAGAGCGACCGGCAGCCGTGTACCCACCGGCGTCAGCACCATGGCCAGCAGCGGAACGAACGCTCCCACCGTGAACGACACCAACGAAGCCAGGGCGGCGTGCCACGGGTTGGTCTGCTCGTCGGCGCTCACGCCGATGGAGTTCTCGGCGTCGCGTTGCGTGCTGACCGACACGTACTCGCCGCCGGCCATGGACAACGCGCCCGCCACCATGCCGGCCACTCCCGCGATGAACAGCGCAACCGAGTCGTTGGTGGCACCTGCCACCCCGAACACCAGGCCGGCGGTCGACACGATGCCGTCGTTGGCGCCCAGCACGCCGGCGCGCAGCCAGTTCAGTCGCGACGCCAGTGCCGCGCCCCGAGGCTCGTCGCCCACGTCGGCGGCATCCCGGGCGTTGGTGACGCTGGTGCTTCGCATACCCCAACTGTGAACTCGTGCACGGTGGGTCGCAAGCAAGGTGAGCCTGTCCTTCGAGCCTGCGCGCGTGGTCAACAGCACGCCTGTGACAAGGTGAGACAGCGACGAAGCGGGCCTTGAAGGCTCGATCGGCGGTGCTCTTTTCCGGTGCTGCGAGCCGACCGCTGGCCCGGTTCCGCATGGGGTCGACGGCGGTCTTTCGGGTGAAGTGCGCCGACCGCTGACCCGGTTGTGCCCAAGGTCGCGACGACTTTGAACGATCGCCGAACGACGGGCACATGCTGAAGGTATGGCAGCTCGAGCACGCCTGGCAGCCGACGACGAACTCTCCGAGGTCGTACGCCGACGCCTGCAGACACTGTTGGCCGAGATTCCACCTCGGCGGGCGGTGCCTGCCCAAGCCGACGATCGGGCGGTGACGCCGCCACACCTCGACGATGGCCCCGTCCGGTTCGATGAACCCGCGCCGTCCCGGGTTGTTGCACCGTCCGAGACGGGCGACGATGACGACCTCACCGACGACATCCCCGCGGTCCGGGCGAGCGGGTCGCAACGGCCCGGCTGGTTGCCGACGATGGGCCCCGCGGTGCGTCAGTTCGTGCGTGAGCACCTGGTGGTGATCGGCATCATCGTGCTGAGCGGCTGTCTGTGGGGCGGGTACTCATTGTTCCAGGCACGCACCACGGCGGTGGCCGCTCCCACCACCCCCCCGAGCGTGCAGGTTAGCGTGGCCACCCCCAGCGCCTCCGCGACGCCGGTGCTGCTGGTCCATGTTCTGGGCGAGGTGAGGCGTCCGGGTGTGGTCACCCTTCCCGGCGGTTCACGGGTGCAAGACGCGTTGAAGGCCGCCGGCGGCCTCACCGACAAGGCCGTGCCGGGTGATCTCAACCTCGCCGCCCCGGTCAGTGACGGCACCCAACTGGTGATCGGACGCAAGGGCAGCCAGGTGCGTGCCTCCACGGCGGCCTCCGGTACCTCCACCGCAGCCGCTGATCCGACTCTCGACCTGAACACCGCCACACTCGAGCAACTCGACACGCTGCCCGGAGTCGGGCCCGTCACAGCGGCCAAGATCCTGGCCTGGCGCGAGGCGCATCAACGATTCCGCAGCGTCGCCGAACTGCAAGAGGTCGACGGCATCGGGCCCAAGAGCTACGCCCAGATCGCCCCACGTGTCCGGGTCTGAGCAGGCGCGCAGCGACCGGATCACAGCCGGGCGCGCAGACGGCTCGAGCGCACCCGACCTGCGCCTGGTCCCGGCCGCGCTGGCGGCCTGGGCCGGTATGTGGGTGGCCACCGCTGCTCAGCCCGCATGGTTGACGCTGGGCACACTGCTCGGCTGTGCCACGGGGCTCCTGGGTCGTCGGCGCCGCTCATGGCGACTTGCGGCGGTCGCCCTGGTGCTGGTGGGCTGCATGGCGACCGGGTGGGCCCGATGGTGGTGGCAACAGCACGATCCGCTGGTCGCCCTCGCTGCACAGCAGGCGGTGGCCACCGCAGACCTGGTCGTCGTAGGCACGCCGCGAATGGGCCAACGCGAGGGCGTCCGTCCGCCGTGGTGGCTGAGCGCGGCCAGGGTGGTGTCGCTCGACTCGCGCGGTGAACGAATGGCCGGCGGTGCGGTGGTGCAGCTGAGCGCGAGCGGCGAACAGGTGGCGGCCTGGGCCGCGGTGGTGCCTGGCACCACGGTGCGGGCCGTGGTGCGGTTGGGTATGGCGGGGCCTGGCGAACAGCCCGAGGTGCAGGTACGCGCCAGAGAACCGCCGGTGGTGGTTGCTGCGCCCGGCCCGCTCGACGCAGCAGTGGAGCAGGTGCGAGCCGGGCTGCGGGCAAGCGTCGCGCACGTGTCGCACGAGCCGCGCGCCTTGGTGCCCGCGCTGGTCGTTGGTGACACCTCCGCCATGCCCGAGGGGTTGGTTGAGAGGTTCCGGGTCACGGGATTGACCCACCTGACGGCAGTGTCGGGCGCAAACCTGACGCTGTTGTTGGCCTTCCTGGGCACGCTGGCCCGGGCGTGTGGTGTGTTGGGTTGGTGGCTGCGTGGGTTGTTGACGCTTGGGGTGGTGGGCTTCGTGGTGTTGTGCCATGCCGAGCCGAGCGTGGTGCGGGCCGCGGCCATGGGCGTGGTGGGTCTGGTTGCGCTGGGTGCTGGTGGGCGTGGTGGCCAGGCGGTGCGGGCGTTGTGTGTGGCGGTGATGGTGATCGTGTTCGTCGAGCCGACGATGGCTCGCTCGGCGGGTTTCGCGCTGTCCGTTCTGGCCAGTGGCGGCATCGTTGCGTGGTCTCGTCCATGGACGGATCTGTTGGCCATGCGCATGCCACGACTGCTGGCGGAGGGCCTGGCGACACCGTTGGCCGCGCAGCTGGCCACGCAGCCGCTGGTGACGGCCATCTCGGGGCAGGTCAGCATCGTCGGCTTGGTCGCGAATCTTGCCGCCGGCCCGTTGGTGGGTCCGGCCACGGTGTTGGGCTTTCTGGCGGCCGCCTCGGCACTGCCCCTGCTGCCGCTTGCCATGGTGTTCGGCACGTTGGCGGGTTGGTGTGCGCAGGGGTTGTGTTGGATCGCCGGGCTGGGCGGACTGTTTCCGGGTGCGGCGGTCAGCTGGCCGGCCGGGCCGATTGCGCTGCTGTTGGTCCTGGCGGCCTGTGTCGGCCTGGTCCTGGTGATGCCGAGGCTGCTGCGCAACCCGTGGCTGGCGAGCGGCTGTGCGTTGCTGCTGGTGGCGGCCATGCTTCGTCCGCCGGCACCGCCCGGCTGGCCGCCCCACGATTGGGCCGTGGTGTTCTGCGATGTCGGGCAGGGCGATGCGACGTTGATCCGGTCGGCTCCTGCTGAGGTGGTGATCGTGGATGCAGGCCCCGATCCGGCCAAGTTGGCCACCTGCCTGCGCGACCTGGGCGTCGCGCGCGTGCCGTTGGCGGTGCTGACGCACTTTCATGCCGACCACGTCACCGGCATTGAGGTCGCCTTGCAGAACCACCACACCGACCGGGTGCTCGTCTCGGCCGCGAACAGCCCTTGGTCGGGGCGGCAGCTGGTCGAACGGGCAGCGTCCGGGGTGGGGCTGACGCAGGTGACGCCGGGCAGTGTGGTGCAGGCCGGTGCGGTGCGACTGGAGGTACTCGCCGTCCGCACCGCCGTCGACGTCACGTCCTCCGAAGAAGGCGAATCCGCGGGCGAGAACGACGGGTCGTTGGTGATGCGGTTCACCGTGCCGGGTCTGCGTCTGCTGTTGGCCGGTGACGTGCAGGAGGATGGCCAGCGCAACGCCGTCAGCTCGGGCGCAGACCTCAGCGCTGACGTGCTGCTGGTGCCGCACCATGGCTCGGGGCATCAGTTGCCCGAGTTCCTGGCGTCCACCAGGGCCACGATCGCGGTGTTCAGTGTGGGACTCGACAACGACTACGGTCACCCCGCGGTGCGCACGCAGCGGGCGGTCGAGCAACTCGGCATGCGGGTACTGCGTACCGATCAGCAGGGTTCGATCGCACTGGCCGTCACCGAGTCAGGCCTCGTTGTCACCACCCAGCGGTGAGCGAACGACAAGGTGTCGAAATGGGGCTCCGGCCCGGGTGTGGTACTGCGACTGGTGTGGCCGGAGGGGGGAGCGCGACTCTCCATGGTGCTGGCCCAGGCGATGCCGGCGATGCGCGTCGCGCGGCGAACTGGTCAGCAATCAACGCAAAGGGCAGTGGTGAGAACCCCCCACGATGCATCGGACGGTTGTGCATGACTCGGCACATGATGAGCCGCGGACAAGCGGTCTGTGGCCCGCGCCGGTGCGAGTGGCCTACTGGCTTGCCCGGCCCCGCGCGGACGTGCGTGCGACTGGGTGGGCATCGTGGGGTTTCGCGGGATCACCCGGTGATTTGCGTCAGTGCATCGGCAAGCCGGTGCACTCCGGTGATGATGTGTTCGTCACTGGCGGCGCAAGACAGGCGCAGGTGGTGTTCACCATGTTTTCCGAACTCTGCTCCTGGCCGAACGGCAACGCCATGGCTGCGCAGATAGCCGACCAGTTCGATCGAGCCGATCGGGGCGTCGTAGCGAGGAAAGAGATAGAAGGCGCCTTCGGGCGGTTGCACCTGCAGGCCGGTGACCACGCGCAGTTCGTCGTACATCAATCGCTGCCGACGCCGGTACGCCTCGCGCATACCGGCCACCTCGTCCGCGCAGTCGCTGAGGGCGACCAGGCCTGCCCGCTGTACGAAGGTGTTGGGCGAGCCCATGAAGCTGGCGTGGACGCGTCCGGCTGCTTCGATCACCGCCGGCGGACCCCACAGGTAGCCGAGGCGCCAGCCGGTCATCGCGTAGCTCTTGGAGAAAGTCTGGCAGTAGATGGTGCGCTCAGCCAGGCTGGGCACCTCGAGCGCTGACACGAATGGTGCGCTGGTGAAGACCAGGTCGGCGTAGGCCTCGTCGGTGAGTACCAGGGTGTCGGTGCCGTCCAGAGCGTCGCCGAGGGCTTCGAGTTCGGCGCGGGTGTGCACGATGCCGGTGGGGTTGGACGGGTTGCAGAACACGAACATGCGTGCCCCGGTCAGCGCCGAAGTGAGTGCATCGAGGTCCCAGTGCAGATCGTCGGCGAGTGGCACGTGCACGGCGCGTCCGCCGGCCATGGCGATCAGGTCGGCGTACAGCGAGTAGGTGGGGTCGGGTAAAACGACGACGTCGCCGGGATCGATCAGGCCGAGGATCGCTGAGGCGAGACCTGCGGAGCCGCCGTGGGTGACCTGGATGTGGTCGGGGTTGGCGGGCCGTCCGAGCAGGGTGCCGACCTGGTCGGCGAGTGCAAACCGTAGCTGCGGGTCGCCCTTGAGTGGCGCGTAGTGGGTCCAGCCGTCGCGGAGCGCGGCGGCTGCTGCCTCGACGATGGGTGCGGGGGTGGTGAAGTCGGGTTCGCCGACTGCGAGCGAGACGAGGTCGCCGGAGGAGGCGGGCTGCTGCACGCGGCGCGAAACCGCTTCGATGCGCCGTACAGCCTCGGCGGCGGTGATAGCGGGCGCGGTCAGGATGCTCATGGTGGTGCCTTTCGGGCTGGGTTGGCCGGGTGGATCGTTGGAGTGTGGTCAGTTGTCTGCGAGGGGGGCGCCGATGCTGCGGCTGAGGGCGACGTCAGAGCTGGTGTCCCGCTGCCGGGTGGGTGCGACGACGATCTCCTGGGCGCAGGCTCGGGCGGGAAGCCGGACGGCGAGCACGATGGCTTCGGCGACGTCGCCGGGCTGCAGCATGTGGATGCGCTCGTCGGCCGCCGGGGGACGGGGCCGGTTATCGAGGATCGGAGTGTCGGCCTCGCCGGGCAGCACTGTGATGGCGCGGATGCCGTCGCTGCGGAAAGTGCTGTGCAGGAAGGTCATGAAGTTGCGCACGCCCGCCTTCGCCGCGCCGTAGGCGGCTCCGCCGAGCAGGCCGGGGTTGACCGCGGCGAGCGACGAAACGGTGAGAATGGTGCCGCCACCCCGCTCGACCATGCCGGGCAACACCAGTCGCACCAGCCGGAAGACGGAGACCAGGTTGGTGTCGAGCACTGCGTGCAACTGGTCTTCGGGCAGGTACATCGGGTTCATCACCGCGCAGTTCGAACCGGCGTTGTTGATCAGTACGTCGATGGTGCCCAGTTCGGTGTGCACCCAGTCGATCAGCTGCTGGACGGCGGCCGGGTCGGTGATGTCGCATGGCTTGGCGTGTGCTGTGCCGCCGCCGTCGCGGATTGCTGTCTCGATGCCGGCGAGGGTGTCGCGGTTGCGTCCGACCAGCACGACGGTAGCGCCGTACTGCGCAAGCAGCCGGGCGGTCTCGCGACCCATGCCGGTGCCGGCTCCGGTGATCACGATCACCTGTGCGGTCAGGTCGTTCAGCATGTGCGGGCTCCTCGTCAGTTGGCGGTCGTCAGGCAGGCGCGGAAGGCGGCCTGCACCGTCCGGGCAAGAGTGGCCAGGGCGGCGTGTTGGGCGGCGGCCAGGGTGACCGCTTCGGCGCGGTCGATCCAGGTGAATCGGACGGTCTGGCCGGGAACCAGCTGGCCGATCAGGTTCAGGTCGGTGCGGGCGACGACGCCGATGATCGGGTACCCGGCGGTGAGGGTGCGGTACCTGCCGAGCAGGATCAGTTCATCATCGGCGTGCGGGATCTCCACCGCACCGACCGGTACCCCGTGGCTGACGATTTCGGGGCCTTCGGGGTGCACGACCGGTCCGCTCAACCGGACGCCGACGTGGTCCGATTCGGGCTTCACCCGGTACACATGGGTCTGCAGCAGGTCGTGCATGGCCGGCACCAGGCCGTGTTCGGCGGCCGGGACGACCCGGAGCGTCCAGCAGCCGTCCGCCGCTGAGGTGAGGCGTGGCACGTCGAACCGAAACAGTCCTGGACTGGGCCATTCGACCCGTGCCAGGGCATGTGGTTCGGCCAGGGTCACGGTGGTGCGGTTGGCCAGGCTCTGGTCGAAGCCCATCCGTTGGTCGGGTGCGGCGCTGTCGAGAAAACGGGGGGCCTGGATTTGCCCGCCGACCGCCAGGTAGGTGCGCAGCGCTCCGGTTCCGGATCCGATCGTGAGGGGTTGACCGGCGGGCACGAGCAGCGTCGACCATTGGGCGGCTGCGCTACCACCGATGGTCACCATCGCCGGGGCTCCGGTTACTGCGGCGAGCCAGGGGTCGCGCGAGACGACCGTGATCGGGCCGATGGTCTCGATCAGCACCTGGTCGACGGTGTTGCCGACCAGGGTGTTGGCCACGGTTGCAGACAATCGGTCGGCCGCGCCCCCGGCCGGCACGCCGCGCAGTTCGGTGTCGTGTCGCCCGAGGTCGGTCAGCTGGGCCCGCCAGCCGACCCGGGTGATCGTGAGTTGTTGGGTGGTGCTCATGAGGTTGTACCTGTGAGGAAACCCCCACGCAACCCTTCGAACTCGGTGGTATCGATGCGGGTGAACCGCAGAATGTCGCCAGGGGCGAAGGCGGTCGGGGCGGCGCGGGCGATGTCGACGATGGTGAGTGGCGTGCGGCCGACCACCCGCCATCCGGTGGGGCCCGGAAAGGGCTGGATGATGGCGTGTCGGCCGGCGATCATGATCGACCCTTCGGGAACGTTCGTGCGGGGTTGGCGCTGCCGGGACACCGGGGCGGGCAACGACAGCCCAGACATCATCGGTGCCATGGCCGCGGCGAGCAGCACGATGCTGAACTCTCCCTCCACCAACTGCGAAATGGTTTCCTCGGCGCTCAGCCCGAGTTCGTCCGCCACCGTGGGCAGGTCGGGTGCGGTGTCGTCGTCGAAGCAGACGGGCAGATCGAAGACGCGGCTGTTGCGGCTGCCCGCGGTGGGTGGCAGTTCGGAGATCAGATTGATGGAGTGGATCAGCTGATCCGGGCCCGTGCGGATGGGGTCGTACTCCACCAGGAACGATTCCAGGCCGGAGACGACGTCGGTGACTCCTGGGGGTCGGTGACTGGTGAAGGCGTCGCGTAGTTCGACCACCCGGCGCTGCCGTAGGTCGGCGTCCGGCGAGTCCACGGTCACCATGATCGCGGAGTCGCCGTATTCGACTACCTGTGGCAGCGCCAGGGTGCTCATGGTCGACCCTCAGCTCGCCTGCGCGACCAGGGCGCGCGACTTCTCGGCCAGCACCTCGCGCAGTCCGGTGGCTTCGATGCCGGCCGCGTCGAGGGCGCTACGCAGCGACTGGCCGTTGGCGAGCACCAGCGGGTGGTCGCCGTGCAGCAGCAGCACGTCGCAGTCATGGCCCAGCGGCACGACGTTGCCGTCCACGGTGGTGACGGTGCCGTCCTGCACGGCCTGCACGGCGCGGGCCCCTACCGCAGCCGCGTCGTGGATCAGTCCGCCGGGATGGTGCCTGCTGACCGGCCAGCCGTCGTCGCCGTACCCACGGTCGGCCAGGAAGACGTAGGCGACCTTCAGGCCGCGCTTCTCGGACTCCTCGGCGAGCACCCCGCGCTGGCAGACCACGATGTAGTCGTCGTTGTAGGCCTTGACGGCGTCGGTGATGGCGACCGCGTGGGTTCGGTCGGTCTGTGCAATCGAGCCCATCCGACCGTGCGGCGCCACGTGGCTGATGGTGCCGCCATGTACGCGGGCGAAGGCGTCCAGTGCGCCCAGCTGGTAGAGCACGTCGGTGCGGATCTCTTCTTCGGAGGCCTCGATCAGTCGGCGGCCGAACCCGACCAGGTCGGGATAACCGGGATGAGCTCCGAGCTCGATGCCACGCGCCACGCACTCGGCGACGGTGCGGTCGAGCACCCGTGGGTCGCCGGCGTGGAAGCCGCAGGCGATGTTGGACGTGGTGACCAGGCCGAGCAGATCGTCGTCGGCGCCGATGGTGTAGTTGCCGAAGCTCTCGCCGAGATCGGCGACGACCGCGACCTTGTTGATAGCCATGGGATTCTCCTTGTCGTATGGGTTGAGAACAGTGTGGGCTCAGTCGAGCGCGAGTGGCATGCCCTTGGTCTCCTTGACGAAGGCGAGGCTGACCAGGGTGATCACTGCGGTGATGATGGAGGCGAAGGCGGGCACCATGGAGTTGCCGGTGTTTTTGATGATCTCGGTCATGATCAACGGTGCCGAGCCACCGAAGAAGATGGTCGAGAGTGAGAAGCCGATGCTGTACGCGGAGTAGCGCACAGTGGTGGGGAACATTTCCAGCAACACGGTGTGCACGGTGGCGGCATGTCCGGAGAATGCGACCGCCATGACCATGGCACCGACGATGGCCAGCGCCATCTGGCCGGAGGTGATCAGCAGGAACATGGGGTAGGACGCCAAGGCCATGGCGACTGCCGAGACGATCAGCACGGGTTTGCGGCCGATCCGGTCCGACAGCCGGGCCATGATCGGGATCATGATCACCACGGCGATCAGACCGCACACGTTGACCAGCAGCGCCTGCAGCATGGTGAAGTTGTGGCCCTCGCCGAGCGAGGTCTTCAGGTAGGTGGGCATGTAGGCGAACAGCAGATAGTAGCCCGGCCCGTTCATTGCGGGGAGGAAGATGGTGAGCAGGATCGCCAGCATGTGCCGCTGGGAGGTGAACACTTCCTTGAGCGGATTGCGGGCTACCTGCTTCTCTTCCTTGAGCGCTTCGAAGACCGGGGTCTCCTCCATCCGGCGGCGGATGTAGAAGCCGATGTAGCCAAGCGGTGCCGCGAACAGGAAGGGGATGCGCCAGCCCCAGCTGCTCATTGAGTTGTCGCCGAGCACGGTGATCAGGAAGGCCGAGAAGGCGGAGCCGAACATGAGTGCAACGAAGGAGCCGACGGCGATCCATGACATCGAGAAGTTGCGGCTGCGGTCGTGGGCGTACTCACCGACGAATGACATGGCACCCGCCACCTCACCCCCTGCCGAGAAGCCCTGCAGGACCCGCAACGACACGAGCAGGATGGGGGCGGCGATGCCGATCACGGTATAGCTGGGGATCAGGCCGATGGCGGTGGTGGCGCCTGCGATCAGGATCAGCAGCACCGCCAGCAGGGTCTTGCGGCCCATGCGGTCGCCCGGGTAACCACAGATCACACTGCCGAAGGGGCGCGCGACGAAGCTGACCAGGAAGCCCACGTTGGTGAGGAACAGGGCGCCGGCTGCCGCCCCGCCCATCAGGTTCAGCGCGAGGTAGGTGGCCAATAGGCCGTAGATGCCGTAGTCGTACCACTCGACGAAGGAACCTACGGCGCCCGCCACGGTGGCACGTCGGACTTCCTTGTCGGTGACCTGCTTGGTGTAGCTGGCGGTGGCCGCCTGCTGTGGTGATGCAGTCATGATGTCCTCGCTGGGTTCGGGAGTTGGAGACTCACTTTCGGCGGCTTTCGTCGGCGCCTCGATATGAGAATGCATCTTACTTCAGCAGTTCGTCAAGAGGGTTTCGCACTCTGTAACGCGCTAGTCACATGCAGATCCATAGCGATCGTCATGCATCTGACACTCTCAGTGCCTTGCGTCTGCAGAAGGCTTGAGCCAAACTTGAAGTGACAAACAATTCTCAAATGAGAGGCAGTTCGATGAGCGGCATCATCCGAAGCAGTGAGTGGCAGAGGCCCGATCCGCAGTTGGTCAGGCAGTTCGCAGAGTTCCCGGTGGCTGTGATCGGAGACTCCATGGAGCGTCTGGACATCATCGACGGCGGCATTTCCCCAATCTGGACCGGCGCCCGTTGCGTCGGCTCGGCGTTGCCCATCTACACCACCGCCGGCGACAACCTTGCAATCATCGAGGCGCTCGCGCTGATCCGGGAAGGCGATGTCGTGTGCGTCAACGCCGGTGGGTACCCGGGAAGGGCGCTGATGGGCGACAACCTTGCACAGCGATTCGACGTCTTCGGTGCCGTCGGGGCGGTAGTCGACGGCTACGTCCGCGACCGCGATGTAATTGCAGAGTTGGGCTTCCCGGTCTTCGCCCGCGGCCTGACGCCGGCCGGACCATGGAAGAACGGCCCCGGCCGGATCGGCGAACCGATCGCACTGGGTGGCGTCGTGGTGAACCCCGGAGACATTGTGGCGGCCGACGCCGACGGCATCGCTGTGATTCGGCCAGGGCTGGCCGAAGCGATCCTCGCGAACTGCCGTGCAATGGCGCAGATCGAAGCGGAGAAGGACGCCGAAGTGCTCGAGTTGCGAGCCGCACGCATGGCCCGGTGAGCGCGCATCACTCACAGACGCTATCCTCGGGCCAGTCCCTGGGATGGTCGGCAGCCCAGAAGGAGCAACGATGCCAAAGGCGATACGCAGCGACACTGCGCGAAACCGGCGACAGATCATCAAAGCCGCCGCCGATCTGGTGGCGGCCGAAGGTCCCAATGTGCGCATGAGCGATGTCGCAGAACGCGCCGAAGTCTCACTCGCGACGGCCTATCGCCACTTCAGCTCGGTGGACGAAGCACTTGTGCAATACCGCATGGACGCAGGTCTGAAACTCTACGCACACAGCGTCTCCTCAGAAGCGCGCGGACTCGAGTTGCTCAAAGACGTCAGTGACTACTGGATCACTCTCGTGCTGCGTCACGGTCGTGTCATGGTCACGACCCGGTCACGCGAGGGATTCCTCAAGCGGCTCCGATCAGGAGCCCGCTACCTCACCGTGGCTGCCGACGCTCTCGATGAACCAATCCGTCAAGCGGCCGCCGAACTCGGCCTGCCCGACCCCGGCGATGAGGGCATGTTCCTGTGGAACATGATGTTCGACCCACGCGAAATCTTCGACATGGTCGAGACGCTGGGACTCACCCAGGAGCAAGTCGGGCAGCGATTGGTCGGGGCCTTCTGCGGCGCACTTCAAGGCTGGATCCACGCCAGCAGCAGCCGCTCCCAGCCAGAGGCAACGACACAAGCAAGCTAGGATAGGAGCGGCTGCGAAACGCTGAACGGTCGCTGGTCACGCTCGTCCAGACCCGTGCGATTGAGGGGCTTCGACAAGCTCAATCAACGGATTGCTCGTCGATCGGCGTCTCCCGATATCGTGCGAGGCCTTGCCCACACCATGGCTGGTTGCCCGGCCTCTGTCGACCTGGCGTGTGACGACTCTGACCTGAGCCGCGTGCGAGGCGTCCAGCGTCACTGCGTGTGGGTGCCGACTGGCATGCTGAGGGTGTGACCGCACCGTTCGCCACCGCCACGCTCGTCCAGGGCCCGGAATCGCTGCTGGCCGAACGTGCGGTCCAGTCGCTGGTGGCGCAGGCCCTTGAGCGGCGTGCGGACGCCACCGTGTCGCGACTGAGCGCCGGTGGACTCGATCGGGGCACGTTGGCCGAGTGCACGGCCGGATCCTTGTTCTCGCCGGCGGCGGTCGCAGTCATCGAGCAACTGGGCGACCTGCCGTCCGAACTGGCCGACGACCTGGTGGCACTCGCGCAGCAGCCTGGTGACGATCTGGCGTTGATCATGGTGCATGAGGGCGGTGCGAAGGGCCGGGCGTTGCTCGAACGGCTGCGCAGGGCCGACGTCACGCTGGTCGAGGCGTCCACCGTGAAGACCTGGGAGTTGCCGCAGTTCGTGATGGCCGAGGTGCGCAAGCAGCAGGGCCGCATCGACCGCGGCACGGCAGAGGCATTGGTGTCGGCGGTGGGCAGCGACCTGCGCAGCGTCGCCGCCGCGGTCACCCAATTGCTCGCCGACACCGAGCATGCCACCATCACCGCCGCGGACGTACAGCGCTACTTCGCCGGACGTGCCGAGGTCAGCGGTTTCGCCATCGCCGACCACTGCCTCGACGGCAACAGGGAGGCGGCGCTGAGCAGCCTGCGCTGGGCGTTGGAAACCGGGGTGGCGCCCGTACTGCTGACCAGTGCGGTGGCATCAGGCCTGCGCAACCTGGGTAAATACCTCGGCGCGCGCGATGATCGGCTTCGCGACATCGAGTTGGCCAAGCGGATCGGCGTGCCGCCTTGGAAGCTGAAAGACCTCAGCCGCCAGTCGCGAGGCTGGACGAGTGCCGGCGTTGCGCAGGCCATCCGGCACACCGCCACGGCCGACGCCTCAGTCAAGGGCGCCTCAGGTGATGCCCAATACGCCCTCGAAGTGCTCGTGCTGACCGTCATCGAGTCCCGCGGCAGACCGCGACAGGGGACGCCCAGTAGATGACGTCCAGTAGCTAGCGCCAGGGGAGCGGAGCGATCGCTGAGGGGTGCGAGCACTTGGTTGAGTCCGCCCGGACGGGCGAAACCCGCCCTGCGGTGGGGGGAGTACCGCGGGCGGGTTCCGCGCTCGTGGGGGGCCTCAGCGCACCGTGCGCTCGGCCAACGGGTACGGCGGGTGGCGGCGCGCGCCGTCCGATGCTGGCACAGCCAACCATACGTCGCGAGTCGTCGGCAACTTGGGGGAGGAGGGCCCCCGATGGCTGGCACGAGCGGCCATCGAACAGTGGCGCCGAGGTTGATCAGTGCGCGCACGCTGATGGCTGTCCAGGGTGCCGGCGTCGGGCTGAGCACGCGAAAACGCCGCTCGACCAGGTCGAGCGGCGCAGCGTCGGATCAGCTGCCGACGCGTTCGCTCAGAGCGAGGCGGCCTTGGCGGCGATTGCCGACTTGCGGTTGGCGGCCTGGTTGCTGTGGATGACGCCCTTGGACGCGGCCTTGTCGAGTGCGCGGCACGCGGTGCTGGCCAGGGTTTGCGCCTTCTCGGCGTTGCCCTCGTCTGCGGCCTCGCGGAACCGGCGCACGTGGGTACGCAGCGCCGACTTCACGGCCTTGTTGCGCTGGCGAGCCTTCTCGTTCGTCTTGATGCGCTTCATCTGGGACTTGATGTTCGCCACAGGGCTTGCCTCTTCGGTACTTGATACTGGGTGCGCGTCCAGACGCGGACGCGACCACCAACCCTACCAAAGCTGCCAGCAGGGCACCAAAACACGCGACCTCGGACCAGAACCACGAGTTCTGGCTGTCGCAGCGGGGAGATAACGCCGGTAGGGGACCCGCCGCCAGGTGGTCACTGACCGCACCCGCGCGGCACAACGACCGAGTTGGACCACCACTTCAACTGTTCTGAACAGGTCGCTGTTGTGAGATTGTGTCGGCATCGTCGTCTGGAACGCTCAATTCGTCCGGTGACCCAAGGGTGGCGGTGCAGCCGACTTTCATGCTGGACCCGAAGCGGAAGGCCCCCAACGGACCCTCGGTTTCCGACGCCCGGGGCGGGGTGTGTTGCATGTGCTGCTCGGCTTTGCTGTGGGCATCGCGATGAACTCGATCCCCATCCTGTTCCTGTGGGTCACCGGTCAGTACGAACAGCTCGCGGGGGCCGCAGGATCATCCTCAGGGGCGTCGGCTCTACCCATGCTGCTGCTACTCGCAGTGGCGGTGATAGCGCAGGGATCCAATGAAGAGATCCTGATCCGCGGGTTTGCACTGCAGAGTTGGGGCCAGAAGCTGCCTGCGTGGTTGCCGATCTTCGGGCTGTCGTTGCTGTTCGCGCTGCTGCACGGCGTCGCGACCTCGCCCATCCCGCTGTCGATGATCTTCTTCTACGCGGTGTTCGCGACGTTCGTGGTGCTGTGGCAGAAGTCGCTGTGGCTGATCTGCGGTATCCACGCCGGGTGGAACTTCGCGATGGGCAACATCTTCGGCATTCCGGTCAGCGGACTTCCGCCACGCACCCACAGCCTGCTGTTCCTTGGTCCGACGGAGGGTTCCGCCGACTGGCTCACCGGTGGCATCTTCGGCACCGAGGGCGGACTTCCCGCCGCACTCACCGTGTTCGTCTTCGCCATCCTTGCGTACCTGCTCTTTCGCCGCAGCACACGCACTGAACGATCGCTGGTCGAGCCTGTGTGACCCCGTCCGAGTAGGGGTTTCAAGCTCAACCAACGGATGCCGCCGTGATCAGCACGTCCCTCGCGTGGGCAGCCCACTCGACCCGTCACCGAGGGCCATCAGGCCGCCGCCACGGTCCCGCCGTTGTCTGGGGTGCCACGGAGACTCACCACTGAACGAGCACCCGTTGCTCGGTCACATTCGCGTGCAGCATCAGGCCTGGGGTGGCGGCCACGTGGATCACTGCGTCCAGTGCGTCGTCCGGGGCGCTGAACGGGTACTGGTTGGGCCGCTCCAGCAGCCGCTGGGGTCGGAACACCACGTCGGGACGGTCGTCGAACACCGCCGCGTAGAAGACACCCGACTCGACCAGTTCCTGGAAGAAGTGGCTGCCATACGACAGTTCGGGCCGGAAATCGCCCTCGGAGTAGGTGGTCTCGAACAGCCCGACGAAGCCGTTCAGGTCGGTGAAGTGGGTCGGTACGCCGAGCGAGGGCATTGACGTTCCCCAGCGTCCCGGTCCGATCAGGATCGCCGCACCATCAAGCGCCCGGTTGAGTTCGCCGATCCGCTTGGCCACTGCGTAGCGATCGGGTTGGCCCAGCCCCAGGTAGGCGTCCGGACGCACCCACACCACCTGCCCGACCGGCCGCCGGACGTTGCCACCCACGAAGTCGCCCCGGCCGCTCACCCGGCACCGCGCC
>RRZU011127681.1_pt1 | contig 27891 bp, 27 predicted proteins | sample 2165561 | NCBI WGS metagenome assembly RRZU01 (sample SAMN10456909, study PRJNA506462) | wastewater metagenome | isolation source: wastewater sludge | place: USA: Moscow, Idaho | reverse complement strand
TTTCAATGCTTATCTTCGGCGGCTTGCCGCTTAAACGCAGAATCCAGGGTTATTTATGACGCGCTACATCTTCGTCACAGGCGGTGTTGTTTCTTCATTGGGGAAGGGTATTGCCTCAGCATCATTGGCGGCTATTCTTGAGGCGCGTGGCTTAAAAGTCACCCTGCTAAAGCTCGACCCCTATATTAACGTTGATCCAGGGACCATGAGCCCGTTTCAGCATGGTGAGGTTTTTGTCACCCATGATGGTGCAGAAACTGACCTCGATTTAGGTCACTACGAACGTTTTGTGAACACCACCATGACGCAAAATAACAACTTCACCACCGGACGGGTGTATGAAGAAGTCTTGCGTCGTGAGCGCCGTGGTGATTACTTGGGTGCCACCATCCAAGTTATTCCACACATTACCGATGAGATTAAGCGCCGCATCATTAAAGGTGCCGGTGATGCCGATGTGGCTATGGTAGAAATTGGTGGCACCGTGGGTGATATTGAATCGCAGCCCTTCCTTGAAGCAATTCGCCAATTGCGGGTAGAGGTGGGTGCCAAGCGCGCTATGCTGATGCACTTAACCTTAGTGCCCTATATCGCTACTGCCGGTGAAACCAAAACCAAGCCCACGCAGCACTCAGTTAAAGAGTTGCGCTCAATTGGTTTGCAGCCGGATGTCTTGGTTTGCCGCTCAGATCGCTCCATTGATGTATCTTCGCGCCGTAAAATTGCGTTGTTTACCAACGTCGAAGAGCGTGCAGTGGTCAGTTTGCCAGATGTGGACACTATTTATAAAATCCCCGGTATTTTGCACAGCCAAGGCTTAGATGACTTTGTCATGGAGCGCTTTGGCTTAGAGTGTGATGGCGCTGATTTATCTGAGTGGGATCGGGTGATTGATGCCAAGCTCAACCCTAAACAAGAAGTCACCATTGCCATGGTGGGTAAGTACATGGAATTGCTCGATGCGTATAAATCGCTGATCGAGGCAATGAGTCATGCCGGTATTGAGACACAGACTAAAGTTAAGCTGCGCTATATCGACTCTGAAGACATTGAGAACCAAGGTGTCGCGGTGCTTGAAGGTGTGGATGCGGTGCTGGTCCCAGGCGGCTTTGGTTTGCGTGGTGTTGAAGGTAAAATTCAAGCAGCGCAATATGCCCGTGAAAACAAAATCCCGTACCTGGGTATTTGCTTGGGTATGCAGGTTGCAGTGATTGAGTTTGCGCGCAATGTGTTGGGCTGGAGCGAAGCTAACTCCACAGAGTTTGATAAAAACAGTCCCCACCCTGTGGTTGGATTGATTTCAGAGTGGCAAGATGCCGATGGCAGTGTTGAGCAGCGCACTGAAGATGCTGACATTGGCGGTACCATGCGTCTCGGTGCACAAGAGTGCCAGTTGCTTCCAGGTACTTTGGTGCATGCCAGCTATGGTAAAGACTCCATTGTTGAGCGTCATCGCCACCGTTATGAAGTCAATAACCAGCTGTTGCCGCAGTTGGAAGAGGCAGGGTTAAAAGTATCTGGCCGTTCTGAAGATGGCGCGTTGGTTGAAGTGGTTGAAGTCGCTGATCACCCGTGGTTTGTAGCCAGCCAATTCCATCCTGAATTCACCTCTACGCCGCGTGGCGGGCACCCGTTATTTAAGGGCTTTGTTGAGGCTGCATTAGCGTATAAGGCAGGTAAAGCATGAGTCAAAAAAACATTCGTGTCGCCGATATCGACATCGCCAATGACAAGCCATTCGTCTTGTTCGGCGGCATTAATGTCATTGAGTCCCGAGATTTAGCCATGCGCGCCTGTGAAGAGTACGTGCGGGTGACAGAAAAACTAGGGATTCCTTATGTGTTTAAAGCCAGTTTTGATAAAGCCAACCGCTCTTCGATTAACTCGTTTCGTGGACCGGGCCTGGATGAAGGCTTAAAAGTATTTGAAGAGATCAAGCGCACTTTTAATGTACCAGTGATTACTGATGTGCATGAGCCTTACCAAGCACAGCCGGTTGCTGAAGTGTGCGATATTATTCAGCTGCCAGCGTTCTTGTCGCGCCAGACCGACTTGGTTGTGGCGATGGCAAAAACCAATGCCGTGATTAACATCAAAAAAGCGCAGTTTTTAGCGCCCCATGAGATGCAGCATATCCTCACTAAATGTGAAGAAGCCGGTAATGATCAGTTGATTCTGTGTGAGCGTGGTTCAGCCTTTGGTTATAACAACCTAGTGGTGGACATGTTGGGCTTTGGCATCATGAAAGAGTTCAAGTACCCAGTCTTTTTTGATGTCACCCATTCATTGCAAACACCCGGTGGTCGTGCTGATTCAGCTGGTGGGCGTCGCGCACAGGTGACTGAGCTGGCTAAAGCAGGGATGAGTCAAGGCTTGGCGGGCTTGTTTTTAGAAGCACACCCAGATCCTGATCAAGCGAAGTGTGATGGTCCTTGCGCATTGCGTTTAGATAAGTTGGAACCGTTTTTAACTCAGCTCAAACAGCTGGATGATTTGATTAAAAGTTTCCCACCCATTGAAACAGCTTAATTTAAAATGCTGGTTTAATTTTAAGCTTGACTGAATAGATTATGGAGCGTGCAGAGTAATGGCAAAAATTATCGACATTAAAGGTCGTGAAGTCTTAGATTCCCGTGGCAATCCTACGGTTGAAGCCGATGTTATTTTGGCAAACGGCATCATTGGTAGTGCTTGTGCGCCTTCAGGCGCTTCAACCGGTTCCCGTGAAGCATTAGAGCTGCGCGATGGCGATAAAAGCCGTTACATGGGTAAAGGCGTCCTTAAAGCAGTAGCCAATATCAACGGTGCAATCCGTGAGCTGTTATTGGGTACTGATGCGACTGATCAGGTTGCCCTGGACCGCGCTATGATCGAGCTTGATGGCACTGAAAACAAGGCAACTCTAGGCGCTAACGCAATCTTAGCCGTGTCTTTAGCAGCTGCTAAAGCGGCCGCGCAAGCCAAGGGTATGCCACTGTACGCACACATTGCTGAGCTCAATGGCACACCAGGGGTGTACTCCATGCCCGTTCCTATGATGAATATCATCAATGGTGGTGAGCATGCGGATAACAACGTCGATATCCAAGAGTTTATGATTCAGCCGGTTGGGGCAAAAACCTTTGCTGATGCGCTGCGTATGGGCACCGAAATTTTTCATCACCTTAAAGCTGTACTGCAAGAGCGTGGCTTAAGCACATCAGTGGGTGATGAGGGTGGCTTTGCCCCGAACTTGGCCTCTAACGAAGATGCACTAGGCGCCATTGCTGAGGCAGTAGCCAACGCCGGATACACCTTAGGTGATGATGTTACTTTAGCTTTAGACTGTGCTGCCAGTGAGTTCTATAAAGACGGTCAGTATGATTTAGCTGGCGAAGGTAAGAAGTTTGATGCGCAAGGCTTTACTGATTACTTAGCAGGCCTCACGGAGCGCTTCCCGATCATCTCGGTTGAAGATGGTATGGATGAGTCAGATTGGGCGGGCTGGAAACTACTGACCGATAAAATTGGCGAGAAAGTTCAGTTGGTGGGTGATGATTTATTTGTGACCAATACTAAAATTTTGCAACAAGGTATTGACACACAAACAGCCAACTCTATTTTGATTAAGTTCAACCAGATTGGTACTCTAACGGAAACTCTGGAAGCCATTCAAATGGCGAAGAAGGCTGGATTTACTGCGGTTATTTCGCACCGCAGTGGTGAAACTGAAGACTCAACCATCGCTGACTTAGCTGTGGGTACTGCTGCAGGTCAAATTAAGACCGGTTCTTTATGCCGCTCTGATCGGGTTGCTAAGTACAACCAGCTGCTGCGCATTGAAGAGCAATTAGCAGGGCAAGCCCCTTACCGCGGGCGCGCAGAGTTTCGCGGTTAATATGCAACCTCTGTAAGCAGAGGGTGTCACTTATACTGTGATCTACAAGGGCAGCAATTTAAGCTGCCCTTTTTAATGGAATACCGCTATGAAAAAAGAACCTTACTGGTTGTTGGTTGTGCTGCTGGTGATGCTTGTTGGGCTGCAGTATCGACTCTGGTTGGGTGATGGTGGTGTTGCCCAAGGGGTGCAACTGAAACAGCAAATAGCTGAGCAAAATGCTGAAAATGAGCGTTTGTTTGAGCGCAATCGGGTGATGGATGCTGAAGTGATGGAACTCAAAAAAGGAATGGAAACCGTGGAAGAGCGTGCCCGTCATGAGCTGGGAATGGTCAAGGAAGGGGAAACCCTGTTCTTGCTGGCGGAATGAGTACGCCTTCTTTTTGGTTGGTTATCCCAGCTGCAGGAATCGGTAGCCGCATGCAGGCGGCTTGCCCCAAGCAATACTTAAAAGTTGCTGATAAAACGATTTTAGAGCTCACACTCAATTGTTTTCTACAACACCCAGGTTTGCGTGGTGCTGTCTTGGCTTTAGCTGCGCATGATCATTGGTGGCCGCAATTGAGTTGTGCTGATAACCCATTGATAAGTACTGTGGAGGGTGGCGCAGAGCGAGCCAATTCGGTGCTGAATGCTTTGATGGCGCTTAGTGCTAACGGAGCTGATAAAGATGATTGGGTACTGGTGCATGACGCTGCTAGGCCTTTATTAGAGCGCCCCGACTTGGATCGTTTATTAAGCACTATGGCTCAGGATCCCGTAGGTGGTCTCTTGGCAGTTCCAGCGCGAGACACTTTAAAGCAGGTGACGGCAGACGGTCATGTTGTCACAAGCATTGATCGCAGCGTGATTTGGCATGCGTTAACCCCGCAAATGTTCCGTCTGGGGCTGTTGCAAGAAAACTTAACTGCGACTTTGGCTGCAGGAGCAGCAGTTACTGATGAGTCATCAGCGCTGGAGTGGGGTGGTTATGCACCGCGAGTGGTAGAGGGTAGCGCTAATAATATCAAAATAACCCGTCCTGAAGATTTGCAGCTCTTGCAGACCTTGTTGGTCTCTGCGACTTAAGTAGCAGCCTATTGGTGCTTGGCAGTGTGAGAGAAGTCACCTTTCTATTGTGCCTGCCTCTATACACTTAAATGCTTGTTAACGGGGTCACACTACCGTATTTAGGTTTTGTTATAGTGACTCGTTCATGCACTGTCCTGTTTTTATCTGTATATAGCTGAGAGAAGCGATGCGCCTGCACAATAAGCCACAGATGGTTGAGGCCGTGATGTTCTTCACGGATCAAAAAATATTTAAGCAGATGCTATACCCAGAATTTGAGGCAGTGCTCGATGGCATGGTCAATATGCCAGAGTTTATTGATCAGCAAGTGCGTGCGGCTTACGTCTTAATTAATCCGCGTTTGCTGGTGCGCTCAGTGGTTTTTTTCTATATTGATTTTGATGAAAACGGCGCTGCAGATCCCAGCTGGAATATTCCCTTGCGGCATTTGGCGGAACGGTCAGGGCGTGGCCCAGACTTAGGTGCTGGGCCGATACGTTTGGCATGCCGCAGTCAATCCTCGGTACCTTGGCATCAGATGCATTTGTGGGACCCTGACTTATCCCCGCAAAGTAACCATCTGTTGATGTTGCGTGATGCTGTAAAAAATAACAGCTTAGGCTTGCTCTTTGATGAAAGCCCCGAGCAGTTTTTTGCCACAGAACAACTCAAAGTAGCCGCTGAAGAAGGCTGGGATTCCGCCTTTAAAATGGATACTAAGGCTCAAGCAGCTGGGCGCGAAAAAGACCTTGAGCAGCGGCAGAAAGCAGCGCAAATTATTAAGCAGCAGCGCTTGCGTATCAGTGTTTTAGAAACGCAGCATGAAGAGCAAGTCAGGCAGTTGCGGCAACACAGTCAAGCTGCTCTGGCAACTCAGCAGCAAAGTTATGCGCAGTTGCAACGCCAGTTGCAGCAACAAGTGCGCCTCAACAGTGAACTTAAGCAGCAACTCACCGAGCAGGCTGATAACCTGCAAGCCTTGCGCGCTGACTTGCAGGTACGCTTGCGCACCTTTGAACAGCATGAGCGAGAAGCAATGCAAGCCTTACGCGAACAGTTTGAACATGAGTTGCAGGCACGTATTGCTGTTGCAGTGGTTGAATATAAAGAGCAAGTGGCGATTCGTGATGTGGAGCTTGCCTACAAAACAGAACATGAGCAGCAGCTGAGCCAAGAAGTGGCGCAGTTAAAGGCGCAGTTACAAAAGCAAGCAGGGCAAAGTGGCGAGCAAATACTGGAGCGCTTAACCCGCTCTGGTGTGGTTTTTGTGGCTTGCCACCCTGGGGTGGGGCATATCACTATACCGCTGCAGGATATGGCGGCTTATCAGCAGGAACCTATGGGGTATGTGGCTAAAAAATGTGCCGTGAGTCAAGAGCAGTACAGCCACTGGCTCAGCCACTATGAAAACCCCGTGTGTTGCGCTAAGTTTGATGAACAAACCCGCTGTGGTTTACCGTTAGCCCGTGAAAGTAGTCCCGGTGCGTTTGTTGTTGGGGTTACCGATCGTTGCTCTAAGCATAAACGACTCTAGCTGCCCAGTGTGGTGCGCTACTGCCCTTAAGTGGCGTTTTTACAGGAGTATCCGAACGCATGAGTCATTACTTAAGCCCTGCACAAGTAAAGGGTTTTACGTCTTTAAATGCCTTGTCTGCTCAGCAATATGAGGCGCTACGCCCCCAGTTGGTTATCCAGCCATTTTTAGCCGGACAAATAGTCGTTGGTGCAGCACAGAGTATGCAAGTGCTGTGCTTCTTGGTATCGGGTGATTTGTTTTATCAACCCGCACAAGGGAGTGAGTTGTATATAGAGGCAGGCAGTACTGAAAGTCAGCATGCCTTGCCGGGCGATACCGCGCAGCCTTACACCTTAATTGCTGCAACAGATTGTGCAGTGGTGTTGCTTGAGCGTGAGCGTTTAGCGAGTTTTATGACGTGGCAACAGGCGTTGCAAGATGTGCTTTTGGAGTTAGAGGCAGAGGGCGAGGATATTGAGTGGTTATCCATCCTCTTGAGCAATCCTTTATTTTCCCGGGTGCCGGCCATTAATATTCGCCAAATGTTGCAGCGCTTAAACAGTTTAGAACTGGCGCAAGGCGCTAAGGTCTTGACGCAAGGTGAGCAGGGCGATCGTTGTTATTTTTTACGCAGTGGCAGTGCTCAAGTCACCCAGACGTTGGCGGGCGAAGAGCAAGTATTGGCCAACTTGTCAGAGGGTGCTTGCTTTGGCGAAGAGGCCTTGCTCAGCGACTCACCGCGTAACGCCTCGGTTACTTTACTGGCAGATAGTCAGGTACTGTATTTAGAGCGCGCAGATTTTTTAGAGTTATTAAAAGCACCAATAACCCAAGAAGTGACTTTTGCGCAAGCAGGCCCCCTGTTGGCGCGCGGCGCGCAATGGTTAGATGTGCGCCGCTTAGATGAATATGAGCGTGGTCATGCAGCACAAGCATTGCATATGCCACTGGATCTATTGCGTTTGAAAGCGCGAATGCTGGATAAAGATACGGTGTATTTGTGCTACTGCGATAATGCCAAGCGCAGCCAAAGTGCAGTTTTTTTATTGACGCAGCTGGGTTTTCAAGCCTTTGCCTTACGTGGCGGGGTTAATGTGTTATCACAGATTCCTCAAGAGGCGTTTTTGTCTGAAGAGGGCTCGGGTTACTTATTACGCGCTGGTGGCTGTCTAGTGCGCAGTGACTAAATCATGCCATTTGCTTTATGTCTGTGCGGTTTTAGCTTATCAAATGCTGTTCTCTGCTATGCTTTGCATGTATAAAATTTGAGGAGAGTACGATGATTAAGTCCCGCGCGGCAGTTGCATTTGGTCCAGGGCAGCCTTTGCAGGTTGTTGAGATTGATGTGGCGCCACCTAAAGCTGGTGAAGTATTGGTGCGTATTGTCGCCAGTGGTGTTTGTCATACGGATGCCTTTACTTTATCTGGTGATGATCCAGAGGGCATTTTTCCTGCTGTTTTAGGGCACGAAGGTGGCGGTATTGTTGAAGCTGTGGGGGAGGGGGTGACCTCGCTGGAAGTGGGTGATCATGTTATTCCACTGTACACAGCCGAATGCCGCACCTGTAAATACTGCACTTCAGGCAAAACCAATTTATGTCAGTCCGTGCGCGAAACTCAGGGTAAAGGCTTGATGCCGGATGGCACCACGCGCTTCTCCTACAAAGGTGAGCCGATTTATCACTACATGGGTACTTCAACCTTTTCGGAGTACACCGTTGTTGCTGAAGTGTCTTTGGCTAAAGTGCCAAAAGATGCACCGTTAGAAAAAATTTGCCTGTTGGGTTGTGGTGTAACCACGGGGATTGGTGCTGTGCTTAATACCGCTAAAGTTGAAGAGGGCGCCACTGTGGCGATCTTTGGTTTAGGTGGGATTGGCTTGGCGGCAATCATTGGGGCGAAAATGGCCAAGGCCAGTCGCATTATTGCCATTGATATTAACCCTGATAAGTTTGCCATTGCTCGTGAGTTAGGTGCCACGGATTGTGTCAATCCAAAGGATCACGACCAACCCATTCAAGATGTCATCATCGCAATGACCGATGGCGGGGTAGATTATTCATTTGAGTGTGTGGGTAATGTGCAGCTGATGCGTGCGGCCCTTGAGTGCAGCCATAAAGGCTGGGGGGAGTCAGTGATTATTGGTGTGGCCGGTGCTGGGCAAGAAATCAGCACCCGTCCGTTCCAGTTGGTGACTGGACGCGTTTGGCGTGGCAGTGCTTTTGGTGGGGTGAAAGGCCGTACTGAATTACCTGGTTATGTCGCCAAATCGCAAAGCGGTGAAATACCGTTGGATACCTTTATCACTCATACAATGGGTCTGGATGACATCAACAGCGCATTTGATTTAATGCACGAAGGCAAGAGTATTCGTAGCGTTATTCATTTTTAATCATCAACCACAGGTGTTAAGGCAGACCGCGATTTAGGCTGGTCTGCCGTAACCGTTGTCTTTGGAGTTAATTATGTCGTTACAACAATTGTCAGCAAATAAAGTCTTTGGCGGCCAACATGTGCGTTATGAGCATCAATCCACTGTGCTTAATTGTAGCATGCAGTTTGCCGTGTACCTACCGCCGCAAGTGGAGTTGGGTAAGCCGCTGCCAGTGCTGTATTGGCTATCGGGTTTAACCTGTAATGATGAAAATTTTATGCAGAAAGCGGGTGCATTAAAAGCAGCAGCTGAGCTGGGGTTAGTGATTGTTGCGCCGGATACCAGTCCACGGGGTGCTTCAGTGCCGGATGATCCAGAGGGTGCTTGGGATTTCGGTTTGGGTGCTGGGTTTTATGTAAATGCCACGCAAGCGCCTTGGGCTGAACATTATCAAATGTATGATTATGTGGTTAAGGAGCTGCCAGCGCTGATTGAGAAGCACTTGCCTGTATCGGATAAGCGCAGCATCAGTGGCCACTCCATGGGGGGGCATGGGGCACTGATTTGCGCGTTACGCGAACCGCAGCGTTATCAGTCGGTTTCAGCCTTTGCGCCAGTGTGCCAGCCAACGCAGTGCCCCTGGGGGGAGAAAGCCTTTAGCCACTACTTAGGAGCGGAGCGCGAAACATGGGGTGAGTGGGATGCCAGTGTCTTAATGGCTCAGGCCACGCAACACTTACCGATGCTGGTTGATCAGGGCGACGCCGATAACTTTTTAGTTGAGCAGCTCAAGCCTGCAGCCTTACAAGATGCTGCTAAACGTGCAGGTTACCCGTTAACCTCGCGATTACAGCCGGGCTATGATCACAGCTATTACTTTATCGCCAGTTTTATTGACGAGCATTTACGCTTTCATGCGCAGGCTTTAAAGGCGTAAAGCAAAAGCACTGATTTGCAGGCTGTTCAGGCGCTAGCAGGTAAAAATGTGTAGAATGGCGCCTGTTTTTTATAACAAGGTAATGGCATGCGAATAGGTCATGGCTATGATGTACACCGCTTTCAACCTGGGCGTTTTATTACCCTTGGCGGTGTGCAGATTGCTCACAATAAAAGCTTTGTCGCGCACTCAGATGGTGATGTGTTATTGCATGCGCTCACTGATGCATTATTAGGCGCGGCAGCGCTGGGTGATATTGGTCAGCATTTTCCTGATACTGACCCAGCGTATCAGGGGGCAAATAGCCGTGAGCTATTGCGTCATGTGGTTGCCTTGTTGCAGCAGGCCGGCTGGCAGGTAGCAAATGTTGATATGACCATCTTGGCTCAGGCACCAAAAATGGCTGCGCATATTGTTGCGATGCGGGAAAATATTGCTGCCGATTTAGCTATTGCGGTGGATCAGGTCAATGTTAAAGCCACCACTACTGAAGGCTTGGGCTTTGTTGGACGTGAAGAAGGTATTGCTGCGCATGCCGTGGCCATCTTGGTTAAATCATGACTGAGTTGGAGTTGTTAGGCCCTAGAGCTTTTGGTGAGCCTTGTGGTAGCGCTCAGTTGAAAGCCAGCGCAGAAGATTTCCAAGTGGATGAGGTTTTAGATATCGCTCGCTCAGGCAGTGGCGAGCACCTCTGGTTGTGGGTGGAAAAGCGCCTGCTGAATACTGAAGAAGCTGCCCGACGCTTGGCTAAAGCCGCTGGTGTGTCACTGCGGCAAATCAGCTATGCCGGTTTAAAAGACCGCCAAGCGCTAACCAGACAATGGTTTAGCATACATTTGCCCGGGCAAGCTGATCCGCAACTGGCTGCAGCCGAGAGTGCTGAGTTACGCATATTAGATCGGCAGCGACACAGCCGTAAGTTGCAGCGCGGTGCGCATGCGGCCAATGGCTTTACTATTCGCTTAACTGCTCTGCAAGCTGACCGTTTAGCCCTTGAAGAGCGTTTGCAAACGATCGCAGCTCAGGGTGTACCTAACTATTTTGGCCTGCAGCGCTTTGGTGAGCAGGGCAATAACCTGTTAGGTGCGCTGGACTATGCACAGCGCAACGAGTTACCCATACAAAGAAATCTACGCTCGCGGTTATTATCAACTGGGCGCAGTGCTATTTTTAATCGTGTATTAGCGCAGCGTGTGCACAAGCAGACTTGGCACACCGCGCAAGTGGGCGACGTGCTGGCTTTCACCAGTAGTCGTAGTTATTTCATCGCTGGCGCTGAGGAATGCCAAGATCCTCGTTTGGCGCAGCTGGATGTGCATCCTACGGGACCGCTCTGGGGGGATGGTGCGCTGGTCAGTCAGGCCCAGACCCGAGCGCAAGAGTTGCAGGTAGCAGAAACTTGGCCGCACCTCTGTACTTGGCTGGAGCGCGCTAATCTGCAGCAGGAGCGGCGGATTTTGCGCCTACCAGTGCGTGACTTGAGTTGGACATTTCCAGCTGAGGATTGTTTGCAAGTGCAGTTTATTTTACCACCAGGCTGCTTTGCTACCGTGGTTTTACGTGAAATGGTGGAACTTTTGTCGGTGACTGAGGCGGTACATGCGTGCGAATTTTAATTGCCAATGATGACGGTGTAAATGCACCAGGTTTAGCTGCGCTACATACAGCGTTAAAGGATTATGCCAAGTGCTCAATTATTGCCCCTGATCAAGACCGCAGCGGTGCCAGTAGTTCTTTGACTTTGGATCGGCCGCTGCACCCGCAAACCTTAAGTAACGGCTATATCAGCGTTAATGGTACGCCCACTGATTGCGTGCACTTAGGTTTGCATGGCCTGCTGCCTGAAGCTATGGATATGGTAGTCGCGGGAATTAATCTTGGCGCTAATCTTGGTGATGATGTGTTGTACTCAGGTACAGTGGCGGCTGCTCTCGAGGGGCGGTTTTTACAGCGGCCATCTTTTGCTTTTTCTTTACTGTCACGGCAGACGCAAAATTTACCCAGTGCAGCTTGGTTTGCGCGGCGCTTAATTGAGGCGCATGGGGAATTGGCACTTGCACCACGCACCGTATTTAATGTCAACGTACCTGACTTACCGCTTGCGCAGATCAAAGGCATTAAACTGACTCGTTTAGGGCACCGTGCACGGGCAGCAGCCCCAGTGCGCACGGTTAACCCACGTGGCAAAGAGTGTTACTGGTTGGCGGCGGCTGGCGAAGTGGAAGACGGTGCTGAAGGCACAGATGTCCATGCGGTAGGCCAAGGTTATGTGTCGATTACGCCACTGCAATTGGACCGTACATTTCACTCGCAATTGCAGGATGTACAGCAGTGGTTGGAGGGGGTATTGTGAGTGTGCAACAGGACGATTTACAGCGCCGCGGAATAGGTATGACTTCGCAACGCACCCGTGAGCGGCTGATTCAGCGCTTATGCGATGAGGGTTTGAGTAATCTAGAGGTTTTGGATGTGATTCGGCGCACGCCTAGACACCTGTTTGTCGATGAGGCCTTGTCACACCGAGCGTATGAAGATACAGCGCTGCCCATTGGCAACAATCAAACAATTTCGCAGCCCTATATTGTTGGGCGCATGACCGAACTGCTGCTGGCTGATGGTCCTTTAGATAAGGTGCTGGAGATAGGGACTGGCTCGGGCTATCAAACTGCAGTGCTAGCGCAGTTGGTGGAGCGTGTGTTTTCTGTTGAGCGTATTCAGTCATTACAAGAACGCGCTAAAGAGCGTATGACTGAGTTGAACTTGCGCAATGTAGTGTACCGCTGGGGAGATGGCTGGGACGGTTGGAATGCCTTGGCGCCTTACAATGGCATCATTGTTACGGCTGGCGCTAAAGAGGTGCCACAAGCGTTGTTAGATCAGTTAGCAGTGGGCGGCAGACTGGTGATTCCGGTCGGGGAAAGTGATGATCAACAATTATTGCTCATTGTTCGAGAGAAGTCTGGCCTGGTTTATCACACCCTCGAAGGTGTGCGCTTTGTGCCGTTATTAAGCGGGCCTTTGGCGTGAAAAATAAACTACTTTTGTTCTTAAAAGGCGTGGCTATGGGTGCAGCGGATGTTGTGCCCGGTGTTTCCGGTGGAACAGTAGCTTTTATTACCGGAATTTATGATGAATTGCTGGGTGCTTTATCGCGCATTCCTGAGGCCGCTTGGCTCCTGTTGCGTGGGCAAGTGAAAGCCGCTTGGCAATTGGCAAATATTAATTTCTTACTGGTTTTGTTCTCTGGGGTTTTACTCAGTGTTTTAAGTTTTGCGCGTCTAATTACTTGGTTGCTTGATACGCAGCCCATTGCTTTGTGGTCATTTTTCTTTGGATTGATCTTAGTCTCTTGTTACTTAGTTGCTCGGGATATAGAGCGTTGGCACCTCAGTCGCTGGCTGGCTTTTGCTCTGGGGGCGGTTTTTGCTTGGTGGATAACAGTTGCTGCACCGATTAACTTAGGACATGATCCATTGAGTTTGTTTTTTGCTGGAGCTGTTGCTATTTGTGCAATGATCTTGCCGGGTATTTCTGGTAGCTTCATTTTAGTCTTGCTCGGCCTATACCCAACGGTATTGCTAGCTGTTAAACAGCTGGATCTATCTGTGTTAATTGTTTTTATTGCCGGCTGCTTATTTGGCTTGCTAGCATTTTCACGGTTACTGCGCGCGGCTTTGGCGCGCTTTAGGGATCTAACTTTAGCCTTACTCACTGGGATTATGTTTGGTTCGTTGAATAAAATCTGGCCCTGGAAGCAGACTTTAAGTTGGCGTGTGGATCGGCATGGAGAGACGCTGCCCTTGCTGCAGGAAAATATTTCACCTTGGCAATATGCTGAGCTGTTGCAAGTGGATGCGCAGTGGCTGCCAGCCTTATTACTGTGCATATTTGGTGTTGTGCTAGTGATTGTTGTTGAGCGTTTTGCAAGTAGGTAAGTTCGCAGCCAGTTGTTGTTAAGTGGTCAAGGAGTTCGGCGTGAGGCCAGTTCAAATCATGTTGTCGTTAAAGAAAATAGCCAGTCTTAAGTGGCTGTGGGTCGTTTTGCTCAGTAGCGCGTTAGTGGGCTGCTCGGGTACCTCAGGCAAAGCGCCGGTAGTGGACCGCTCCCATGGTGCTAAGCAGCGCCAGTACAATCCTGTAACTAGCGGTCACTACGTGGTGAAACGTGGTGATACTTTGTATTCAATTGCTTTTCGTTTTGGTTGGGACTGGAAAACTTTAGCCGCACGCAATGGGATTCGCGCCCCTTACGTGATTGTGCCAGGGCAAGTTATTCGCTTCTCGAATACGACAAAGGCTCCTGTGGTAGTTAAAGCGCCTGCTGCGCAAACGACTAGAAAGCCTGTGGCGGTGGCACCGGCGAAGCCAATTCAAGCTGCTAAGCCTGTGAAGCCTGTCACATCTGCAGCAAGTAAAGCTGCGCCTGTTGTTGCCGCTGGAGGGCAGGGTAAGTGGCTGTGGCCTGCGTCTGGCAAGCTAATTGGGGTGTACTCTTCAAACACTAGTTTGAATAAAGGCATTGATATTGCTGGCAAGCTCGGAGAACCTGTTATTGCAACGGCGGATGGTAGCGTTGTATATGCTGGAAGTGGCTTAAGGGGCTATGGCGAACTGGTCATCATTAAACACAATGATACTTTTATCAGCGCCTATGGACATAACCGGCGTCTGCTAGTGAATGAAGGACAGAAAGTTAAAGCAGGGCAGCAAATAGCAGAGATGGGTTCCACCGGAACGGACCAAGTCAAACTGCACTTTGAAATTAGACGTCAAGGTAAACCCGTTGACCCTATGCAATACTTACCTAAGCGATAGCTCGCTGGCCTTAAATCACTAGCAAAGTACTGGCTGCAACACTTATAGGTTGCAGCTTACTTTACAAAGTGAAATAGGATGGTAGCAATGAAACTAAAGGAATTAGTGACAGCTGTAGGTCAGGTGCAAGATCGTTCTGGTGGTTACCGCGCCAGTGTAAAAACCGGGCGTTTACAGGCCGGTAAAAAAGAACTTACGCAAAAAAAGAAACGCTCACCGGCAACGCAAACACTGGATGCCACACAACTGTATCTTGATGCAATAGGTTTGCCGCCTCTACTTACAGCAGAAGAAGAGGTGGCTTATGCGCGCAGCGCAATTCAAGGGGATACAGCTGCGCGGGCCCGTATGATTGAGTCCAACCTGCGTTTAGTGGTCAATATCGCTAAGCGTTATCAAAATCGTGGCTTGGCACTTCTAGATCTCATTGAAGAAGGTAATTTAGGTTTAATCCGAGCTGTGGAGAAATTTGATCCTGAGCGCGGCTTTCGCTTTTCAACCTATGCAACTTGGTGGATTAGGCAGTCGGTCGAGCGAGGGATTATGAATACCTCACGCGTAGTGCGCTTGCCAGTGCATGTCTCCAAAGAGCTGAATACGTATTTACGAACAGTGCGTGAGTTAACCCAGCAAACCGGCCAAGTACCTAGCATAGAACGTGTAGCCCACCATCTTGACTTGCCTGTTGCGCATATTCAGCAACTAAGTGAATACAATGAGCGGGCGTTATCTTTAGATGCTACCAGTGTGCAAGAGTCTGAGTTGAGCTTGCTAGATATGCTGGTGGATGAGAACAACTGTGATCCCAGTGATGCTATTCAGCGCGAGGACTTAGCTGTCAGTATTGGTGAGTGGGTGAACGGACTGAGCCTGCGCTACCGTGAGGTTATATTACGTCGTTTTGGTTTACACGGTTATGATTGCCACACCCTGCAAGAAATTGGCAGTGTCATGGGCTTGACCCGTGAGCGCGTGCGGCAGATCCAAGTGGATGCCTTGGCAAGATTGCGCACGATTCTAGAGTCTAATGGCTTGTCGAAGGACTTACTTTTTAGCCAGTAAGCATTGCTCACTGCAAGAGCTTGCTCAAAGCTGAGTAAGCTCTTAGCCGTGCTGTAGGCTTATCTTGAATTGTTATTTAGGCTAAACTGTGGCGTATTGAAACCTGATAATTCTTTATAAGGAAACCAGCATGCAGTATATAACCCCAGATTTATGTGATGCTCACCCAGAAGTGCAAGTCGTTGAACCAATGTTTGCTAACTATGGTGGGCGTGACTCTTTTGGTGGTGAGATTGTTACTATCAAGTGCCATGAAGATAACTCGGTGGTTAAAGCACAGGCCGATCAACCCGGTCAGGGGAAAGTGATGGTGGTTGATGGTGGTGGCTCGTTACGTCGCGCTATGCTGGGTGATATGGTCGCTGCTCAAGCGGCTAAAAACGGTTGGGAAGGCATTATTATCTACGGTTGTGTGCGTGATGTTGATGTCTTGCAAGAGATCGATTTAGGCGTACAAGCATTGGCCAGCCACCCAATGAAAACTGACAAACACAATATCGGCCAGCTCAATGTGGTCGTCCAGTTTGGTGGAGTAACATTCCGACCAGGTGAGTTCGTCTATGCTGATAATAACGGCATAATTGTTTCTACAACTGCGCTGAGCATGCCTGAATAAAAGTGCTAAGAGGTGATCACGAGCATGCAGCACTCTGACCGTATCAGCCATGGTTTACTGCATGCTTACGTGCTCGATGGTAAAGGCTCAGCTACAGCGTTGAGCTTTGCGCAGTTGGCGACTTTACAGTTGAGTGCAGAGCAAAGTCTTTGGTTGCACTGGGAGCGTAATAATAACAGTGCCGAGCAGTGGTTACGCGAAAACAGTGGGCTCAATGAGTTTGCTTGTGATCTATTGCTTGAAGAAAGTACGCGACCACGCTTGCTGCGGCTCGCAGATCAAGGTCTATTGCTGTTTTTACGGGCGATTAATCTGAATACTGATGCTGAGCCTGAGGATATGATTTCTTTGCGGATTTTTGCTAATGCGCAAACTGTTTATTCACTGCGTCAGCGCCCTATTCATGTGATTGATGAGTTGGTTAAAGCGTTAGCCAAAGGCTTTGGCCCGAGGAGCAGCTCTGAGCTTTTGTTATTTTTAGCGCAAGGTTTAACCGATCAGCTTGAGAACAGCGTGAGCCAGTTGGCTGATACTGTGGATCAAGAAGAAGCCAGTACGGATAATAATGAGCGTTATGCGCCTGCTTTGATGCCTTTGCTCAATGCCCGCCGCCGCGCCGCCAATTTGCGCAGGTTTTTAGCCCCGCAAAGAGATGTGTTTGCCATGCTTACGTTAAGTACTGAGCCATGGTTTAAAGCTGACGATGCTTTATATTGGAACGAATTAAGCAATCGGCTGATCTTGCACCTCGAAGAGCTCGAATTGACTCGGGAACGTATCGGGCTGGTTTTAGAAACAGAGCATCGCCGCCGCAATGAACGCATGAGCCACACTATGTATATACTGGCAGTAATTACTGGGTTTTTCTTGCCAATGACATTCGTTACCGGTTTGTTTGGAATTAATGTGGGTGGGATTCCTGGCTCAGAGCACCCCCACGGATTCTTAATTGCTTGCTTTGCTTTGGTTACCTTAGCCGTTGGTCAGTGGTTGTTTTTCCGCTGGTTGCGTTGGGTATAATAAGCCGCGAGTTGATTCTGTATTTTACTGCATGACACTGGGTTGATATAAAATATGTCGCAAGATCCATTTGAACAATCGCTGCGCGATATGCTGAAAGCGCAAGAAACGCAAGTCAGTAATGACGTTTCATTGGATAAAGTACTGAAAAAAGCCAACCGTCAACTGGGTGCTGGAGCTGTATTTGGCCTGTTTGGTCGAGCTCTCGAGTCTGCATTGATAGGCCTCAGTAGTGGTTCAGAGCATTTAAAGCCTGTATCAAACTTATCGGATAAATATACTACAAATAATAAGGTTGATTAATTATGCAACTTGATTCTTGGACACAAAACTTAGTCGGTGCAATGAGTGGTTTATGGGTCAAAATAGCGGGCTTTATCCCTAATTTATTTGGTGCTTTAGTATTAGTTATTATTGGTTTTGTGGTGGCTAAACTTTTAGACACCTTGTTATCAAAGCTTTTAGCAAAACTAGGTTTAGACCGCTTAATGAGCGGTACAGGCCTGACTAAATTGCTGGCTCGCGTGGGTATTAAAGCTCCTGTTTCCACACTCATTGGCAAAATTGTGTATTGGTTTGTGCTGTTGATTTTTCTGGTTTCAGCGGCCGAATCGTTAGGGCTTGAGCGGGTTTCAGCAACACTGGATATGCTTGCGCTGTATGTGCCAAAAATGTTTGCTGCGGCTTTGGTTTTGCTGGCTGGGATTTTATTGGCACAGCTGCTAAATACCATGGTCAAAGGTGCAGCAGAAGGTGTGCGCTTAGAATATGCCGCGGGTCTGGGACGTATTGTGCAAGGCATGGTCATTATTATCAGCGTGTCGGTTGCTATTGGCCAGTTGGAGATAAAGGCTGAACTGCTCAACTATGTGGTTGCTATTGTGTTGCTGAGTATTGGTTTGGCTTGCGCTTTGGCGCTGGGCTTGGCCAGTAAAGGCATCGCCGGGCAAATTATTGCAGGCATCTATGTGCGTGAGCTGTATGAGTTAGGGCAACAGGTTAAAGTCGGTGATGTAGAGGGGCGTATTGAGGAGATGGGGACTGTAAAAACCATCATCGTCAATGATACTGGTGAGTGGTTTTACCTTGCTAACCGTGTATTGCTTGAGCAGCAGGTTAGCAGTCACTAATTTTTACAGTAAAGATTTGAGAATTAAGTGACGATGTCTTACTTCGTTATCCGCTGTATTTACCTAGAAGCTGGTTTGACTTGTTTTGACTGATATTAAAGTGCCGCATCAGCGCTATGTGCCTCAGGAACTCAGTGATGAGGAGCTTGTGGAGCATGCTAAAAATGAATTGTTCCATGTTACGCGCGCTTATGAAGAGTTGATGCGTCGCTATCAACGTACTTTATTCAATGTCTGTGCGCGCTATCTTGGCAATGATCGTGATGCTGATGATGTTTGCCAAGAAATAATGCTTAAAGTGTTGTACGGCTTAAAAAATTTTCAAGGCAAATCAAAATTTAAAACCTGGCTGTACAGCATCACTTACAATGAATGTACAACGCAATATCGAAAAGATCGGCGTAAACGACGATTGTTTGATGCTTTGAGCTTGAACCCCTTAGACGAGGAGGTAGAGTTAGAGCCAATAAATACAAAGGATAATGACTTAGATCGCTGGTTGGTTGGGGTTAATTCAATTGATCGGGAAATTATTATTCTGCGTTTTGTTGCTGAGCTCGAGTTTCAAGATATCGCCAGCATTATGCGCTTAGGACTCAGTGCAACAAAAATGCGCTATAAACGCGCAATAGATCGACTACGCGATAACTTTTCGCATATAATAGATAACTGAGTACATTGAAAGACCTTATCCAGCGTATTGGATAGAAACTAAGAAAAAGAGGAATCTATAACATGAAACTAAAAAGTACCTTGGGTTTAGCCATTGGTTCTCTGCTTGCTGCATCTTCCTTCGGCGTGTTCGCACAAGGCCAAGGTGCTGTTGAGGGAGAAGTATTTGCAAAACGTTACTTCACTGACAGCTACCGTAAAATGGATAACGGTAACCTTTATGGTGGTTCTGTTGGTTACTTCCTAACTGACGATGTTTCTTTGAATCTGTCCTACGGTGAATATAAGCGTCTGAACCATGATTCATTCACCGATAGTAATGGTGATTACCACAAAAGCCGCAAAGCCAATGGTAGCCTCAGCTCCCTTGATGCGGTTTACCACTTTGGTGAGCCAGGTGTTGGTCTACGTCCTTTCATCTCAGCAGGTATGGGTCACCAGAGCCTGAACCAAGTTGATCGTGGCGGTCGTGACCGTACTACTTTCGCTAACATTGGTGCCGGTGCTAAGTACTACTTCACCGAAAACCTTTTTGCTAAAGCAAGCGTAGAAGGCGTACACGGTTTTGACAATCACCAGTCTGAGTGGATGGCCGGTGTTGGTGTAGGTGTTAACTTCGGCGGTAAGCCAGCTGCAGCGCCTTATGTTGAGCCTGTAGAAGTTGTTGAAGAAGTTGTTTACGAAGAAGTTGTCACTGAAGAAGTTCGTGTTGAGCTTGATGTTAAGTTTGACTTTGACAAAGCTAACGTTAAACAAGACAGCTACAGCGATATCGAAAACCTTGCTGAGTTCATGAAGCAGTTTCCACAAACAGCTACAACTGTTGAAGGCCACACTGACTCAACAGGTAACCCAGCTTATAACCAGAAGCTTTCTGAGCGTCGTGCAGATGCAGTACGTAATGTACTGGTTAACCAGTATGGCGTAGCAGCTGATCGCATTAACGCAGTTGGTTATGGTGCAAGCAATCCTGTTGCTGACAACGCAACAAGCGAAGGTCGCGCTATCAACCGTCGTGTAGAAGCGTCTGTTGAAGCACAGATCGAAGAAGTTATTGTTGTTGAATAATACTTCTGTGTAATAAAAAACCCCAGCTCTGCTGGGGTTTTTTTTGCCTACAATCTCTATTTTATTAGCGTTTTCTTATAAATAGCCCGTTTATGCATGCTGTTTAGCGCTATGGGCCAGTGAGAGCTGTGCATGTATTTGTGCGGTAGAGAGTTTATGGGGTTGCAGTTGCGCAGGCCATCCTTGGCTGCGGCTGTATTGCGGGGCGTTGTTCAACGCTCAACTGAGTTATGCTGAACGGCGGCGGTACAGCGGTAGGCTTTGATCGTATGCAGCTTGATAGCTTACTGAAAGCTCGGTGAGGCTTTTTAATGCATCAATAGGGCAGCGGTCACTGCGCAATGCGTAGGCATCAAAGCCGCAACGTTGCATAAAGAAGAGTTGATCGCGCAACACATCACCAATGGCTCTGATCTCGCCGCTATAGGCGTAACGTTCACGCAATAGGCGTGCACTGCTGAAATGCCTACCATCGGTAAATACCGGAAAGTTAAGCGCTATCACAGTAAACAGCTCTAGATCATCTAGTAAACTTTCGATTTCTTGCTCAGCCTCTAACCAAACCCCTATGGGATTAATAGCCTTTAGCTGTTCTTTGTGTGCCTGCCAAAGGGCGAGGGGAACAATTGCTTGCTGAGTATTTAAAGCTACATTGAGCTCCACGTCAGCATCGAGTAAGGTCCACTGATCTTCTATGATGGCAGTGTTTTTAATTATTTTTCGCATAGACACGCTCCTTGAATACTTGGATACCAATGCGCTGAAAAGTGTCAATGAAATGTTCTTCTGGCGTGCGTTGCTCGATGTAAACATCAATCAGCTTGCTGATTACGTCGGGCATCATGTCTTGGGAAAAAGAGGGGCCAAGAATTTTGCCGAGCTTGGCTTCGCGCCCACTTTTGCCGCCCAGAGAGACTTGGTAAAACTCCTCACCTTTTTTATCCACGCCGAGAATGCCTATATGCCCCACATGGTGGTGACCACAAGCGTTCATGCAGCCGGAAATGTTCAGGTCAAGATCACCAATGTCGAATAAGTAATCCAGGTTCTCAAAACGTTCTTGGATAGCCTCAGCAACGGGGATGGACTTGGCGTTGGCGAGGTTACAAAAGTCACCGCCTGGGCAGCAAATAATGTCTGTTAATAAGCCAATATTAGGGGTAGCAAAACCGTTTTCACGCAACTGCTCCCAAAGCTCGAAAAGTTTGCTTTGCTCGACATCAGCCAAAACTATATTTTGCTGGTGGGTGTTACGAGCTTCCGCAAAGCTATAGCGTTCAGCTAAATCAGCAATAGCATCCAATTGCTTATCGGTGACATCACCCGGTGCGATCCCGGTTTTTTTCAGTGATAACGTCACTGCCGCATAGCCTGGCTTTTTGTGAGCGATTACGTTACGGCTACGCCAGCGAGCAAATCCTGGGTGCTGTGCATCCAGAGCGGCGAGGGCTGGCTCTTGGTCTTCTAAGGTTAAGTAAGCTGGGTCAGTGAAATGCTTGGAAACGCGCTGCACTTCTTCTTCGGTGAGAGTAATAGGGCCATCTTTTAGGTGACGCCACTCTTCCTCGACACGCTCAGCAAATACTTCTGGGGTCAGCGCCTTCACTAATATTTTGATGCGCGCTTTAAATTTGTTATCACGGCGACCGTAGCGGTTATACACCCGCAAAATAGCTTCTAGATAACTGAGTAAATGCTGCCAAGGTAAAAACTCATTGATGCAGCTGCCAACGATTGGCGTGCGACCTAAGCCGCCGCCAACGAGGATGCGAAAGCCCAGTTCGCCTGCAGCGTTATGTACTGCTTCGATACCAATATCGTGTACTTCCGTGGCGGCGCGGTCCAGTGTGCAACCGTTTACGGCAATTTTAAACTTGCGCGGCAAACGGGCAAACTCTGGGTGAAAAGTGGACCATTGACGAATCATTTCGCACCAAGGACGAGGGTCAATGCGCTCATCGCGAGCGACTCCAGCAAACTGGTCAGTGGTGGTGTTGCGGATGCAGTTGCCACTGGTTTGAATGGCATGCATTTGCACGCTAGCTAAGTCAGCTAAAATATCTGGCACATCTTCTAAGGCAGGCCAGTTTAGCTGTACGTTAGTGCGCGTAGTAATGTGAGCGTAGCTTTTGTCATATTTGCGCGTGATGTGCGCGAGCATACGGATCTGCTTGCTCGACATTAAGCCATAAGGCACTGCGATGCGTAACATGGGCGCATGGCGTTGCACATACAAGCCATTTTGTAGGCGCAGTGGCAGGTATTCGTCTTCAGAGAGTTCGCCAGCAAAGTAACGGCGGGTTTGATCGCGAAACTGCTGTACGCGATCCTCAACAATTTGTTGATCGTATTGGTCGTAAATGTACATGGATATCCCTGTAGCAAGCTGCTGTAAGCATGTGGCATGGAGTGCAGAATAACAGGTACATTAGCAACCATTGCTTATGCGATAAAGTAATTGTTTTTCATATGATGATTCTTTTTTGGTATAAGCGTGGTTATGCTGCCACGGGCTGATCGTCTCTTTATGGGCATGCTGCGTTTCGCAGTAAAAACTTTGGCCCCCAGGTTTTGCTAGGGGCCAAAGCCATACTTTATGGTTCGTAAGCAAGGTTTGGCGCTAACCAGCGCTCAGCTTCTTCGACAGATTGACCTTTGCGCGCAGCGTAGCTTTGCAGTTGATCTTTTTCGATCTTGCCCACAGCAAAGTAATGGGCGTTAGGGTTAGCAAAATACCAGCCGCTGACTGCTGCCGTAGGGAACATTGCGTAGTGTTCGGTCATGCTCACACCGAAGTCTTGGTGCGGATCAAGCAGTTCGAACAAAGTGGCTTTTTCTGTATGGTCAGGACAAGCAGGGTAGCCTGGGGCTGGACGAATTCCTTTGTACTTCTCGCGAATCAAATCCTCATTGCTGAAGTTTTCCACTTCGGCGTAGCCCCAGTGCTTGGTGCGTACCTGCTGGTGCAGCCATTCGGCGCAAGCTTCAGCTAAGCGGTCAGCCAAGGCTTGCACCATGATGGCATTGTAGTCATCACCAGGAGCTTAGTAGGACTTGTCCAGCTCATCCACGCCAATACCTGCAGTGACAATAAAGCCGCCGATATAGTCCGTTACACCGCTATCTTTAGGGGCGACAAAATCAGCTAAGGACATGTTGGCTTTATCATTGTTGGTTTCAATTTGTTGGCGCAGGTGATGCAGTTTAGCCATGGGTTGGCCAGTTTCATCATACAGCTCAAGATCATCATCATTGACTTGATTGGCCGGCCAGAAGGCAAAGGTGGCCCGCGCTTCAATGAGCTTTTCATCGACCATTTTTTTCAGCAGTACTTGGGCTTCATCAAACAGAGTTTGTGCGGCTTCGCCAACCACTTCATCTTTGAAAATGCGCGGGTATTTGCCCACCAAGTTCCAAGAGATGAAAAAGGGTGTCCAGTCGATGTAATCAGCAAGGACTTTTAAATCAATATCGTAGATGCGCTGCGTGCCTTTCACCTTGGGTTGTGGTGCTTGATAATCAGCCCACTCATACTTAGGTTTATTGGCTAAAGCTTGCGCATAGCTGAGGTACTTAGTGCGTACTGTGCGCGCCGCAATGCGTTCGCGCATGTCAGCATACTCTTCACGGATTTTGCGTGTGTACTCAGGTTTGAGCTCTTTCGACAGCAAAGTGGTTACTACACCCACAGCGCGGGAAGCGTCAGTGACGTAGACTACGGCGTCATTGCTGTAATGTGGATCGATGCGGACCGCTGTGTGTGCTTTTGAAGTGGTTGCGCCGCCAATTAAGAGGGGCAGGTGGAAGTCTTGACGCTGCATTTCTTTGGCCACGTTAACCATTTCATCTAAGGATGGGGTGATTAATCCAGACAGACCAATAATGTCGCATTTTTCGGCAATGGCGGTTTTTAGGATTTTATCCGCCGGCACCATCACGCCGAGGTCAACAATGTCGTAGCCATTACAGCCCAGCACTACCGCGACAATATTTTTACCGATATCGTGCACGTCACCTTTTACCGTAGCCATTAACACCTTGCCTTTGGCTTCGGGTTTGTCGCCTTTTTCAGCATCAATAAAAGGTACTAAGTGCGCGACGGCTTGCTTCATTACCCGTGCTGACTTCACTACTTGTGGCAGGAACATTTTACCGCTGCCAAATAAGTCACCTACGATGTTCATACCAGACATCAAAGGCCCTTCAATTACTTCAATTGGGCGAGCATATTGTAAGCGGCACTCTTCGGTATCTTCGACAATCCATTGCGTGATGCCTTTTACCAAAGCATGCTCAAGGCGCTGGTTCACTGGAAAACTGCGCCACTCTTCTGATTCAACTTCTTTCACCGAGCCATCACCGCGGTAATCTTCGGCGATAGCTAATAAAGCTTCAGTGCCATTTGGCGTGCGGTTTAGAATAACGTCTTCGACTTTTTCCCGTAGTTCAGTTGGAATCTGATCGTAAATCTCCAGCTGTCCAGCGTTGACAATCCCCATATTCAGGCCGTTTTGAATGGCGTGATAGAGAAAGACGGAGTGAATCGCTTCACGTACCGGGTTATTACCGCGGAAGGAGAAGGATACGTTGGAGACGCCACCAGAGGTCAGCGCATGCGGGAGGTTATCGCGAATCCAGGCACAGGCCTGAATAAAGTCCACCGCGTAGTTATTGTGCTCTTCGATACCTGTGGCCACGGCAAAGATATTAGGGTCAAAGATAATATCCTCAGGGGGGAAGCCCACTTGGTTGACCAAAATATCATAGGAGCGTGCGCAGATTTCTTGCTTACGTGCTGCAGTATCGGCTTGGCCTTGCTCATCAAAGGCCATCACTACCACCGCTGCACCGTAACGGCGGCAAAGTTTGGCGTGCTTAATAAACTCATCGACGCCTTCTTTCATCGAAATGGAGTTAACGATGCCTTTACCTTGAATGCATTTGAGGCCGGCTTCGATAATCTCCCACTTCGATGAATCAATCATAATTGGTACGCGCGAGATATCCGGCTCACCCGCAATCAGATTGAGAAAGGTGACCATGGCCGCTTTGGAGTCGAGCATACCCTCGTCCATATTGATATCAATCACCTGCGCGCCGGACTCCACTTGCTGCAAGGCAACCGCAAGGGCTTCAGTGTAGTTTTCTTCGCGAATCAAGCGGGCAAATCGTGCGGAGCCGGTGATGTTGGTGCGCTCACCGACGTTGACAAAGAGCGAGCTGCGATCAATGGTAAAAGGCTCTAAGCCTGAAAGTCGGCAGGCTTTAGGGATGTCAGGAATCACACGCGGTGGGTATTTAGCGACTTTTTCGGCAATGGCACGAATGTGCTCAGGCGTGGTGCCGCAGCAACCACCGACAATATTGATAAAGCCGGACGCGGCAAACTCTTCAATCATGGCTGCCGTTTCTTCTGGCGTTTCATCGTACTCAGCGAACGCATTGGGTAACCCGGCGTTGGGGTGAGTCGAGACAAAGGTGTCAGCTTTTTCTGAGAGTTCTTGCAGATAAGGGCGCAACTCTTTGGCACCGAGGGCGCAGTTTAAACCCACTGACAAAGGCTTGCAGTGGCGGATCGAGTTCCAAAAGGCTTCGGTAGTTTGCCCTGAGAGCGTGCGGCCAGAGGCATCGGTGATGGTGCCCGAGATCATAATAGGTAGGGTGATCCCCAACTCTTCAAATACGCCTTCAACGGCAAAGATTGCGGCTTTAGCATTGAGCGTATCGAAGATGGTTTCTATCATGATAATGTCGGCGCCACCGTTGACTAGGCCGCGCGTGGCTTCGCTGTAATTTTCAACCAGAATATCAAAGGTCACATTGCGATAACCTGGGTTGTTCACGTCTGGAGATAAAGAGCAGGTGCGGCTGGTTGGACCAAGCACCCCAGCCACAAAGCGTGGTTTGTCAGGTGTTTCTAAGGTTTTTGCATTCGCTACTTCGCGGGCAATGCGTGCACCTTCAAAGTTCAGCTCGTAGGCGATTGACTCTAAGCCGTAGTCTGCTTGTGACACCTGGGTGGAGTTAAAGGTGTTGGTTTCAATAATGTCCGCGCCGGCATCTAAATAGGCTTTTTCTATTTCTTGAATCAGTTTGGGCTGAGTCAGGACCAATAAATCATTGTTGCCTTGTAAGTCTTGTGGCCAGTCAGCAAAACGCTCGCCGCGAAAGTCATCTTCAGTGAACTTGTAACTTTGAATCATGGTTCCCATGCCGCCATCGAGCACCAGAATCCGTTGTTGTAATGCATCTTGAAGAGCTTGTTGACGTGCTAAATGCTTGGCCATGGGTATTTACCTAATAAATGCTGTGTATGCGTAAAAGGCTAATAATAGCAAAACATTAGCTGCTTGAGTGTGCTGCTAGGGCATTAAAGGGTTTTATAAGTACAGGTATTTAGTGCGCTCTATATTGTGCTGCTTTACAATTGAAAAATTTATTTAAATGAATAATGAGATTGGTTTTATGCAAAGATTTATTTACGGTTTTCTGGGAGTGCTTTTGAGTCAATTGGTCAGTGCTCAGCAAAGCACTTACAGTGAAAATATTCAGCCGATTTTCACTCAGAAATGCGTGGCTTGCCATGCTTGTTATGATGCCCCTTGCCAGTTGAACTTAGGCAGCGGTGAAGGGCTTGAGCGAGGGGCGCATAAAGACCCTGTTTATAATGGTGCACGCACTAAAGCCCAGTCAGCCACTCGCTTATTTGTTGATGCGCAGGGGGCTGCTGAGTGGCGTGAGAAAGGTTTCTTTGACGTGCTCGGTGAAGAGCCAAAAGCTTCTTTGCTAGCCACCATGATTGAATTGGGGCGTCAGCAGCCCTTTGCACCTAATAGCCGCTTGCCTGAACATTTAGCCATAGGTATTAATCGCAGTGATCAGTGTCCGCAACCCCATGAGTTTGCTAAGTTTGCAGAAAAGCACCCACACAGCGGTATGCCTTATGGCGTTACTGGGCTAACGGACGAGGAGTATGCCAGTGTCCGTCGGTGGCTAGAGGATGGCGCACCAATTGATTGGCAACCATGGACTGCCAATGCATTGGAGCAGCAACAAATCGAAGAGTGGGAGTCTTTTTTAAATATCCCAGGTGCTCGAGAGTCTCTGGTCAGCCGCTGGTTATTTGAGCATTTATTTATTGCTCATATCCATTTTAAAGGCGGGGATGAGAATCATTTTTTCCGCATCGTGCGCTCCCGTACACCCAGTGGTGAGCCCGTTGATGAGATTGCTACGCAGCGGCCCAACAACGACCCTGGAGTACAAATGTATTACCGTTTTGAGCCGATTAGCGATGTGATTGTGCGTAAAACCCATACCACTTACACCATGAGTTCAGAGAAACTTGCGCATGTTCAAGACTTGTTTTTCGGTAACGACTGGCAGGCTGAAAAAATCCCCGGTTATGGTGCATTTTCACGCAGCAACCCATTTGAGACCTTTGAGGCAATTCCAGCGAAGGCGCGCTATCAGTTTATGCTCGACGACGCAGAGTATTTTGTGCGTACCTTTATTCGTGGCCCTGTGTGCCGTGGACAGATTGCCACTGATGTTATTCGCGATAACTTCTGGGTCTTTTTTCAAGACCCTGCCGATGACCTCTATTTGACTGATCCTGTTTATCAGGATGAAGTCAGTCCATTGCTGGCTGTGCCGGGGCAGTTCGATGAGCTCAGTACGGTTTTTAGTTTTTGGAAAAACTATAATTATTACATATTTATTTTATATACCTTTATTTGCTCTTAAATATAATT